>SDBV01012333.1_pt1 | contig 10961 bp, 7 predicted proteins | sample 2277081 | NCBI WGS metagenome assembly SDBV01 (sample SAMN10402039, study PRJNA504765) | marine sediment metagenome | isolation source: marine sediment core GS10_PC15, 223 cmbsf | place: Arctic Ocean: Southern Knipovich Ridge | collected 2010
ACCCAGTGCGGCTTCAAGATGTTCCGCCGCGAGGCCGCCCGGAAGCTGTTTTCCTTGAGCCGGGAATCGGGATATCTGTTCGACTTGGAACTGCTCGTGTTGGCCGACCGGCTGGGCTACCGGGTGGTTGAAGTGCCGGTCGATTGGTCCGACGTCCCCGGCGGGCATTTGAGTCTGGTTCGAGACTTGGGCCGGATCGTGATCGGATTGTGGCGTCTGCGACAAAGCCTTCATCGGCGAGAGGGTCTGCCCCCGTAGGTCAGGGCTCGCCCTGACGGAATTGGCGTGCGAAGATCTGTCAGGGCAAGCCCTGACCTACGGCAGCTTGATACGCGTTCCACAGGTCCGACTGTACGTACACCCGCAGGGGTACGTTCGGTCGCAGTTGCCAGTCGCGGTCGGCTTGTTCCGGTAGGACGGGCACGTACAAGTGCCGCTGACCGGGCGGCTGCTTGACCATCAGATATTCCGCCAACGCCGGCTCCATCTCCGGCTGGGTAATGATCAGCGGGGCGGCCCGTCCGTGGGGCATCCCCGGGAACCAGTCGACGCGACGGAAACCGCGCAGGTACCAAGGCAGCGGCCAATGGTCGGCGTCGGGGCAGATCACTTGGATGGGCATCGCCCGGGCGTCGCCAACGACGGCGCTGATTTGCTCGACCCGCTCGACCAGCCGCGGGACGTCGCCGGTGGTGTGGGCGTAGACGTAGGGGTTGTTCGGATCCTCGTAAGCGACGAAACTGGCCCGCCACGCCTGCCATCCCAGGTGGCCGGCCGCCGCGACCAGCAAGGCGATCACCATGGTTTTCGCAATGGATCCCGGCGCAATGCGCACCAGCACGGCCGCTCCCACGCCGCCCAGCAGGATCATCCCGTGCAACAACCCCAACGCGCACCATGGGGTCTTGTAGGGAAGGGCCGAATAGACGACGGTCATCAGCACGGTATACACGGCCAGGAATCGGGCCATGGGGAGATTCGCCCGCGGGATGCCTTTACCTTTACTAAAACCGGCCGCGGCGGCGACCGCTCCCACCAAGGCCAAGGCGGCGATCGACGCTTCGCTCCAGACCGGCCCGTCTTTGCACTGCCACCAAAACAGAATGCGGAAGTAATAGGGCCAAGCCTGTTCGTGCCGGCCCACGCTTCCCTCCCCCGACGCCCGGCCAAGGTAGACGAAGTAGGTGGTCAGCGAGTCGACCACGCCCCGCGGATTGTCGAGAAACGAGGAGAAGAACAACGCCGAGACGCCCGCGGCGGTCAGTCCCGCGACCAGGCCCGACCGAACCAGCCGCTTGATGCCCAGCCGTCTGAGTTGCGGGATCGTCAGTACGGCCGCCGGAATCATGGCCCCCAACGCGATCACGCAGGTCTCCTTGCTGGCGTGCATCATGCCCACGCATACACCGAGCATCACCAGCCACATCAGTGCTCGGGGGGATTGGGGATTGGGGATTAGGGATTGGTTCAGAGCCGCAGGTCTAATCCCTAGTCCCCAATCCCTAATCCCCTCCCCCGCTGGCCGCGCATACCGCCAAAGCGCCGCCATGGCGGCGAACGTAAAACACACCAGGAGCATCTCCTGGATGTAGTAGCGGCTATAGAAGACCATCGCCGGGGAAACGGCCGTCAGCGCGGCGGCGCACAGCGCGGCCGGTCGGCCCAACTCGTCGCGCACGAGCCACACCAGGGCGACCAGGGCGATCCCGAAAACCGCCGGCAGCAGGCGGAGATGCGTCTCGGTGATTTCCGTCAGTTGCTCTTTCCGCGCCAGATGCGCGATCGGCAACGTGAGGAAATTCAGACTGGGGCCGTGGTACTCCCGGGGATCGTAGACGTAATCGTCTTCTTCGAGCAGCCGGCCGAACTTGACGGCGTGAACCGCCTCGTCGCAGTGCATCGGCCGGTTGTCCAGGCGGACCAGTCGCAGTGCCGCCGCGCCGCCGATCACCGCCACCAAAACTATCGGGGCGACCAACAGAAAAGGGGCCCGTTTCATCTGATTGGCCTGCCGAAGACCTCCACTTCGGTGTAGTGGTTCTTGTCGTCGATGTGGTTGCCCCGGCTGAAGAAGCGGAGGTAACGGCCCTCCACGCCTTTGCAGTCGATCAGCTTGCCCTCGGAGGTCTCGATGTAGCCCATGTCAGGGCCGATCCCCATGCCGGACGAGTTGTCGTAGTCGTTGTTGAAGACCGTCTGGGGATCGAGGAAGTCGGGATCGTCGCTGACCTGGACGATCACGTCGCGGTACACCCGGGCTTCGGCATGGTTGTGCCAGACCAGCACCGCGTAGATCGTGGCCCGCTCGAGCAGATCGATCTGGAGCCACTCGGTGCCCGGCCGCATTCCGAGGTAGCCGAAGTCGGAGGCCTCCTTGTCGCCGTCGGTGACCAGGTCGACCTCGCCGCTGTTGGGCATCGGATCGCTGCAAATGGCCGGCTTGCCGGCGGCCAGGTTGACAGTGCCTTCGGGGGCCAGAAACGGCGGCCGCGGTTTGCCCAGCGGCGGCTGGACGTTCGGCTCGTTGGCCGGTTTGGGCGTGCCCCGAAACGCCGGCGCCGGCAGCCGGATGTCGATGGCCACCAGTTTCATCAGTCCGGCCCCGTCTTCATGGAAAAAGGGGCCGGGCTGTTCCGGCGGGGGCGTTGGGGAAGGGTCGCCGCTGTCGCTGGCACTATCGGCGGCCGGCAGCGATGTCTCCTGCAACGGCTCCTCGGCCGGCGGAAACCTTTCCAGCCGCCGGGCTAACGCGACGTCGGTTTCATCGCCGGCAACGGGCTGGGGCGTCGTCACAGAGGCCGTGGGTTGAGGCGCCGTCGTGGAGGCCCCGGGCCGCTGGAGCCTCCGGCAGCCGAGCATCGAGAAGCCAATCACCAAGAAAAGGACCAGCCAAACCTGGCCCGCGCGTCGAAAACTCTTCACCACGGTTTCTCCTCGAAAGTTATGGGTTGGGGATCATCATAGCGAGTCCAGAACCCGCTGGGCTCTATCGCGAGTTTGCCGGTTCTTGGCGTAGGCCAACACGCTCCGCATGACGGCCTGAATCTGGTCCCTTTCTTCAGGTGGGGCAACGTCGCCATCCTTTATTTTCTCCGCAATCCTCACCGCGGCAAGGCCGGATTCTTCCGCCAGGTTCGGATCTTGCCGGTCGACCAGCCGCAATGCCTCGATCGTGCCGATACCGCTTAGGGTACCGAGAATCAGCCGAATTTCCTGCGGCCGCTGGGCCAGGCCCAGCGCTTCGGCCAAGGCCTCCGTGCCCCCCGAATTGATTGAATCAGACCCCGCCAGGCGGACCAGCCCGCGGACCGCCAGGACCTGCTGGCGAACGCCGGCCGCTGACTTGGCAATCGCCAGCAGGTGGGGCTTGACGGCCGGATCGCGCCAGCGGGAGAGCATCCGCACGGCCTCGTCGCGTACCGCTTGGTCTTCGTCCTCAAGCCGGGCCACGACTTCTGCCAGGGGGTTCTCGCCGCCGATCCGGGCCAGGGCGTGCAACAAGGCGATCCGCGACGGCACGTCGGCGTCCGCCAGACCATCGATCACCGCCCGGGCACAGTCCTGCCCGCCGCGGCCGCAGACTACCAACAGGGCCAGTTCGGCCTTCCGTCGCTGGGAGTCCTCCTTGGCCGCCTTGAGAATCTTCACGATCTGCCCGGTGTCGCTGGCGCCGGCCAGGTATCGGATCGCCTCGATGGCCGCCAAACGAACCGACGCCTCGGGATATTCGGCATTCTCGAGCACCTTCGGCAGCGCCTCCTTGGCGTTTCGGGCGGCCAGCACGCCGAGCAACTCGACGCGGACGGGCGGCTCGCCTTCGGCCATGGCCGCGAGAATCGCCGCGTTGACCTGATCGCCTCGCAGGCGAACCAGGCTATACCGGGCAGCCTCCTTCTCAGGCGCCGAGCCCTCGGCGGCCTTGGCGGCCAGCAAGGCCACGTCGGACATCTCGCCCAGCGAACCCAGCGCCTTAATCGCCGCGGCGCGGACCGCTTCTTCTTGGCTCTTGAGCGATTCCAGCGCGGCCGGCCGGGCGACCGCGTCGCCCCGGTCGCCCAGGGCCTCCAGCAGGCCGGCCTGGCTGTCGGGCGCCAGCTCGGGTAACAGCTCGGCAAACTTCTTGGTGGCCGCCTCGCCCGGCACTTCCTCGCGGACCTGTTGAAATCCCAACGCCCGCATGTCCCGATCGGCGTCTTTGACCAGATCGACGACCATTTGAACCAGCGGGTCCTCCGGTTCGTCCTGCGCCGGCGCGACGGCCGTGCCGAAGAAGCCGGCCAGGCCCAACACCAGCCAGCGTGCCGCGTGCTTGGTTTTGCGGATTCCTTTCAAGGATGTCCTCCTGTTTGGTGGTTTTCGAGTCGTGGGAGACTACGGCGGCGCGTTGAAGAACCCCCACGGAACGCAGTCCGTGGGCGTTGCCACATTGTCCGTGGGCGTTGCAAGTCCTTCGTCGCGCGGCCGGTAAGCCCGGATGCGAGGCTACGGTTATTTCTTGCCGGCCGCGGCCAAAATGCCCCGCATGGCCGCCAACTGGACATGCTTGGGCTGGTCCGGCTTTCTCAGGGCACTGTAAATCTTGATCGCGTCGGGCTTCTTGCCGTCGGCCAGCAGCTGTTCGGCGCAGGCCAGGTAGGCGTCGGCGGCCGCCAGCTTCAGTTCCTTGGGGGCTTTCGCTTGGAAGGCTCCCAGGGCCTTGGCCGCGTCGGCGTTGCCGATGCCGCCCAGTGCGGCGGCGGCGGCCGACGCGATCTCCTTGTCGGTGTCGCCCAACAAGCCGACCAAGGCGTCGGTGCTGTGGGCGTCGCGTCGCACGCCCAGGGAGTTGATCACGCCGACCTTGACTCGGCCGCTGGTCTTCGACAGGGCGTCTCGCAAGGCCCCCACGGCCTCGGCGCAGGGCATCCGCTCCAAGGCATATCGGGCCATGTGCGAGAGCTTCTCGTCACCGAGCAGGCCCGCCAACGCCGGCACGGAGTCGGCCGAGCCGATCAGGCTCAGCTCGCGGCAGGCGTAGTCCTTGGCCGCCTGGGGGGCGCCGGACTTCAGCACGGCTGCCAGCCGGGCCTGGAGTTCTTTCTGGGCGGCGCCGTCGCCGTGCGAGGCGGCCACCGCGTCGTCGATCGCCTTGAGTGTGGCGCGATCCTGTCCCCACTCGTAGGTCTTCAACGCGTCGAAGGCCTTGTCGGTGGCCTCGTCGGCGACCACGGCCGGCGCCGCCGAAGCGAGCAACATGGCGGTCACTACGAGCCCCACGATCATGCTGGTTCTCTGGAACATTTTCATCAAAACATCTCCTTGGTCTCGGTGTGGTAACGTGATTTGAGTGACAAAACGTGGTGGTAGTTGTGCCGCGTGGCCGCGGCGACGGTTCATAGCGTCCACGGCGGGCGGTGGGCCCGGCTCAGCCGGCGGTTGGCCTCGTCGTCGCCGAGGAACTCCTCTTTGATCGGGTCCCAAACGAGCTTCCGACCGCAGCGGATGGCGATGTCGGAGACGTGGCTGATCGCGTCGCTGTGGACGGCGTCCTCGATGTTGCTGACCGGGTCCCGGCGGCTCTTGACCGCTTCGAGGAAGTTGCCGCCCTGGTTGCGGCTTTCCTGCAGGTGCACGTCGTCCGGACCGAGTTTGAGCTGCAGCAGCGAGGCGGGCTCGGCCTTGATGCCGCCGCGGGAGATCCCCACCCAGCCCTCGGTGCCTTTGAACTCGGTGTAGTCGCCGCCGGGGCGGAACTTCATCTTCACGCCGTTGCCGAAGCGGAAGTCGACGTCCCATTTCATCACCACGCTGTTGCGGCCCTGGGGAGGAATCGTGGCCGTTCCTTCAACCTCCCATGGCCCGGCCAGGTGCGTGTCGTAGCCCCAGACCAGGATGTCCAGCGGATGGGCGCCCCAACCGGCGATAAAGCCGATGGCGTATTCGTAGTCGTGCCACCACCCGCCGCCGCCGGTGGACTGCCCGCAATAGGGTCGCCACGGCGCCGGGCCCAGCCACATGTCGTAGTCGAGTCCTTCCGGCACCGGTTTCGGTTCTCTGGATCCGCCCGGGCTGCTGTCGGGGGCGACCACCAGTATCTCTTTGACCTCGCCGATCTTGCCGCTGCGGACCAGCTCGCAGCCGAAGCGGCAATGGGCGCTGGAGCGTTGCTGCGTGCCGTACTGGAACATACGGTCGTAACGCCGAACCACGTCGCGGCAGACCTGGTCCTCGCGGAAGCACACCCCCAACGGCTTCTCGGTGTAGGTGTCCTTGCCGGCCTTGGCGGCGGCGACGGTGTGGTGCACGTGCCAACAGTCGGTCGAGCCGATGCAAACGGCATCGAGATCGTCTCGCCCCAGCATTTCGCGGAAGTCGGCATAGGCTGTTCCGCCGGTCCTCTCGGCCCACTTCTCGCGACGGCTCTTCCAGGCGTCGGAAAACGCGATCGGCTGTCCGCCGTTGGCGATCAGCCCTCCGAACACGCCGCTTCCCCGGCCCCCGCAGCCGATCAGGCCGATGGTGACGCGCTCGCTGGCCGGGAGCGTTCCCGGGGCGCCCAGGGCGTTGGAGGTGATCACGTAAGGGGCGGCCGCCAGCGCACCGGCGACGCCCGTGGCCCGCCGCAGCAATTGGCGGCGTGTGATGGTCAGGCGTTTACTCACGGTATGGTTCTCCTATTCGAAGGTGATTCTTGGGGGCCGTCAAAACCGCCAGGGTTCGCGGATCGTGCGGGCGAGCATTCGATCGGCCATGGGGTCGCCGACGAACTTTTCGGCTTTCGGATCAAAGGTCAGTTTGCGGCCGAGCTGCTGACAGATGTTGGCGATCTGGCAGGTCGAGTTGGCCCGATGCGCACCCTCGGCCGGGGCGATGGGGCGGCGACGCGACTTGACGCAATCGAGGAAGTTCCGCACGTGGTTCGACTGCGGATAGCCCTTGCCGAACTTCCGCGCCGCCAGCAGCGACTTGGGCTCGGTTTCGATCGTGCCGTCGTCGTCGACGTAGACCGAGCCTTCGGTGCCCACGAACCGCACGTGCAGCGGCCACTTGCCTTCCTCGAAGACCAGCCGAGCCCGGTTGGCATAGTGGGCCACCACGGTGCCTTCGGCCAGCTCGAACTCGACGGGCGTTTCGCCGTCGGCGCTGTTGGCCCACTGGCAGAGATCGACGGTGTGACTACCCCACTCGGGGATCATCCCGCCGGAGAAGTCGAAATGGCACATCCAGAATCCTCGCGACATGTACTTGGGGTTGAACGGCCGCCAGGCCGCCGGCCCCAGCCACCGATCCCAATCGATCACGTCCTTCGGCGGCTCCGGCTGCGGAGGCAAGGTGGCGTAAGGGTGATACTTGAACCACTCCGGGGGCGCCTTTTCCGCGTAGAGGGTTTTCAGCTCGCCCAGCTTTCCGCTTCGGGCCAACTCGACGGCGAAGGCGAACCGGGGCACGCTGCGGCGCTGCGTGCCGCACTGGAAGACGACTCCATAGCGATCCATGGCCTGGCACAGCGCCCGGCCTTCGGTCAGCGCGACCGACATCGGCTTCTCGCAGTACATGTCTTTGCCGGCCTTGGCCGCCAGGATGGCCGCGGTGGTGTGCCAGTTGTCGCCGGTGGCGATCAGCATGGCGTCGACGTCGTCGCGGGCCAACAGCTCCCGCAGATCGCGGTAGGTCGCGCAGTCGCTGTTGCCGTAGTGTTTGTCCACTTTTGCCTTGCCGGCGTCGCGTTTGCTGCGGACCACGTCGCAAGCGGCTACTACCTGGACGTCGGAGTTGCCCAGGAAGGATCCCAGATCGCTGGTACCCCGGCCGCCCAGTCCGATCGCACCCAAGGTGATCCGCTGGCTGGCGGCCGGCCGGCCTTCGGCGCCCAGGGCGGCGGAAGTAATCACGTAGGGCGCCGCCAAGGCAGCGCCGGCACGCCGAATGAAGGCGCGACGCACGATCATACTATTGACCATCGCAGTTCTCCTTGATTTGCTGTCCGCAGTTTTCTCACGCACGACGTGTGCCCCGGCTGCTACACTCATGGAAATGCGGGTGGAAAAGCGCCCAACCGGTTTCTTCGTCAAAATCGCCGAGCGTGCATTGTATCATAACCTCTGCCGGGGAAGCATACCACGCAGTCGGAGCCGGCGGCTCGGCCGTTGCCGAGGAATTCGCCCTCGGCCCGGTTCTTTCGCGAGCTTTTTTTGCACCCTCTTATCGGGTTGATCTGAAATCTGACTATGGCCACCGTGCAATCAATCCGTGGTCGTCCTGAATCCGTGGGGAGAGAGGTAGGGTGGGTCGTCACCATTTCGTTCCGTCAGGGCAAGCCCTGACCTACGGTCGGGGTTCAGATCCTCCATGGCGGCCGCATGGCGCGGGACCGCAGGCGGTTGGCCTCGTCATCGCCGATAAACTGCTCCTTGACCGGGTCCCACTTCAACGGCCGCCCGGTCCAATGGGCGATGCAGCCGAGGTGGGACATGGTCGTCGAGCGGCAGCCGACCGCCACGTCGCACGCCGCCCGCTGGCGGGTCTTGATGCACCCCAGCCAGTTCTGGTGATGATTGCCCACCGTATGCCGGGGATCCGCCCCGGGGGAAGGCCGATCGAGGATCTCCGCGGGAAACGCTTCGAGGTAACCCTGGCGGCCGACGTGAATCCAACCTTGCTGGCCCACGTACACCGCGCCGAAGTTCTGGATCCGAGTACCCAAGTCCCAGCCCTTGGGCACGAAGTGCTTTTGCGGGTCTAGTTTCCAGTCGACCACCTGACACAGCACGCCATCGGCGTATTTGTAGGTCAGCGACGGATATTGCCCCGTCTCGGGAGGGATGACCTCCACCGGGCCGCTGTGGTCCATACCGAGTGCCCATTGCACCACGTCGAAGGCGTGTACCGTATTGCTGGTCAGATTGCCGCCGCCGAAATCGCGGCAGAAATGCCAAGGCACCACGTGCGGCGGCTGGCCGTAGCGGTGAAACCGGCCGTTGAACGGACGCCAAGCCGCCGGGCCCAGCCACTGGTCCCAATCCAGCCCCTCGGGCACCGGCTCGGCCGGCAGGTTCACGTGGCCGTTGGTGCCGGGAAAGGCGACATAGACGATCTTGACCTTTCCAATCGCGCCGCTTTGGACCAGCCGGCTGGCCTTGATGAACTCGGGCGTGGACCGCTGCTGCAAACCGATTTGCGTTACGCAGCCGTAGCGGTGGGATACCTCCGCCATGGCCCGGGCTTCGCGGATCGTCTTGGAGATGGGCTTTTCACAGTAGATGTCCTTGCCCGCCCTGGCCGCCATCACTGTGGCCGGCCCGTGCCAATTGTCGCCGGTGGCGATCACCACGGCGTCGATATCATCGCGGGCGAGCAGCTCGCGAAGATCGTTGTAAGCTTTGCAGCCGCGATAGGTCCCGCTCGGCTGCGCGGCGGCGTAGGTCTGCTCAACGGTGGTCTGGCCGTCTTCGCGGCGCCACCGGTCGACGTCGCAAACGGCCAGCACTTGGGCCTCAGGGTATCGCACGAAGGCCCTCAAGTGTCCCCGGCCCATCGCACCGATGCCGATCGAGCCGAGCGTAATGCGGCTGCTCGGTGCGACGGCGTCGTCCTTTCCCAGGGCGGAAGAAGGGACGAGACAGGGCGCGGCGATGATTCCGCCTGTCGCCGCGGCCCGCCGCAGAAACTGCCGCCGGTTGCAACCGTAGTCGATGGAACGTTTCATCGGATGGTCCTCGCGTTTGGGGTCTCAAGGGTGGAGAACAGCCGCTTGCGGCTTCGCACGGTCCCCTACAGCCGCCACGGCTGGCGCTGGGCCCGCGAGCGCATTCGGTTGGCCATGGGATCGTTGATAAACTGCTCCAGGTCGGGGTCCCACTGCAACTTGCGGCCCAGTTCCAGGGCGATGTTGCCGAGGTGGCAGACGGTGCAGCAACGGTGGCCGATTTCGGCCGGGAAGTACGGGTCGCGGCGACTCTTGACGCAATCCAGGAAGTTGCGGTGCTCGCCGCCCGCACAGGTGTAAAGATGGATCTCCTCCGGTCCGATCACGCTGTTGAGAATCTCCGGCGAACTGGCCTGAAGTTTGCCGATCCACCCGTGGTTGCCGACCCAGCCTTCGGTGCCCTCGAACCGCAAAGCCACGCTGCCGCTGTCGACCAGCATCTGGACGCCGTTGGCGTAATGGTAGGTCAAGCGGTACTGGTAGAACGTGTCGTAGAGGCCGCTTTCGTGACGCTTGCCGGACCCTTCGATCTGCACGGGCCCGGGGTGTTCGGTGCCGTTGGCCCATTGGGCGGTGTCCAGCAGATGGGCCCCCCAGTCGGCCAGAATGCCGCCGGAATAGTCCGAGACCCATCGCCAATGGAACGGGTGCAGCCCCGTGCGATACGGGGTGTAGGGCGCGGGGCCCAGCCACATGTCGTAATCGAACCCGGCGGGCACCGGCTTGGGTACGGGATCGCCCGGATGGCCCGGTCCGCCCGGAAGCGTCACCAGGATCCGCTCGAGCTTGCCGATCCGCCCGTTGCGGACCAGTTCGGCCATGCGGTGGTATACGGCCAGGGAGCGGTCCTCGGTCGAGAGTTGGAACACGGCCCCATACCGCTTGACGGTCTCGGCCAGGACACGGCCCTCGGCGATCGTCAAGGTCGGCTTTTCGCAGATCACGTCCTTGCCGGCGCGAAGGGCCGCCAGCGCGATCGGCACGTGCCAATGGTCGGGCGTGGAGATCATCACGGCGTCGACGTCGGCCCGGGCGATCACCTCACGCCAATCCTGGGTCATCTGGCAGTTGAATTCTTGGCCGCGGTTTTGCCGCACGACCTTAACGGCCTTGGCGACCTGTCCGGCGTCCACGTCGCACAGCGCAACCGGCTGGGCGTCCGACTGGCCCAGGAACATCCGCAAGTTGCGTCCGATGCCGTGGCCGCCGACGCCGATGAAACCGACCGCGATGCGATCGCTGGCCGGCGGCTGCCGGCCGGCGCCCAAGGCGGCCG
>SDBV01012334.1_pt1 | contig 10961 bp, 10 predicted proteins | sample 2277081 | NCBI WGS metagenome assembly SDBV01 (sample SAMN10402039, study PRJNA504765) | marine sediment metagenome | isolation source: marine sediment core GS10_PC15, 223 cmbsf | place: Arctic Ocean: Southern Knipovich Ridge | collected 2010
TGATGGAGGGTCACCTAGTACATACCAAGTCGAGTCCGATGAACGCCAAACTGCCGGTACGAAGGTGCCGTCGCCCTCGGGATCCACGGCGATCGGCGTGTCTCCGGCTGCACCCCACTGCACGTTCGGATGGACCGTCGAATCGTTGAAATACCACACACCCGTACTAGGACGCCAAACAACAACATCGGCCGTGCCATCACCATCGAAATCCCCGACAACCGGAACATCGCCCGGCGCCCCCCCCTGCACGTTCGGATGCACGTTGGAATCGCGGAAGTGCCACACACCCGTACTAGGACGCCACACAGCGACATCGGCCGTGCCATCACCATCAAAGTCGCCTGGCACCGGCACGTCGCCCCAAGTGCCCCACTGAACATTCTGAGCCGACCCCGGATCATTGAAATGCCACATCCCCGTACTGGGGCGCCATACGGCTATGTCGCCGAATCCGTCGCCGTTGTAGTCATCCGGAACGGGCTTGTCGCCCGAAGTTCCCCACTGGACACTATCGCCAAATTTCGGGTCCTTGAAATGCCACACTCCGGTAGACGGGCGCCAGACTGCGATATCTTGCTCACCGTCGCGGTCGTAGTCCAATGGCACGACAATGTCTCCACGAGTTCCCCACTGGACCGCGTCTCCGTTCGCGAAGTACCAGTTCCCGTTCGAGGGTCGCCAGACCGTTGCGTCCGTCGGACTTAGCTCATATGTACCAGGCACCGGCGTATCAGACAACAGCGGCGACCCGGTCCACCACGTGGTTTCTTTATTTGCGCCTGGCCACGAGAAGCTGAAGTGGATGTGGTCGGTGTGGGGATTTGACCCACCGTAGTAGTCCCAGTGACCGGTGTTGGAATTCCAGATCTGTCGATTCCAGATCATGTACATGACCCCGAATCTGCGAGCGAGCGCATGCGTATTCCCGTATTCGTCGGTCGCGAGCAGCCAATTCAGCAGATCGTCAGGTTCCCATTGACCGACATCGACACGCCAGTCCCAGGCGCGCCCTTCTTTGTGTTCGCTTCTGCCTCCGATGTTGCAGTCTCGAGATATTCCGTAGTTACCCGTGTTCGGGTAGGCGTTCATCACGAGGTTCTTGAACTCCAACATTCCTGGTTTCGCGCTGGGGCTGCACGTCGACTGTCCGACATAGGGCTGATAGGCGTCTATGACTGGACCAAATTCGGGAGACCAGGGTGCGGCCAACGCGGGCACGACGACAACCGTTAGGGTCAGAACAACCACGATCAACGCTGCCAGAAGAGACTTTGCTCTCATCGCAACAACCCCCCAAATCCCGACCAATACATGCCAATCGCCCGGCCAATATTAGCCAGCGCTGATAGTAAGCTCGGACTATTGGCTCAGAACTTTGAGCCCATCACCGGTGCTCTGCAGAGTTGAGCATAGTTGAGCACTCAGAAGGGTGGTCACCTATTGACGATTTGCCATCGGACATGGTCACCTACGAGTGGTCGAATCGGCTTCACAACTCCGGGAATAGTCCAAGCTGAACCTTGATGCGCTCCAGCAAGCGCATGTTCTCGAGACCGTCTTCAGCGCTGCATGGGCCCATGCCACGAGTGGGCGCACCAAACATGAGCGAGTCCAACTCGCACGCGAACACAGTGTTGCAATCGGACTCGACGACGAGTTCTTCCGAATCGAGTTGGCTACGGCCTGACTGCCAACCCCAGCGACGCCCGCGCACATACGACTGCGGTCCGTAGCTACGGCCTCGACCAGACACTATTCCATAACCGTCCGTGCCGTTGAATTCAACACGAAACGTGCTGCGCCATCTCACGAGTGACATTTCCATGTTGATCATCGGAACATTCTCGGTTTCGATCAGTAGGTGGACCTCTTCTTCGATCCCAGTATTCCAGAATCCAGACCAAGCGAGTCCGTCGATGCTGCCTATGTCTCCACCTGCAACGCGGATGAGATCAACGAGATGGATCCCTGGATCGATTAGTACCCCGCCCCCGGCCTTAACCGGATCGAGTTTCCAGCTTTTCTCCTGGCCCGGCGCATTACCGTGTCCGATCATCATCCTCATGCTGATCGGTTCACCAAAGTGACCTGATTCGATGTCTTCGAACATTGCGGCAATCCCCGGCATAAACCGATAGTTGTGCCCGACGAACAGACGCCCGCTACCTGCCTTTGACACAAGGCGCTCTGCCGCTGCCACTCCTCTTCCGAGCGGCTTCTCGACCAGCACGTTCGGCGACGCGTCGAGGACCTGTTCTGCGACCGTTTCGGCCGTGTCGTGGGGGACCGCGATCACAACCCAGTCCGGATCCGCATCGATCAATTCTGCCACGTCACGATACTGTCGGACTTCTCGAGCCATCTCCGGTCGGACACCAGGATCGACGACACCGATAACCTCGACGTCGCGGCCGCCATCAGCAAGACTCCACAAGGCTTCGATTCTCTGACGACCAATCAAGCCAAGACCTACGACACCAACTCTCAAACAACTCATTCGACTCTCCGCAGCGTCCAATGATCGTCTTCGAGTTCGCGCTCACCCTCCAATACCTGGGCCCACTCATCGCGAACATGAACGAAACGCCCACTTATCGCAGGTGCTCCTGAGGATGCCAGAAACGACTTGACGAACCGCACGGGTTCTTCGATCTTGGCGACGGTCTTCACAACCCCACCGACACTCCGAACGTGCGCGAGCGTATCGGTCTCAATCGCGCCAGGCGCGAGGCAAACAGCGGCGAAGTCGGCCGTTGTTTCCATATCTTGCGCAAGGTTCTCGATGATCCTGACGAGACAGGCTTTCGATGCTGCATAGGCGGGCAATACCGGATACGCGTATGCGGCGCCGCCGCCTCCAAACGCAACGACGCGCCCAAAGCCTGTGTTCGTCATGTGGCCGAGCAGCGCATGGACGACTGCAACGTTGCCCAAGACATTCACCCTGAATGTTCGATCCCAGTCGGACAGCGCTGTCGCTGACAATGGTCCCGTCGGGCCGGTTGATGCAGCCGCCAGGACGGCGCCGACCGTCTGCCCGGCCCTGTCGTTCACCCACTCGGCAACAACTTTCTCAACAGCGAGATAATCGGACAAATCGATCGCGGCGCTGTCAGCGGACCCGCCGACAGCCTTGATTTCGGCTGCCGTACGGTCAGAATTATCGGACTGAGACAGACAGAGAATGTCACATCCGGATTCGCCCAAGTCAAGAGCAGAGCGACGTCCAATACCGCGTCCCGCACCCGTCACGACAACCGCGTCTGGCAGCGTCGCCAGCGAACTCAGCTCATCAATCCGTCGTTCAACCAAATCTGATCACGCCCTTTTGCGCTGCAACGAAAATGTCGGATCCTCGTAGTAGACGCGCTACACCGGCAACTCTGACGTCACCGAAGAAGCCCCTGAGCAGATGACTTTCGGTAGACAGAAAGACCGGCTCCAATCCTGCGGTCTCCATGATCGCCACGAGCGACAAAGGGGCAAAGTACCAGAGATGCTCGATTTTGAAGGAGTGGTAACACGCGCCGAACACCTCGCGTTCAACAGAGTCGACGTTGGGAGTGCGGACAAAAAGCAGCCCGCCATCCCCGAGAAGTTCTCGGGCCTCCACAAGCAGTGCTACCGGATCGTCAACGTGTTCGAGAACATCCCACATGACGATTGCGTCATAGCGGTCACGCGTCGATCGGGCAAAGTCGTCTAGCTCGCCGACGAACGAGCTGAATCCGAACGTGGATTCGGACACGCTGTTGGCAAACGAACTCACTTCTAAACCGTAGTGAGCAAAGCCGGCTTCCTCGAGAGCGTGCCTAAAGAACCCGTAGCCAGCACCGATATCTAGCACTCGGCTCCCACTTTCGAGCGTGGAGCCAACAAACTGGCAGACCGCTGCGACTTGTCGAACCTGCCTTCTCGACTTTTCCGTTCGCCACGCCTCCTGCGCTTGGTAGTCACCGTAACCGATTCGCGTTTCGTCCCCTTCGAAGTACTGCTCCTCATATTCGACGGTACCCGACAGAGGTCGTTTCATCGTCTGAGCCTCAACAAGCCATCCGAGACCGGCTTTCGCATTCCCAATGATCTTGAATTCGGAGTGACCCGGAACAGAGTCGGCCCACATCACATCGGGGCGATTGCCGATCGCCGGTGGAGCGGTATCGAGCGAAACCGGAGGTGGACAGTCAGGTGGGACTCCGAGTTCCGACTCGCCGGCCGTCCGGAGTAACCGAATCGACTCATCGATGGGTGTCACGGAGAGATCATCGTGGCCCTCGGCGACCGCGTTGCGACAGGCCGCTTCCACGAACAGCCGTACGGCGCTGGAATCGAGCCCGATGAGGCGAACTACGGCGTTGTCCCAGTGGTCGCGTGAGTCACGGAAGAACTCGCGTCCCTCACGATTCAATGACACCGAGATGTCGTCAACTCTCCATTTACCAGTCACGAGAAGCCTTCCAGGTGCAGTGACATCGATCAATTGACAGGAATCGCTGCGAACTAGACGCCGAAGCTCACCGTCGGCGCGTAAACGACGCAGCGGCATGAAGCAACAGCATGAAGGTGAAAAGGCCAAATGACACGATAATGCACACCAACCCGCTGACCGCCAAGAAGTCTGCCGGCCCCAACTCGTCGAGAGCGAATCCCAGTCTCACGTATTCGACAACGAGAGGAACGACGAGCAGAAAGCCTACGACACCGAGGATCGCCGACACGATAACCGTGCGGGTATATCTAAATCGTCTGAGCAGACTCTCGGTTATCGAGCCGTCGTAGTCATAAAACACTCGCGCAAGTAGCCCGAGGAACACTCCCTGCAGGCCGAGAACCACCAATCCAGACCCGGCCAACTTCCAGAACAAGGAGAACGTGATCGGCCCGAGAGTTATTGGACCGAACGTTGTGAGCAGAGTGACGATCAGCCCAACGATCAATGCTGCGAGACCCGGTCTGAACAGAAAGAAGTCCGCGCCCGAAACGAACATGATCTTGAGCGAAATCCAACCCGCTGAGAACGGCGCTGTCCAGCCGATCCGCTTGAGGTGGCTCTCGCGACCGTCGGGATCACGAAAAAAACCGACCGGCACTTCGGCTGTACGAAGGCCCAAATGCACAGACTTGATGATCATCTCCGACGCGTATTCCCAGGACTGGGCTTGTAGATTCATCCGCAACAGTGCGTCTTTCGAAACCATTCGCATGCCGCAGTGAATATCAGAAAAGTGACTCGACAGCAGGATGTTGAGGATATGGGTGGTGAGTGGGGTTCCGAAGTAGCGGTGATGAATCGGCATCGACTTCGGCTCGATGTAGCCCTTGAGGCGCGAACCCATGACAAATTCGAAGTCATCGTTAGCGCGGGCGACAAAACCGGCAATGTCACGAAAGTCATACGTGCAGTCAGCGTCACCCATAATCACGTAGTCGCCTCGTATGTAAGGGATGGCGTCTATGTACGCTCGGCCCAAACCGCGCTTGGGTGTCTTGAGAACGCGCGCCCCGTGTGCCAATGCGATGGCGGGCGTCTCGTCGGTAGAACTATCGACGATCAAGATTTCGGCGTCGACCCCGGCATTGCGGATGCCTTCTTTGCACCAATCGACGAAGGTTGCAATGGTGACGTTCTCATCCATTGCCGGAATCACGATCGAAAATCTAGGTGCCTTCGTGTCTTCGGCGGGAATCAAGAGCTGGCAGCCGTCATCCACAGTGGTTAGACCGCCATTTCCGAGCTGGGAGGCTCTCGGCACCGCAGTGGACGTCATAACACCTCAGCTCTAATAGTCTGCAGGTCAACATCAATCGAAACCCACATCTAGATCGTCGTTCCTAACTCAAAGAACGTAACCGGCCGATTCGGCGTCGGCGTGGAACATCTTGACCGTATCGAGCGAATACTGATCGAGGCCTTTTCCGAGAAGCGGAATTTTCCGCAATATGTCGTGCGTCGCGGTGATGATGTGGCAACCGATGTCCCGAGCCTGAATCAGGTTCAGGAGTTCGCGCGGGCTCGCCCAGATGAGTTCGATGTTCGGCATTGGGCGCATTAGTTCGAGAGCGGCCGACATCATCGGGATCGGATCGCGTCCAGTGTCGGCAATTCGACCAGCGAAAACGGAGATGTAGCTCGGTGGCCCGCCGACAAGGGCATCGGCCACGTCTCGGACCTGAGCGAGAGTCATGACAGCCGTGACGTTGACTTTGACCCCCGCCTGGGCAATACGGGCGATCAGCTTGACCGAACTCTGCGACTTCGTGTTCGTGATCGGGATCTTCACGTAGACATTGTCGGCCCACTCATGGATCGCAAGTGCCTGACGCTCCATGTCATCGTGATCGTCCGAGAACACCTCAAACGAAATCGGGCGGTCCGTGATCTCGGTGAGAATGTGGTGCGCAAAACTCTCATAGTCAGCGATTCCCGCTTTGCGCATCAGGGTCGGATTCGTCGTGAATCCGCTGATCAGCGGATTCGCGTACAACTCGAGCATGGCATCTCGGTCGGCGCCATCGGCGAAGATTTTGATATCGAATCCTTCAAAATGGTCATGCATGAAATCACCAGGGCTATTCGACAATGAACGGGACGATACCGGCAAGGGAGGCCTCTGTCACGTCAGGCTCCGACAACAACGGCTCTGCATAACCGTAGTCTACGAAAGCCGTGTTCACCCCTGCATTTCGCCCTGCTTCGATATCTCTCCACCGGTCGCCGACGATGAACGAACGCCCTAAGTCGACGTCCCAGTCAGCTGCTGCTTGCTCGATGAGTCCTGGACCCGGCTTTCGACATCTACAGCGGTCCGAATCGTCATGAGGGCACACGTAAGCCGCATCGAGTTCCAAACGGTCGACAAGATACCGGTTGATTTCGTCGACGGACGCCGATGTAGTCGTGCCCCGCGAGATGTCGGGTTGATTCGTCACGACCAGCAAGAGAAATCCGGCCTTTTTTAGAGCTACGCATGCTTCTTCGACTCCGGCGATGATCGTGACATCATCGCGGCTTTTCGGCGGATATGGCAGTCCGTTGCGCACGACAGCAGCGTTGAGTACTCCGTCTCGGTCGAGAAATACCGCTCGATGGCGCTTGAGAGCAGAGTCGACCAGCCCGTTGACACCTGTCACATTACACCGGATCTCATGTCGTCGATCATCGACCGAATCGAATCTGCGATCGCCTGTCGCGTACTCCGTGCGCAGACCCATCCGAGCGATTTGATGCGATCCGTATCGAGACGCATGACCGGCACGTCGCCTTTCCAACCGCGATCACCACCCGTGTACACGTATTCGGCTGAACCGTGTTCGAGGCCGACGCACTCCACTGCGATGTCGGCGATCTCTGTTACCGTCACATAATCGCCAGTACCGACGTTGAACACGCGGTAAGCCTGAGTGCAAGTGTCGGCCGCAGTCAAAACCGCGTTCATCACATCGTCGACATGGACGTAGGACTTGGATTGAGTGCCGTCTCCGAGAATTTCGAGGCGTGTCGGCTCATCGAGCAATCGTCGCGCAAAGTCGAATCCGACGCCGTGCGTCTGGCGCGGACCCACCACATTGCCGAACCGAAATACTCTGCCTGCGAGATCGAACATATTGCAGTAGGCTGCGATCAGGACTTCTCCTGCGAGCTTGCTGGCTCCGTACGTAGAAATCGGGACCATCGGTCCATGGTCTTCGGCCACTTCGCACTCACCGAGGTCGCCGTAAACACCACTACCAGAGGCATACAGGATAGTGTCGACACCGGACCGACGCATCGCCTCGACGACACAATGGGTTAATAGTGTCCCTTCGTAGAAATCGATCGACGGGTTCGTGACGGCCGCCGCGATGTCAGGATTCGACGCTAGATGGATCACGCGGTCGTGCCCCTCCATCGCCGCTGTGAGTCTGTCGAGTTCTTTGACATCTGCGCGCACAATCTCCAGGCGGGAATCATTCTTGTGCCGATCCAAGTGCCACTCCCTTCCGGACGAAAAGTTGTCGAAAACAGTGACCCTGCGCACTGAGGGATCTGCCAAGAACCGATCCGTGAAGTGTCCGCCGATGAATCCGGCGCCACCGACAATGAAGTAACGTTGGTCGGCGATGCTCAACGAACCGATTCCCACTTGGTCGATTCCACTTGGAGCAGAGGATGACTGACCAGAAGATGCCAAACCACAGCACATAGCCCCTCGGTGTGTGGCGTGACGCGGTCGGCAAACAACGGTGGGATCACGACGCAGCTGTCAGATGCCTTCGCTGTGAATCCTCCGTCCCGACCAACGATTCCGTAGATCTTCGCGCCAACGCGCTGAGCCATCTCAAGAGACTGCACGATGTTGACCGACACATTCTTCTCGCGGCTGCCGCCGCCGACCGAAAAAACGAGGAGAGCATCTGTCGGCCCCAGTTTCGATATCTGAAGCCAGGCAACGAAGGTCTCATCCCAGCCTTCGTCATTCACTCGAGCGGTTAGTTCGGAAACGTTGTCGGTCGGCGTGTACGCCTCGAACTTGCAGATCTTGCGAAAGTCGTTGACCGCGTGGCTTGCGTGGCCTGCTGAACCGCCGACGCCCAGAACGAACAGTCGGCCCTGACCGTCGCGAACGGTGCTCAACCCCCGAGCAATCGCTTCGATCGAAGAGATATCGATCCGGTTTAGAATCTCCTTGGTTTCATTGACGTAAAGCTGTGCGAACTCCGACATACCCGTCCTTCCGACAGAGCTGTGATGATATCTGACCCGTCTGGGGCTGATTGAGCGACGCAAGCTGATATCAAGTCAGCGCGACTCGAGCAGTCGGCCTAGCTCGTCGAGTCCCGCAGACGAACCGATCTCATAGAAGCGTTCCTTCACCTCGTAGCCGGCAAGCCCGCCGCAAATGCTCAGCAAACGGAATATTTCCGCTAGGTCGGCGACCGAACCGGGGGACGTGAACTCGCTGATCACACTACAAGCGAGTATCGACAATCCATAGTCGATATAGCGCATCCCGACGGGCCGATTTGCGAGCTCCTTGTCATAGAGATGCACCTTTCCAGCCGAATACACGACATTGCTCGTATCGTGCGCATCCGCATTTTCGTACACGGTCATGAGGGCTGTACATGGAGAATTCAGATACGACCGCCATACTGCGGCGAAATCGACTGGTAGATACGAATCCCCGTAGAGCACGAAGAACTCGTCATCAAGGACACCTTGATCATGTGCAACACGGAGCGCCCCGCCGGTTCCAAGCAACTTCGACCCGTCGTATACATAACTGATCGACAGATCTTGGTCGTCACGCAGCCCAACTTCGGCCTCGACAAGATTCCCGAGATAACCCAAGCAAAATACGACGTCATCGATGCCCACCGTCGCAAGCAGATCGAGCTGATGGTGGACGAACGGACGTCCGGCCACAGGTAACAAGATCTTGGGAACAGTCTCAGTCTGCGGACGCATTCGGGTGCCGAGTCCTCCGGCAAGGATCACACATTGCATGGGACGAATCAGTCTCGGACGATCACTGACGATCCGTCGAAATCAAACTCGAAACGGACTTCGTCGAGTCCGAGTTCGGTCATTTTCTTTCTGAGCGATTTCGGATCGGTCGCGTAGAAGAGCAGAAACCCGCCTCCGCCCGCACCGACAACCTTGCCGCCAAGTGCGCCGTGCTCAAGCCCTTGCTGATACCACTGACTGATCGAGTCGTTCGACATCCCGGGAGATCGCTTTTGCTTGTGAAGCCAATGCTCATGCATGAGGTTGCCAAATCCGTGCGTGTCGCCCGCTTCGAGAGCTTCCTTGATGGACAACCCAATGTCTTTGACGAATGAGAGGTTGTCGAGCATGTCGGCGTCGCCGTTCTGGCTTCTGACACGTTGGTCCTCGAGTACGTCAGACGCGTTACGCGAATAGCCGGTAAAGAACATGAGAAGATTCTCTTCCATGTCGTGAAGCGCGTCATTCCCGATCCGTAGCGGCGATACCGATACGACACCCGACCTGTCTATGTCGAAACAAGTCAGTCCGCCGTGCGCAGCGATGTACTGATCCTGTTTCCCCACCGATTGACCGAGTCGGTCGATCTCGATATGACAGGCTTCCTCGGCAAGCGCACCCGCTGTGACGTGTTCTCGCCGTGACGCGTAAACGGCCCGGAGCAGACCCACCGTGAACGCCCCCGACGACCCCAAGCCCGTCCCCGCTGGAATATCAGCAAGGCTGACCATTTCTACCGGCTCGACATCGTGTAGCCGAAAGGCTTCACGCACGAGAGAGTGATCGATCTCGTCGACACTGTCTGTGCGCTCGTGCTGCGAGTACTTGATCACGTAGTCGTGGGTGAACGTTGGGTTGAGGCCGATGAAGATATACTTGTTGATCGCTGCCGAGATGACGAACCCACCGGATCGCGAATAGTACGACTCCAGGTCGGTTCCGCCGCCTCCGATCGATATACGCAATGGCGTGCGCGTGATGATCATTTCGTACTCCCCGCGTTAATCGACGATCGAGGCCGAGCGTACGCCGTCGACCTCAGTGCAAGGAGGGGGTCGGCACGCGCTCCAACACTTGGTACGGCAAGTCAATTAGCGTAGCCGTTACGCTGCTGCACCGACCCCTTGGATATCGAATACCGAGGGGCCGGTGCCAAACCTATCCGACGTGGCGATGCCAAATGCCGTCTGAGGGCCTCCACACAACGATCCGATCCGTTCCATCGCCGTAATAGCCGGCGGGAACCGGAATATCACCGGGCGCACCCCACTGCGTTATGTTCACAGCACCACCATTGTGCTGATACCAATTACCACTCGAAGGCCTCCACACGGCGATCTCGTCCGCTCCATCGCCATCAAAATCAGCGGGAACCGGAATATCACCGGGCGTACCCCACTGCGTTACGTTCACAGCACCACCATTGTGCTGATACCAATTGCCCTCCGAGGGCCTCCACACCGCAATATCG
>SDBV01012335.1_pt1 | contig 10960 bp, 5 predicted proteins | sample 2277081 | NCBI WGS metagenome assembly SDBV01 (sample SAMN10402039, study PRJNA504765) | marine sediment metagenome | isolation source: marine sediment core GS10_PC15, 223 cmbsf | place: Arctic Ocean: Southern Knipovich Ridge | collected 2010
CAAATTAATCAGATTTAAACTAAACCTTTATAATAACTTAACATTACTATTGTAAAATATAACTATAAATTAATAAAATTTTATTTTAAAAAATATATAGTTGAAAGGTTAAAGCAAAATGAGTAATAAAATTGATTTTATCACAGCTGTTAAATTTGACACTAATACATTTGAGAAGAAAACGATCGGTCAAAAAGCCGTGGAAAACTTTGATGACTATTTCTTTCTCAAAGGGAAAAAGGCGCAAGTCATAAAGCAAAATGATCCCAATAACGACTCTTATACGGTAGAATCTGCGGAACAAAAGACAAATATACCCCTAAACATCTTAAAAGTCATCAGTTACTGTACCATCGCCATCCCCTTAATCATGCTTATCGGTAAAGCCATTGCCCGCGCATGCTTCCACAACAGCATTGAGAAGAAAATAGTTAGCAAATTCCCGCAAAAGGAAGCTAAGAAAAGTGATGAGGCAGCTGAGAAAGCCGGAAGAGCCGATGAAGCAAGAAAAGCTCTGGAAACCAAGGAAGCTGAAGAAACCGCGAGAAAATTTATGGGGGCTGGAAATAAGGTTGACGGAGCGGCATCGGCGATCAAATCCGCAGGGCTAAAGCTCGAAGCTCCTACTCTACCGCCCCTTCCGAGTTCTCTCACACCCCCTCCGCCCATCATGGCTCTACCTCCATCACTAATTCTACCCTCCGGAGCAGAACTAAAAAGCTTTGTGCCGCCACCACCCGAACTATCCCCAGAAGACCGCGAACTCAAAAAAGTTTTATGTCTGACATACAATGCCATTTCAGAATTCAATGGAAGTGGTAAAGCGAAAATGCACAAAATTAAGTTAAATGATGCCGGACTTCTTTCTGTTCATCCGACAAAAAAGAATAAATCGGAGAAAAGAACAACTGAACGGCTTGCTGTTTTTAGAAAAGTGTTTGGCAACATAGAAAAGGCATTGAACGCTGGCATCACAAAAATAACCGTCGATGAAACAACCCCCAAAAAGGAAGTCGTTTCTCGGGAAATATTTGTTTTGGATGTTCTAACTGCACTAATCCAAAGTAAGGAAGGCAAAAACGCCCTCAAGAACAATTTCACAGACTCAGGGCTTAAGAAAGACTTTGAGGAGCATGTTGGCCAAATCATGAAAAAAATTGGTGGAGCATCACCTGAGCAGGCAAAACACATGCAAAATCAATTTCTTGAGGCCAAGAAATCACCAGGAAAACAAATGGAAACCTTTTTAACGGATCTACACACATTTTATAACCAAATGGTATCAAAGCCTGAGGTCAAAGATCTTGTTTCAGAAAGCATGCTTGAGAAAGCACCTATGTGGGCTAGTACTATCGAGCTAGAAGTCATCGGTTTACTTCAGAGCGCGAAAAAAGAACCTAACAATGCTGCTATGCGTCTCTTCGATGCGTTAGAAAAATTAAGAGAATTACAACTTTTGCTAACGAAAAGTAAAGACCTACGTTTCATTGAAGCAAACAAAGACAAATATTCCAAACTCAAAAAAATGCTAATTGACGAGGGACTTCCATTGTTAAAGTTCAAAGAGGAAGACGAGCTTATCAGAAGCAATCTGATAATGGCTAAAACAGATGAACCGACAGATGTTGAGAAAAAAGGCAGAGCTCCGGGATTCAGAAGCCGTATAACACGGAAGTTGAAGACTGGCCCAGCCCAGGCGAGGGAAGAAATAAAAACTCTAAAACCGAAAACTGCTTCTCATATTATTTCCACAGAAATCGTCAAGGGCTTCCTTGATGACAAGATATTTCTTAATAACGTTGTTGAAACAGCTCTCAAGAATATTCGGAGTCAAAATCCAGAATTATTCTCAAAACTTCTTTTGGACAAAAACTTACAAACCTTAATCAAAACTAGAAACGAAAAAAAAGAAATTAGGCATGAAGCGGAAATTGGGTTAGGCGCTATTAGAGAATTTGTAAAATATTCTAATCTGCTAGAACAAGCTCAGAAAGACCTAGAAGCAGGTACAACCACTAAAGAAAGGATCGGAAACAATCTTGAGTCTTGGAAAAAATTCCGATCATTACATGAAACCCAGCTTCAAACCTCTCAAAGAGCTTTGAAATTGCTAAAAAATCTTCGGGAAGGAACGGAAGAGCATATGGAGCTTGTGGTGGTGTTACTCGATTTAAAAAAGATAAACTCTAGCAGCGACCCGCTAAAAGAAGCTAGAGAATGGGCAGAATTGCACAAGAGCCCCCAAGATTGTGAAAATGGTGTGATGAGCAGCTATACCAAAGGTTTTGGTGATGATGTTCCCTTTCTTTCCACCCCGGACACTGATGCTATCATCTTAGGTCATAAAATTCTCATGGAAAAAGATCCGACCAACAAAGAAAATTACGAACAACTCATTGCCTTTGTTCGTAATTTAAGTACTGCCCTTGCGGAGGCAAGCAAATCTCTGAAACAATACTACGAGACTAATGAACAGCATAAAAAAGTAATCAAAAATGATGTGTCGATGGACGTAAATATGGAAATAGCGATTCAGAAACTTCGTGATGACATTAGCGAAATACCAAAAAAGTTAGATAACATCAAAGAACAAGAAAGTGACCATGTCAAATGTGTTGTGTTGAGCAGAGAATACTTAAGACAAGCGATAACTAAAACTCTCAACAGACTCGAAGAGCTTGAAAGAGCAGCCGCAGAGTAAACCGCAGGTCAAGTTTTATTCCAATTGAATAGCGCACTTGTGCGCTGTTCAATTGAAGAGACTTAACCTTCCTCCTCTAAAGCGAAAGGTTTTCTCCACGTAAACTCTGTGGCTCCGTGGTTTTATTTATCTATCAAAAACTCTTTGATTTTTCTTCGCGACCTTCGCATTTAAAAAATTCTTTGCGCCTTTGCGTCTTTGCGTTGAATCCCTAAACAACAAGAGACCTCACGATGATACAGGAAAGGGTTTTATCGTTGCCGCCCATGTTGACCATCATCCCATATGGGCTGCGCAACTTCACTTGGTTTTCCGCTCTTCCCGTGAGTTGGTGTAGCAGGTCAACCATCTGTCTCACCCCTGTCGCGCCTGTAGGATGGCCAAAGCCTCCTAAGCCTCCCGATAGATTCGTTGGAACAGACCCTGCAACGGCTGTATTACCATCCAAAATAAAATGGCCTCCCCTCCCCGTTTCAGCAAAGCCGATCGCTTCGAGAGCAAGAATAGCTGTAATCGAAAAGCAATCATGGATCTCTAATACTCCAATGTCCTCTTTTGTTAACCCCGCTTGTTCCAAAGCTCTTTGAACGGCAATTTCCGTTGTAGACAAGACCGTTAAGTCTTCGGGGTCCTGCGTGATGTCCCCCTGCACCTCTGCGACTGCGACAACTTCAGCAGCATATTCCTTTTTGACGCCACACTGTTGTAGTCCTTCTTCCGAAAGGAGCGCAAGGGAGGAGGCTCCATCAGAAACTTTGGAGCAGTCTGTCGCATTCAAATACGGTACAAACTTTTTCGGATCGGGAGGCATCATCCCTAATGAGAGCAGGTCTTCTATGGTGTTGTGGTACTCCTGTGCTTTCGGATTTTTTCTGGCGTTAAGGATCGACTGCTCGTACCACTTTGCCATGGCACGCCGCGTGTCGTCATATCCATATCTTTCATAGTACGCGCCGGCACGCTCTGCAAAAATTCCGGGAAAAAAATGGGCGTACCCTGCTTTCCGTTCCTTGTTGTAGTAGGAGGCACCAGCCAGGACGTCTGCACCATAAACAGCCTTCATTGTATTTTGCATCTCGAATCCCGCCACAAAGGCCGTATCAGCCATATCGGAAAGAATAGAACGAATGCCTGCGCCGATCGTTCGGCTGCCCGTGCCGCAAGCCCCTTCGATCCCGGTACAAGGCTTCCCTTTCAGAGAAGGAACCATAAAGGGGAGAAACCCCGGGAGGTTTGCCTGTTTCAGGAAACGTCCCGGCATAAAGCTGCCAAGAAATCCCTCATCAAACGATGAACTTTCCAGCTGTGAAGAGGTTCCTTCTGCAGTTTCTTTGAGGTACTCCTCGAACCCACGCATCGGTTTTTTGGGATTAAATTCTTTGCGCCCAGATCCCATGTAGGTGGTGTTGTAACCTGCAGCAATATAGACCTTTTTCCTCAATGCTTTCATGGCCCCGCCCTCATTGAGGTTTTTTCAGGAATCCAAGGATTGTCAGCACCATAGAGATGATAAAAGCCATTCCTGAGAACAAGGTTGACCTCCTCGACAGTTTCTGCAACGCCCTCCTTAACAAGGTTTCGCGCAATCTCTCGCGACTCATAAAGATGCCCTTGCGCGAGTTGTGCTCCCAAAGTATCCATAGCGAAGAGATCATGAAAATAGTTCCTCAAAACCACCTCTCTGTCCTTCATCTTATGAAGTTGTTTCCAAGGAATGTGCCCTTTTGGTAGGTCATCAAGAGCAATCTTCGGAAAATCGGTATAGGCACCCTCAGAATAGATTTTCACGGGCTTACGCTTCTCATACTGAAAGAAACCCTCTTTTTGTGAACCATCCGGATTCTGTCCTCCCAATACTCTCTCGTGCACCATCTGATCAATCAAAGACCTTTCAAAAGAGACGCCTAGGTAGTGAGTCATGATGTTGATCACCTCCTGACAGACGTCTATGCCCACATAGTCGATCAACTGAAAAACTCCCATGGGTCGCAGAAGAAAATCTCGGGTGACACGATCAATCATGAGGATCGCCTCAGGTCGTGAGTATTCTTTTTCGAGTTCCCTAACCTTTCGGAAAGCATAGTCGATCTCCCGAATAAAGTGCCCATTCCCAATAAAACCCGCTACATCTTTTGAAGTAACCACGACCTTTCTAAAAATCTCCGCCAACAATGTTGCGTCTTCAATTAGTTGTTTGTTTGTTTCTTCTGCAGGAATGATTTCCAACAATCGTTGTACGGGAGGGGGATTGAAAAAGTGATAGCCAATCAGCCGCCCCCCTAATCCACTTTTCTTGCTCAACACTCCAATCGGAATCGACGAAGTGTTCGTGAAGTAATAGGCATCGTCCCTACCCACCGAGTTAATCTTCGCAAAAACCTCCGTTTTTACTTCAACATCTTCGAGGATAGCCTCAAAAATGAGGAGAGACTCTTTGGCCTGTTCCACTTCCGTTTCGAAACGGACCATATCAATCGCTCCCTCCACAAAAGCGTCAATGATCTCCTCGTTGCTGATAAGCACCCTATTCTCAGCATAAAATTCCCGAAGGGGATTGATATTTTTTTCTGCAAACCTTCGAACCTGAGACCTAAGATATCGACGCAAAGACCCTAAAGCTGCCTTGTTCGCATCAATCAACACGAGAGAATACTCCCCGTTTCCCACACCCCCTGTGTACATAGCCTCACGCCGCGCCATCTCTTGAAGGAGAAGAAGAGAGATTCCACTCCCCATCTTTCCCGCAGCACCTAAGACAGAAACCCTTTTCAAAGACTCATCCAACATACTGTTATTCTCCCTTTATACCGAAACAAACTCAAGAATCGGTTTTTGGGCTGATCTTTTTCCGCCTGACTTTGTGCTCGATCCCACCTACTTTCCTAAGTATACTGAGATCTCCGCACTACGTCAGTCGAAAAAATCTCTAGCCCAAAATTCCGATTCTTGAATTTGTTTCGGTATAACTCTCCTAGATACCACAAATCTCTCAACAAGTAAAAGTGATTTGGGCCCTTCAGCAATCGTAACCGTTCAGGCCTCGACTCAATCACCGCGAAGATCGCGAAGGAAGCGAAGAATACGCGAAGATTAGTCTATTGATGTAGAACAAGGAGAAGCTGGTCAAAGATGGTATCAAACGATTCGTTCAGACCAAATGCTACTAATTAATAAAAAAATCTTCGCGCGTCCTTCGCTTCCTTCGCGATCTTCGCGGTTAACAGATAGAGGCGAACGGTTACGCAATAAGTGCTAGCACCGATTTTCATTCAGATAATTAGGTCTAACATTAATCTCTTGATCCACAGTCACTTAGAAAAAATCAGTCTACTCGCTGAGTATGTCTTGATTTTTTCTAAACGGCTGCAAATCAAAATCTTAACGTTATACTTAATTATCTGAATGAAAATCGGTGCTAGCCCAAGAATTTTCTCCCAACTCTTGATTTTGATTGGGTGTATTAAAAAATAAAATTGTCATGGTATAAGGAAGAAATCGTGGCAATACCTATAAAATCACCCCACCAAGGATAAGGAGGAAATTTGGAACCCACCAGCAGCAGCTCGGATCTTAGCGATCCATCCTCAACACGATCTCTACCTGAACAACAAGGCAACGGGAGTCACTCTTCATCAGAAATTTTCAGATTTACATTTACCGAAGCCGCCTCAAGAAGTGAGAAGAGTCCTACTCCCCTTGGCACAGTATCAGAAAACTCATGTGAGTCATTAACACTAGAATTCGTCATGAACGGTGGAAATCCTGAAATCGTTATTCATAGGTTAGAAAAACCAAATAATCATCCAGAATTTTTGCCACGAACTGAGAGCATGATCGCCGGAAGAAAAAAACGAGTATCTTTATTACTAAACAAAAAACCTTTTGAATTTGAGCCCGTAGACCACATGTCAACGGAGTCGCTCTCAAACACAACCAGAAAGAAAGTAGTCGATAAATTCAACAAAGGTCTAGTTAAAAAACTGAAGCAATCTTGGCGCGAAGCAACAAAACCTGAACTCAATGCAAAAACCATAAACGAACTTGTCGCTGATTTCTGTTTAGCAAGGACTGACATGGTTTTTCATGAGGAGGCCTTAGGAAAGACCCCAGCAGAGGACTTTGAAATAAGAACAAGAGAAATTGCCAAACAAATTCTAGAGGTCATTAAAAAGGGCACCATCCTTCTGATTCCCACTATTAAAAGATTCAACATACTTCTTAAGGCCTCTAAAGATTATATTGAAGAAAAAGACAGTATAACTACAGAGTGTCAACAATTCTACGGATCCTTAGAAAAAATGGTCGAATATAGCAATTGGATCCAATGGAAATTAACACCCTCTGTCGGAGAAGATAAAGACATAAACTATTTCTTCATGCTGCATGAATATCATGTCGGCCAACAATGCTACGAGCCATTTCGTAAATTTCTCACCATTCCACTTGGTGAAGAGAAAAAAGACAGAAAAAGTGTAATGAAAACGCTCAAACACTGGAATGACCCTACTGTGGAAGTAATAGCGCAAGTATATGAAAAGATTGAATCCATTTTCCGAAAAGAGATCACCATGAAAAACATCACAGGATATGACCACTTTTGGATAGAAGACTCTCAATCAAAAACAAGGGTTTCGAACATCTCTCATCATGACATCTTCACAGGTCTTATGTATGGAGACAGTGTCTTTTTTCAGAAAATATTCATTAACGGAGAACTGTTCTACGACGAAGAAGCTGAAGGAAAACCAGAATCTAAAAAGACTTTCTACACTGCATTTTTCGAGAAACTTTACAAAACAAAAGTTGATGGCTGTTATTCAAAATCAAAAGTAAAAGAGGTAGTCGATTATGCTGAGGAGGTGATGCAAAATGAAGAAGGAAAAGATACTCGGCACCCCCAGATACCAAACAAGACTTCGACTTGAAAAATAGATGTAAAAAATGACTAACTACTATATATATCTTTATAAAGAGTAAAAAAAGTGCTCTATCACTGTAACTGCTTGATCTTAAGCGTCCATTTGATATAGGAGGACATTATTGTGAGAAAAATCCTAATCTATCTACTCGTCTATTTTCTAAAGTTCATCATGGCATTCCGCTACCGGGTTTACGTCAAAGGGTATGATAAATTGACCCCTGAAACTCTAAATAAACCTGGCGGCGTGTTATTTTTGCCAAACCACCCTGCAGTATTGGTAGATCCAGTCGCAGCAAGCTTAGCCGTCTTCCTCAAATTTCCGATCAGGCCGCTAATTGTGGAATATATGTATTACACTCCTATTGTTTATGGAATGATGAGGTTTTTAAAGGCCCTCCCCATTCCAAACTTTGAAACCTCAAACAACAGCCTGAAACGGAAGCGACACGAAAAAGTCTTAGACGAAGTGATCAAAGGGCTGAAAAATGGGGAAAACTTCCTTCTCTATCCAGCAGGCAGGCTAAAACATACATGTAAGGAGAAGATTGGCGGTGCCTCGGCAACACACCGTATCATCACGGAAACGCCTGAAGCAAACATTATCTTGGTTCGAGTCAAAGGACTTTGGGGCAGCAGCTTCTCCCGTGCGCTAACAGGAAATGTCCCTCCAATGTTTCCCACTCTTAAGCATGGCTTTTGGGTGCTATTGAAAAACCTAATTTTCTTTGCACCTAGACGAAAGGTGATCATTGAACTTGTTCCGGCACCTGCAAACTTCCCATATCATCCAGAGAATCGATTGGAGCTAAACCACTGGTTAGAGAAATGGTATAATCAACCTGATGGGCTTTCAGAGCAGGAAGGACCTCTCCCGGGCGATTCTTTGATACAGACATCTTATAGTTTCTGGAAAAAAGATATTCCCGAGGTGTATAAGCCGGAAGAGATTGAAGAAACGGTCGTGCACCTTAAAGACATTGACCATGATCTTCAAGATAAAGTTCTCGATAAGTTACAAGAGCTCACAGAAATAAATCCCTCCGCTATCAAGCCTGAGATGTCTCTAGCAAACGACTTGGGATTAGACTCTCTCGACATCTCCGAACTTGCCATGTTCATTCAAGACTACTTTGAAACAGGCCCAATCCCTGTCACGGAAATGACTACAGTGCGTCGCGTTATAGGAATTGCTTCGGGTAAAATCAAAGTTGAAGAAAAAGTGGAAGAAACACAGTTCGATATCTCGAAATGGTCCTACACAGGGAAGAGCGATCGAGCGCAGATCGGTGAAGGGAAAACCATACCCGAGGTCTTTCTAAACATCTGCGGTCAGAGAGGAAAAGCCCCTGCCTATGCAGATGCTCGTTCCGGAATTCTCCCCTATTCACGATTGAAGCTGGGAGCTATCCTTTTAGCCGAACACATTCGACACCTTCCGGGAAAGTATATTGGCATACTATTGCCCGCTAGCGTCGGTGCATTTATCTCTGTCCTTGCCTGTCAATTAGCAGGAAAAGTGCCACTTATGATCAACTGGACCATTGGCCCAAGACATTTGAAAGCTGTTTCCGAGCTTTCCAAAGTTGAAGTGATATTATCCTCATGGGCATTTCTGGAAAGGCTCGATTCTGTCGATTTGACTGGAATCGATGAAAAATTGTTGATGCTTGAAACAGTCCGACATGAGTTTTCGATTGTCGACAAAATCCGCGCCCTCATCCGTTCCAAAAAAAGCACCAAAAATATTATGAAAACTTTTGGTATTGATAAAACGTCTGAAGATGATGCGGCGGTCCTCCTATTTACGAGCGGAACAGAAAGCATGCCTAAAGGTGTTCCCCTTTCTCATAGTAACATTCTGGAAAACCAACGCGCCGCGTTGGAAACAGTAAATATTCGTACTGACGACGTCATCCTCTCTTTCTTACCCCCCTTCCACTCGTTTGGATTTTGCATCACGGGACTCATAGGGCTTCTTGGTGGAGCACGAACGGCATTTTTTCCCAACCCCACTGACGGGAAGGGCTTGGCGAAAGCAAGTGAAACGTGGGGAGCAACAATCATCTGTGGAGCACCAACTTTTGTTAAGGCGATGCTCAAAGCTGCCACACTTGAGCAGGTGAAAAATATGCGTTATTGCATTACGGGAGCAGAGGCAACGCCTCCCGACCTTTTCGATCTGCTAAGAAAATTTGACAAGGAAAACACCCATGTAGAGGGATATGGCATTACGGAATGCTCTCCCATGATCTCCACCAATATTGCAAATGTTAACGGCAAAGACGTTCACCTTAAAGGCGTAGGACGCCCGGTGCCTGGGGTTGAACTGATTGTGGTACACCCTGAAACCAATGAGGTGTTACCTGTAGGTGCCGAAGGTTTGATTCTCACCAGAGGCCCCAACGTCTTTTCCGGGTATCTCAACCCCGGTCTCGCTTCCCCATTTCTTACTGTCGAAGGGAAAGAATGGTATAACACCGGAGACATCGGCTTCCTCGATGAAGACGGCTGCTTAACGATTTCAGGGCGAAAGAAAAGGTTTATCAAAGCAGGGGGAGAGATGGTTAGCTTGCAAGCTATTGAAACTGCGCTTTTGCAAGCAGCACCAAAGAAGAAGTGGCCATTGAGTGAAGAAGGCCCGTCACTAGGGGTGATCGCCAAAGAGGTTCCTGGCGGCAAGCCCACCTTTATGCTCGTCACAACTTTTTCTACTGATGTCGATGAAGTGAACCAAACGCTGCGGGACAGTGGTTTTAGCAATATGATTAAAGTTTCGAAGGTGATCAAGCTCGAAGAGATCCCGATCATGGGCACAGGAAAAACGAACTTTCGCGTTTTGGAAGAGCAGTACATAAAATAGAGCAACGGCAGAATATAGTTCTAACCACAGATACACAGTAAGCGTTCAGACAATGCCGTCAACTTAAGCGGTTCATCACAAAAACGCGTAACCTGAGAGTTTACGGTTAGCAATAAATTTGGGAGTACGGGGACTTGTCCTTGCAGTTCTACATAAGTTTTTCTGACAAAAACATCTTCTTCTACGGTCTTATTTGTGCACCTGAAAGAAATGTAAAACCCTAGGGGCGCGGTAGCGCCGGAAGATGTAAGCCCCCTGTGAAGCGTTAGCGGAACGGGGGGGGGGTAGATGTGAAAGAAGGTCAATAGCTGCGGTAGCTGCGTAAGAAATTAGTCGAACACAAATCGTTACAGCTACTCCCATATACGCCTATAAACGTGATTGCACTTCAGGGTTGATCAGCGTTTGCTGGCATTTTGTCGATCATATCAAATAAAAAAAAATGAGTTTTACACGAATGTGTCATAGAAATGTGTTT
>SDBV01012336.1_pt1 | contig 10960 bp, 15 predicted proteins | sample 2277081 | NCBI WGS metagenome assembly SDBV01 (sample SAMN10402039, study PRJNA504765) | marine sediment metagenome | isolation source: marine sediment core GS10_PC15, 223 cmbsf | place: Arctic Ocean: Southern Knipovich Ridge | collected 2010
GAGAAGAGCCGGAAGAAGGCTGGCAAGATGAAGTACGGTGAGTTCTATACGCCAGAGGGCAATGAGCTGTCCGAGACGTTCTACGTCTACGGTGTCGTTCTCGACGAGAACTGCTCCCCGTCCGGCTTTGTGGTTGTGCCGTTCAACAGTACTGCTATCAAGACGTACAAGAAGAAGTTCATCAACCGTGTGCGCTACTGCATGGTGGACGACGGCAAGGGTCGCAAGAAGAACCCGCCGATGTTTGCGCACTGCATCACGATCGGCACCGCGCAGGAGTCCAACGACGACGGTACGTGGTTCGGCTACGACCTGAAGTTCGCGGTGGACAACAACGTGCAGCAGTCTCTGATGCTGCCGGACAACCCGGCCTACCAGGCCGGCAAAGAACTGAAGGCAATGGTCGACGGTGGCGAGGCTACGGCCGACCTGTCCAAGGCGGATGCCAACACCGACGGCGGCGAGGATGCTCCCGACGGTGACAGCGTCTTCTAAGAAATTCTTCCTACGCTGCACCGCAGGGCGTGGGGAATAACTCCCGAGCGTGCGACCATAGGGCACTAGCTAGCAAAGGTGTACCGAACCAATCGACCGGGGCTGCGGTACATGTTCGGGGCGAGCCTAAAGCTCGGCCCGAGCACCAGCGACCCCTTGAGGGTGAGAGAGTGACACACTCGCAAGACGTGTTGTAGCTTTTGGTGGTATGTGCTGTCCGAATCAAACACCACTATGTTGGGCTCCAGGGGCCGCCGTTTAGCGCCGCGCATGCGTGCGGAAATGCGGACGGTACTGCCCCTGGTAGTCTGGCATGCTTTTCTGCACGGTGACGGTACCCATGATAACACACACCTGGTCCCCGCAGCAAACCGCCGCACTCGCCGCCGTCGATGAGTGGCTGAAGACGGGCAGCAAGCCGTTCTTCTATCTCGCGGGCTATGCCGGCACTGGCAAGACCACGCTGGCGCGACACTTCGCCGAGGGCATGGACGTCGCGTTCGGCTCGTTCACGGGCAAGGCTGCGTCAGTCATGAGAGACAAGGGCTGCGAAGGCGCCACAACTATCCACCGCCTGATCTACGAAAGCCGATCTAAGTCATCGGCACGCCTGAAGGAACTGCAGGCTGAGTTGGCCGAAGAGACCGACACGACAAAGCAGCACACGATCCGTATCCTGATCCGCGGGGAAGTCGAAACGCTGAAGCAGCCCGCCTTCCAGCTGAACCCCGACGCCGACATTCGATCGTGCGCACTGATCATCATTGACGAGTGCAGCATGGTCAACGGCTGGATGGCCGACGACCTACTGTCGTTCGGTGTTCCCGTGCTTGTGCTGGGCGACCCCGCGCAGCTTCCCCCGGTCATGGGGCAGGGCTACTTTACAAAGGGCGAACCTGATTTCATGCTGACAGAGGTGCACCGACAAGCCAGGGAATCAGGGATCCTTAGGCTGGCGACGGACGTGCGCATGGGCAAGGCGCTGGAGTACTGCGACCTGGGCGACGCTCGCGTGATGAAGAAGGGCGACCTGGACCCGAACGACGTTCCAAGCTACGACCAGGTGTTGGTCGGCAGGAACAAGACGCGGCACGGGACGAACAAACGCATTCGAGAGCTGATCGGGCGCACGTCCGAGTTTCCTCAGGAAGGCGACCGGCTGGTGTGCCTGCGCAACAACCACGAGTTGGGCCTGCTGAACGGGGAGATTTACACCGCCGGCGGCGACGCCCGCGTGTTCCCTGACGGAACGCTGCAGCTGTTCATTGAAGACGGCAGTCGGCCGCAGAGCGTTGATGCCTGGCAGGCGCCCTTCTTGGGCGAGAAGCTGGAGCACTACGACAGCAGCGGAGACACGCAGGAGTTCACGTACGGCTACGTGCTGACCGCTCACAAGGCGCAAGGCAGCCAGTGGCCGCGCGTCATTGTGTTCGACGAGTCCCGCTTCTTCCGCGCCAACTGGCAGAAGTGGCTGTATACTGCTATAACCCGCGCATCCGAAGAGCTAACCGTAATCAAATGATCGAAGAAGAGAATCCCCCCGAGCCGAAAGTCGAACACCTGCCCTGCGGCTGTATCACCGTGAAGAATCCCGACGGTACGAACCTGTATGCTCCCTGCGTTCCGTGCGGCTTGTTCCGCACGGCGAAGGCATTGGAGAAGGCAGCCGGCTGGTGGGGACGCAGGAAGGCTCTACGTGAGGCGTCGCAATCATTGGCCGCGGTGGCTACCACCGTGCAGCGAGAAACGCAGAAGCGCGGGCGGCAACAGGCTATCGTGAACGAAGCGTTGGCACAAGAAAAGAAGAAAAGACGATGAGCAGATTTCGCAAGTTTTTCGAGCAGCTCCGCGACAAGGTGTTCGGTCGCACGACGAACGAACCGGAGCCGATCGTTCCGTTGATCCGAACCGTATTCGGTCCGCGGCTGGATGAGGGGCCGGCAAAGAGGTGGTACGTGAAGAACATGTTCCCGCGTGGCTGCTTCACGAAGAAGATCACCCCATGCCGCGTGGAGCAAATTAGGTCGGCGTTCCGCCGCATGCGCCCCGAGCAGCAGCTGATCGCATTCCGCCTTGGCTACGACAAGGGTGTAGTGGTATGATGACCCTATACCAGGCGCAGCGGCAGGTTGAAGAGCATCGCCGTGTTGGCGTCGACTGTCCTTGTTGCGGCCTGTTCGTCAAGGTCTACAAGCGCAAGCTGAACAGCGGCATGGCTGCCGCGCTCTGTTGGCTAGTGCGGAACAGCGCTGGTCAGTTCGTGCACGTCAACGAAGAAGGGCCGCGTTACATCCTGCGCCGTGGTGGTGAGTGGACACTGCTTCGGTACTGGGGACTGATCGAAGAGCAGCCGACGGACGACAGCAAACGAACGTCGGGCCTGTGGCGTCCGACGCAGCTGGGGCGCGACTTTGTTGCACGCACCGCCATGGTGAAGTCACATGCGCTATGCTTCAACCGTGACTGCCTGCAACTGGTGGGCAGCTCCGTTGACATTATCGACTGCCTAGGCAACGCCTTCTCCTATCCGGAGCTGATGGAATCATGAAAAAGATCCTGTGGTTCATCACCCACGAGCCTGAGTACATCCTGTGCGCTGCACTGGTCGGCGTCTATGCCATGGTTCTGATCCAATGGTAGAAGAATCCAAGGCCACCAATCCTAAGGACGCGATCGGCGTTACCAAGTCTCCGATGTCTGTGGTTCCGCTCCCCGCGCTGCACGCCCTTGGGCTTGCAATGCTTGAAGGTGCGCTGAAGTACGGACGGCACAACTACCGCGCGGCTGGCATTCGATACAGCGTGTACTATGATGCTGTGATGCGCCACATGAACCTGTGGTGGGAAGGTGAAGACATCGACCCCGACAGCGGCCTGCCGCATCCGATCAAGGCGGCGGCGTGTCTTGTGATCCTGTACGATGCGCTGATGCAGGAGAACGGCAACGACGACCGGCCACCGCGCAGCCCCGACGGCTGGATGGATGACATGAACAAGCGCTGCAAGGCACTGCTGAAGAAGTATCCGAATCCGGAAGCCCCGCACATCCATGAACCTCCCCCGTCTCTCTGAGCTGCCGGTGTGGTCCGACTATAAGCGGATCTCGCTGGACATCGAAACCCGCGACGACCAGCTGAAAACGCTGGGCCCGGGTGTGCGCCGCGGTGCGTACATCACTGGCGTCTCGTTCTGCTGCGGTGATGAGAACGGTCCTGCGTTCTACCTGCCTATGCGGCACGAAGGTGGTGGCAACTACGACGATCCTGAGCGCGTTGAAGAGTACCTGCGCGACATGGCGCGGCACTTCAGCGGCGAGCTGCTGACGACGAACGGCCAGTACGATCTCGATTTCCTGGCTGAGGTCAAGGTGATCTTCCGGGAGGTGACGAACCGGGACATCAAGGTATCGGGACCGCTGCTCGATGAGCCCACCCTGTGCCGGATGCTTGTTCCTAATACCAACCAGTGGTTCTGGGGCGAAGAGTTCCACAGCATGAGCCTGGACAACCAGGCGAAGCGCCTGGGACTACCCGGCAAGGACGAAGAGCAGTTGAACGCCTGGGCGGCCGAACACAAGCTGGACCCGAAGTCCGACATGTGGAAGGCGCCGGCGCACATCGTCTCACCCTACGCTATCCAGGACGCGCGGCTGCCGATGCAGATCAGCATACTGCACGAGATCGAGATCGACAAGCAAGACCTGCGGCGGGTGTACGACATGGAGTCGCGCCTAATGCCTGTCCTGCTGAAGATGCGCCGGCGCGGCATTGCTGTGAACCTGGAGAAGCTGGACGTGATCGAGGCGAAGGCGTGGCAGCTGGAGAACCGTGCGTGTGCCACGCTCGGCATCTCTACCGACGACACGAACAAGTCGGCAGTCCTGGCTGACTTGCTGAAGAGCGCCGGCATCAAGGTTCCGAAGACCGCGATCAAGATTAGTGCCAAGACTGGCAAGCAAACCGGCGGCAACCCATCGGTCACGTCGCCCTGGCTGCGATCCCTGGGCACGGATCTGGCTAAGCACATCCTGGCTGCGAAGAAGTGGAACAAGGTACGGACGACGTTCGTACAGTCAATCCGCGACCACCATGTCAATGGCCGAATCCACTGCACGTTCAACCAGCTGCGGCAGGAGCGCGAGACCGGCGACATGCAGGGTGCGGCGTTCGGCCGTCTGTCGTGCACTGGACCGAACCTGCAACAGCAGCCCAGCCGTGATCCCGAGATTGGTTCCCTGTGGCGCTCGATCTACCTACCCGATGAGGGTGGCCGCTGGGCATGCCTCGATTTCTCCAGCCAGGAGCCGCGCCTGATCACACACTACGCGGAGATGACGGGCTGCGAGGGCGGCGCGGAAGCTGCCGAGTCCTGTCGCACGGATCCCAACTGGGACAACCACAGCATGATGGGCGGCATGGTGTACGACGAGTTCAATGTGCAGCACTACATTGACCATGAGTTTGCCCCGAAGGGCTCGCCCGAAGAAAAGCTGTTCAAGTTCGCCAAGGGTCTCCGCGGCAATGCGAAGACGATCTTCCTCGGCCTGTGCTATGGCATGGGTGGTGGCAAGCTGTGCAGGGAACTCGGGCTCCCGACCGTGTGGGAGAAGCCCAGCTGGGCCAACGGCCGTTCGGTCGAGATGGCTGGCGACGAAGGCGCGATGCTGCTGCAACGGTTCAAGAGCCGTGTGCCCTACGTCGCACAGCTGCAGGAGATGGTGAAGAACCGCGCGAAGCGGATGGGCTTTATCAAGACTCTGCTGGGCCGGCGTTGTCGCTTCCCGATCAACCCAGAGAACGGTCGTATGCACTGGGCGCACAAGGGCCTAAGCCGCTTGATCCAGGGCAGCGCTGCCGACCAGACGAAGCTAGCAATGGTACTCGCAGACGAAGCAGACATTCGCATGCAGCTGCAGGTGCATGATGAGTTGGACCTGACCATCTGGGACATCAAGGAAGCGCTAGAGCTGCGCAAGATCATGATCCACGCGATCGAACTGAACGTACCGACCATGTGTGACGTTGAAGAAGGCCCAACGTGGGGCGAGATCAAGGGGATAGCAGCGTGATCGAATTCTTTGGACACCTGGGATACGCTGCATGTGTGCTCGGCACTTGGATGGTGTCGCACAAGCGCGCAGCCGGCTGGCTAATTCGCGCCGCTGGAAGTTCGACGTGGCTGGTGCTCGGCATCGTGCTATCCCTGTCGTCGATTTGGATCTGGTCCGCGGTGTTTGTAACCATGGACCTGCGAGGCTTCTACCGTTGGCGAGCGAAGGAACTGACAAATGATTCTATCTGACAGATTGATCAAGCTGCACAACATCATGGACCCGTGTCATCCGCGCACTGTGTTCCGCGGCAAGTCGTACGGGCTGTCGTCCTGCGGGTACGACGTGCGGTGCGACATAGAGAGCATGGATGATTGGGCCGACTACAACCAGGTGTTCACGCCCGACGGCGACGGTATTGCGTTGGATCCCAGCACCAGCATACTGCTGGGCATCATGGAGCACTTCAGCATACCGCCCGGCGTGGTGGGCTTCATCAAGGACAAGAGCACCTGGAGCCGCCAGGGACTGTTCACGCCGCAGGCTGTGCTCGAACCCGGCTGGAAGGGCTTCCTAGGCCTGCGCATGTACAACCTAGGTGATGAGCCCGTGACCATCGTGCACGGTGAGGCTATCGCGCAGGTCATCTTCCAGTGGATCGACGGCGTGCCCGAGAACACCTACACCGGAAAGTACCAGGGCGCCACCCGCGGCGACCTAGGACCGAGGTTTGAAGGATGAATCCAATCTACGATGACACCATGATCCCAATTCCGCCCGACGAGAGAAGCCGACGCCAGATCAAGGAAGAGCGCCTGCGCTCCGCTGGTCTGCTCGATGGTGAGCTGCGCGACATAGAGAGGATGGTGGACCCGACGCCGTCGTTCTTACGCGGCGTGCAGTTCGGTGCGCTGATCGTAGGCGCATTCAACCTGTTCGCGCCGGCGGCGTTCGGTGTGCCTGACTGGCCGTCGAGCGTGCGCGTGATGATAGGCTTTGGGTTCCTACTACTAGGCCTGCACGTCTTCGTTCGACAGACCGGCTTCATGAAGGCGCAGAAGATAAACCGGGCGGTGCGACCATGATCGTCGTCAAGATAGAACTGCACTCTGCGATTACTGGCCAGACGACCGAACTGGGCCGCTTGCACATTGCGAATGACGGCACCGGAACTCCGGAGCGCGGCAACTACAACATCACGAAGCTCGGCAAACGCTGCCGTAGGCTTAGCGAGGCTCGCGTGGAGAACCACCCGCGGAAAAGCTACAGCGTGTTCCGCCTGGTACGTCGCGCGTTGGAGGCACTGGGCGTATGAAGCGCTGCCTGTCCACGAAGCTGTACCGCTGGATCGACCGCCGTGGCCGGATACCCAGGTGGGTGTTCTGGTTCTGGCGGCACGCACACTGGTGCCCGGAGATGGACAGCCTGCTGATCCTAGACAACCCGGAAGATTGCTTCTGCGATCACTGCCCACGCCCGCCCTACGAACCGCCGTCCGCTGACTTCCTGGAGATGTTTGAGAATGACAATCGAGAAAAAGATCCGCGGTGACTTGGTGAAGCTGCTGCGGCCGATCGGTGCCTACGCTGTGGAGAACGGCGGCTGCCACCCGGGCACACCGGACATAGCTACGACCATGGGCCCGATCGAAGTCAAGGCAACGGAGCAGTGGCCCGCACGAACTACTACAGTCGTGCAGCTGGACCACCCGGTAACACAAGGCCAGCGCATCTTCCTCATGAAGTGGGACCGTGTAAATGGCTGCGCGTGGGTGATGCTGAACATCGCGGGCGAGTGGCTGCTGTTCGAAGGCATCGTGGCCGCAGCAATCCTGGGCGGAAAGGAAGGCGGCACGCGCGCGGAGTTGTACGAATCCGCGGCGGCGATCTGGGAGTGCACGCCGAAAACCGACGAGATCATTTCGGCACTGGAAAGGCACCCGAACTATGGACGATAATGTGATACACTACTTCGGACCCCGCCCATGACAGCCCCCAACACGTCCGTCTCCGCCGAATTTCTGTTGAGCTGGAAGCCTGAAGGCCCTTGGCCGCTGTGCGCCTTCCACGAAGACAAGAGCAACGATTTCGGCACCTTCGGCCCGAAGAGCATCGAAGAGTTGAGGGTGTGGATCGATCGTCAGACGGAAGCGGAGCGGAACGTTTACTTCCATGTAAACACCGTCGCGCCACCGAAGAGCGGCAAGGCGATGAAGGACCAGGTGGTCCGTATGGACTGGTTCCATGTCGACCTTGACCCAAAGAAGGGCGTGCCGATCAAGGAAGAGCAGGCGCGCATTCTGGAGCAACTGCAGACGAACACCGACGTGCCGAAGCCGACGGTGATTACGTTCAGCGGCGGGGGATACCAAGCGTTTTGGAAGCTGAAGACGCCGATCGAAACCGAATGCTCGCTGATCAAGGTCGAGGCGGCAGAGCAGTACAACGTGCAGATCGCCAAGCTGCTCGGCGGTGATCGCTGCCACAATGCTGACCGTATTATGCGGCTGCCCGGGACGATCAACTGGCCGAACGCTGCGAAGCGCGAGAACGGCCAGATGCCGGTGATGGCCGACATGATCCTGGCCGACTGGGATCTGACGTACGACCACACCGATGCCACGTTGTTCGTCAAGGCGCCCGAGCAGAACAAGGGCGCGCTTGCTGGCAGTCCCAACCAGGTCAAGGTCCAGGTCTCTGGTAACGTCCCGCGCATCTCGGCGGATGCACTGGAGAACGACGAGGTACTGTCCAAGATCGAGTCGCGGGCGAAGGTCGCGATCGTCCAGGGCCACGACCCGGACAAGCCACTGACTGGCGACAACAGCCGATCGGAATGGTGCTGGTTCGTTTCGTGCGCCATGGTCCGCGCCCGCGTGGACGACGACACGATGTACAGCATCCTGACTGACCCGGACCTAGGGATCAGTGAGCACATCCGGGCGCAGGGCAACGCCGCCGCGCAGCACCGCAGCGCGCTGCGTCACATCCAGCGAGCACGCGAGCACGCGATTGAGCCACAGTTGGAGAAGATGAACCGCGAGTATGCTGTCATCGAATCGATGGGCGGTAAGTTCCGAATCGCCTGCGAGCGCTACAGCGAACCAAACGAACGCTTCGAAGTGGAGTTCCACCAGAAGGATGGGTTCCTGTCGATGCACGCCAACAAGTTCGTGCTGGTGATAACGCAGAAGACCGTCAACGGCCAGCCGGTAGAAGTGCCTGTGAACGTCCCCTTGGGTAAGTGGTGGCTAACGCACCCGAACCGGCGTGAGTACCGTGAAGTGACGTTCTACCCGAACCGCGACTTTCCCGAGTCGATGAACATGTGGCGCGGCTTTGCATTCGATGCCATCCCGGGCGACTGCTCGCTGTTCCTGGACCACATAAAGATCGTGCTATGCAAGGGGAACGAGACCTATTACAACTACATGATTGGGTGGATGGCCAACGCTGTGCAGAACCCGGCGACTCCCGGCCAAGTCGCTGTTGTACTGCGAGGCGGGCAGGGAACCGGCAAGGGAACGTTCGGCAAGATGTTCGGCAAGCTGTTCGGCACGCACTACAAGTACGTGTCCAACCCGAAGCATGTGACCGGCCAGTTCAACTTCATGCTGCAGGATGCTGTGCTGGTGTTCGCCGACGAGTGCTTCGCCGCGCACGACAAGGCAGCCGAGTCGGCGCTAAAGTCGCTGATCACTGAAGACCGTATCCGTGTTGAGCCCAAGGGCGTCGACAACATGGACGCACGAAACTGCGTTCACCTGATCATGGCGACGAACTCTGAGTGGGCGATCAGTGCCGACCTGGACGACCGCCGGTTCTTCGTGCTGGAAGTCGACGACGGGAAGCAGACCGACATTTCCTACTTCGGTGCGATGCATGCCCAGATGGACGACTTCGGCTACGAAGCGTTGATGCACTTCCTGACGTCGTACGACCTGTCGGGCTTCGACGTCTACAGCTGCCCGAAGACCACCGAGCTGCGGAAGCAGCAAGAGCGGAGCCTTCCCCCGATGCGTAGGTTCCTGTTGCACGTTCTGACGGAGGGCCGCATGTCTCCCAACCATTCGGGCTGGAAACGGAAGGTTCCCAAGGATGAACTGGTGGACCGATTCAAGGAAGAATACCCAAAGGCCGGAGGAAATAATGCCAGCCTGGGCACGTTCCTGGTGAAGACCATGGGGATCGCTACAGTGGGCGTAGAGAGCAAGCCACAGCCCTGGACCGATAGCCGGGGGAACAGCCGGCCCGGGGCGTCCAGGCCAAAAATGTGGGTCTTCCCCTCGCTGGACGAATGTCGTAAGCTCTGGCAGAAGGCAACGAAGTCGGGGCCCATGGAGTGGCCGGAGGCAGAGCCGGAGGACGACACCCCGCCAGACGATGGCGGCGAGGTATTCTAATGAAGTTGGCAGCCGCAGCACTGGTCCTGATGATCGCTACATCCTGCACGTCGATGCCACTGCATCCCGACGTCGTGCTACTGCGTGGGCCGTACAGCCTAGGGTCGGGTGTGGTCATCGCAGAAGATTGGGTGCTGACAGCGAAACATGTTACGCCGACGAATACTGCGCGCGGTCTTTCGGTCACTCGAACGATCAGGCACCCGACGTTGGACCTGGCACTGCTCTACGTTCCTGGCCTGCCATACAACGGGCTGCCCATAGGTGCTGCGCCCAAGCTGCACGATCGCCTGTATGCTTACGGGTGGCACATGGCGGCGCGGTACATGAAGACCGAGGGCTACCAGGGCGGACAGCCCAACCAGATGAGTGCTTCGGTGATCCACGGTTGCAGCGGCGGAGCTGTGGTAAACGACCGTGGTGAACTGGTCGGAATCATCTCCATGGTGGCGTTCGTTGCAACAGAAAATGGCGACGACGAGTACGCTCTTCCGCACATGGCGCGGTATACTCCTACTGACAGAGCTGTTCGTGGCTGGATCAGCTACATCATCTTTGGAACCCCCTATGACAACTAAGCGCCCCGCATCCATCGTGGACAACCTCCTGTCCAATCTGCCCGCAGCCAAGTCGAAGAACATGATCTGCGCCAACCCCGACTTGGTGGAAGCGATCACGCACTTTCTTCACCTGAAGGCCCGTGGCGACGAGATCGCGAAGCACGTTACGCTGTCCTGGTTCTATGACAAGCACCTGCGCGAGCAGTTCGATGGCCCGGTCTGGTTCGGCACCGTTCGTAAGTTCGTCAAGGAAGTCCTGAAGCTCGACCACACCACAGGCAAACGTCTATGAGCAAGAAAGTAAAGAAGAAGGTCGACGAGCTGCTAGCTGCGCCGGACTCCACGAAGAAGAGCGCCACTGAGACGCTGAAGTATCACCAGCGCAAGGCGCGCGAATTGGCGATGAAGGAACAGAATCGCCGCGGCAAGCTGAAGGTCCCCGGAAAGCACCGCG
>SDBV01012337.1_pt1 | contig 10958 bp, 9 predicted proteins | sample 2277081 | NCBI WGS metagenome assembly SDBV01 (sample SAMN10402039, study PRJNA504765) | marine sediment metagenome | isolation source: marine sediment core GS10_PC15, 223 cmbsf | place: Arctic Ocean: Southern Knipovich Ridge | collected 2010
TTTTTTGATTTGGAGAAAATAAAGAGGTCGCGTTCGAATATGTAAAATGAGAGAGGAAATCCCATTAGGGTAGAGCATTCTTATTATGAGATAAATTCACCATCTCCTGAAAAAATTGAAATAAACAAATATTAGTCGCACAAGGTTTCTTAAATGAACAAACTTGTCCTATATTCTCCTTAGTCACTACTTGATAAAGGTTTATCAAGTCTCAAACTATAACTATTAAAGGAAACCTATTGCCATAATTTGGTATTAATGCTAAAAATATTATATACAAATAGAATCACCATCACAGCGTCAGATAGCAATACACCAAAATATTTGAAGCCAAAGGTAATTGGGTTAACCGATATCTTTGCCTTTTATTCAGAGTCCTAATATAATCTCTCTTGAGGCTGCTCAATCGATAAATAACCTAATAATTGTTTTAGATATGTTTCAAAGTGGAGATATTGTTGTTAGAAATTTGCTTATCAACCGGTTAGGTTGAAATCTTCCGGAATATACTTGCACTGAGCTGTATGCAAAGAGGGGATTCATGTTTCAAGCTTCACTCATCCCAATCCAAAAATATCTGGACAAGAATCACAGTTTAGCAAGAGCTCTAAACTGCTTGGCTCATCCAACATCGCTGATGTGCATCATAGCCTTAATCGTCAACGATATGGTTGTTAAATATTTATGGCCAAGCTGGTTTAGTGGCAAACTGAGCGATTTTGCAGGATTGTATTTCTTCCCATTTTTGCTTGGGGTGTTAATAAGTTTGATTCTACGCCATCGAGATATAAATTCAGAGAGAGTCGGACAAATTTCGATATCCATCACTGGGATATGGTTCGCTTTGATTAAGTTATCGCCAACGGTCAATCAGGTAACCAGCAGTCTCGCTGAAGCGGTTACTAGAAGTCCTTCAGTAATCGCACTCGATCCTTCGGATATAGTCGCAACTATCGTATTAATTCCATCTTGGTTTCTATGGAAATCGATAAATCTCTCCCAGTCTAGGTGGAAGTCGGTGCTCATTTTTATTGTCGCTTCGATAGCAACTATGGGTACTACCTCCATTCAGTATGACAAGCTTACAAAATTGACTACACATGAGGGCAATATTTACATATCTACTGAATTAGGTCAAGTTTCCGTAAGCAAGGATAGTGGGAGAACGTGGCAAACTGTAGATCCGGCTCCGCAGATGGTCTTCGATGAATTTGAACGAGAAAGAGTATTCCCATTAGTTATATGCTTTGAAGACAACCCAAAATATTGTTATCGAATTAGGGGAAACGAAACAATAGAACGCTCGCTTGATGAAGGATCTACTTATCAGGTAGTCTGGGAACCGCCTCCAGACCGGCGATACTTTATGGATCGCTATACCAGTAGTGTTTTCGCGTTTAGCAGTAAGGGTCTCGATATAGGACCATACGATATGAAGCTTTTGGGTTCTAGTCTTGAGCCAATAATTGTTGCTGCTGCAGGAGATGAAGGGGTTATTGTTGGTTCGGAACGTTCCGGCTGGGAGCGCATATCTGTAGGACGCTTTGAACCAACACCATACTATTATTTCGATCCAATTTCCATTTTTTCAACAACATCTCAAGAAGCAATGATCTTAATGATCATTGGATTGAGCTTTGCTAGCATACTCAGTTGGACAAACCTCAAATTAGTGATCAGGTTGGCAGATAGGAGGAACGGTTTGGCATTGCCAATTTCCCAAATCATGAATCCCGCAAGATACAGTTTGATTGCAATTCTATCCATCACTTTTCTCACTGGTCTTTTTATTCTTCCCCTTTACTTTTTCGGATTAATTTTTGGCCCTTTTATTTTTTCGGTTTATGTGGCAATTTTATTAATTGGATTTGTTACTTCCTGGCGCAACCTATCGCGATCACTAGGTGAGCGGGGAAAACTAGGCAAGATTCCGGCACTTGGTATAGTTAGCGGTTTCTTAATTTTTCCAGTAGCGTATCTACCGTTTACATTCTGGGTAGCAGGGATTATCCCTTGGTATCAACTTGCAGTAATAATATCAATAGTAATATTTTTTCCTGCACTATACATCGGTTTCTGGGTAAGGAAGGAAATAAGAGTAATTTTTCAGCCAGGGACTACCTAAAATCATTTCGAACCGATGTCAGGTTAATCAGATCTCGACCTCATTCATCGCTGTAGTGGGTGAGCTTTGCTCGGGGCATCGCGACGGTTGACAATAGGCTTGTCTGGGGCAAATAATCACGTCAAAATCCACTTCTCGCCAATGAGCTCAAATCTGTTTGATTACAATTGAGAGCCATCTTAATTAATATTTTGAGTATTGTATCCTTTTAGGAAATATGAGGTCCTATTCTTATACCTAATATTTCTATTAATTTTTGAGAAATATGAAAATCTGGATGCATATAGAAAAACATTTAGAGACCCATCAGAGTAGAGTAGTCTTATTATGAGATAATTTCACCTTCTCCCGGATGCATTGTAATTATCAATTATTGTTCGCACAATCTTTCTTGAACTAAGCGCTTCGCGCAGGGGGTGATTTCCCGCGAGAGAGCGTAAGTGACATACCTGGCCTTCTAGATCAAGGCTATATTTCCTGTAAAGCGTTCAATTCAAATTTGCAGGAGGTATAGCCATGACTGCGTTAAGGCAAAGAATGATCGAGGATATGCAACTGCGGGGTCTGTCTACAAGTACTCAAGGGAACTATGTACGAGCCGTGAGGCAGTTAGCAGATCACTGGGGGAAATCTCCGGATCAGATCACCGAAAGAGAGATCCGGGAGTACTTTCTCTACCTCAAGACCGTCAAGAACGCATCCCCTAGCACCTACTCGGTTGTATTATGCGGGATCAAGTTCTTCTACCAATATACTCTCCAACGGAACTGGTCAATATTGGATTTGATACGTCCAGTGCGGGAAAGGAAACTGCCCGTTGTGCTCAGTGTGAGTGAGGTGCGCCAATTATTGGGCTGTCTAAGGAGCTTACGCTATCGAACCTGTTTGACCACGATTTATGCTTGTGGGTTACGCTTGCGGGAAGGAGTGGGACTGCAGGTCACCGATGTTGACAGTGTCCGGATGGAAGCAGGACTGGGTCGTGCATTGTCAACCGGTCGGCAATGGTGAAGGAGCCTTGAAGTATCTTGCCCCTTACATCTTCCGGGTGGCGATCAGCAACAACCGTATCCTGAAATTGGCTGATGGCAAGGTGACATTTCTCTACAAAGACACCGCTACCAGAAAAACCAGGTGCTGCACATTGTCCGCTGAAGAATTCATCCGCCGTTTTCTGCAACACGTATTGCCCAAAGCCTTAGTCAAGGTGCGTTACTTTGGTTTCTTCAGCCCCGGAAAACGCCAGCAGCTGGCATCTCTACACCAACAATTGAACGATCTGCTACCGTTCTCCAGTAGCGATCATCGGGACCAACAAACCGATGGCCAGGCTGTGGAACCATCACCCAAGGATCCCATTCAATGCCCCACTTGTGGTCAAGCCATGAAATTACTTCAAATCCTTCGCCCCAGCAGATGCGCCCCGCCCTGAAGTGTGTTGTTTGTGAATCAGATCCACCCATTGCTGGGCACAGGGAAAACCATTCTTGCGCCATTGAAGTGTTTTGCTTAGGATGTTCTATAACCTTTCGTTTCGCCTCTTTTCTGGCTTTTGGGAACATGATAACCACCCTGATAATCGCAATAAAGAGTCTGGATGACTGCAATCGTCCAGACCCCATACTATCTCAGCTGGAATCACCCCTGGGGGTTTTGCCTTAAATTCCAAATATTCAAGTATTCAGTCTGTCGATTTCGCCTGCGCTCGGCTTAGTTCAAGAAAGATTATGTGGCGGCTTCGCGCCACATCAATCCTTATTCCTTTGGCGACTCTTGATTAAGTTCAACAATGAGGTTAATATTTATAATTGGTGAGACAGAAGCTAAGCAGTACATGGAAATATCCCATAATGTTGTAAAATAGATTATTTACTATAAGTTTTGAAAATAAGGAAAGTCAACTGTCCCTATCAGAAGATTACAAGAAAAACCCAATTGGTAGTTGATGGTGGTGGAATTGATAACACCGATACAATTTTAATAAAAAACTTCAAACGACAGTGTAATGAGAGTTATATACAACAAGAAAAAAACGATCGTATAATTAGGATAAATTAAAATATACTGAAAAGAAATACTTTTTCTAGATCTTATGATAGATCCACGAATTCATTATTTTGACTATCTTTCTTGTTGAACGACCAAACTAGTGGCTAGCAAGCCTATGGCAAAAATTTCTACAGACCTCAACGGGTCGAAAAACATTTCCGAGACTAAGATGGAGGAAATCCAATTTACAGTAGATGCTGCTCTCCTACGAGAGCTCGGAGAACGCCTCGTAGGAAAGCCACACATCGCGTTAGCGGAACTCGTAAAGAACAGCTATGACGCGGATGCTACAAAGGTCATAATCCGTTTCGGGCCAGATAAAATCGAGGTAGTTGACAACGGTCATGGGATGGACTTCACTGAATTCAAAGAATTCTGGATGAGGGTTGGTTCACCACATAAGCAAGAACTGAGATACTCGCGGAAATTTGAACGCCCAATGACCGGTTCCAAAGGGGTAGGAAGGCTCGCTGCCCAATTCCTGGCAAGAGAAATAAGGATGCATACAGTATCTGAACGAGATATTGGCAGGGAAATCGAAGTAGTTGTGAATTGGGATGAGGCCGTTCAAGCTGGTGAGCTAACTCACGCGGTGGCCCGGTTTCGAGAGATCGAATCAATCACGGAGTTCCCCGAGAAGGACCATGGAACCGTGATCATCCTAAGTGATTTAAACCAAACTTGGGATTCGAATGCTATTGAAGAACTTGCGAAGGAGATCTGGCCCTTACAACCTCCGTTCAGGATAACTTCCGATGCCACAGGATTCCAAGAGCATGCCTTTGACGTAGAACTCGAGAGTCCGGACCCAGAAGTGACCAGACGCTTTGAAGAACAAATGAGCGCAATCTTAAAGCTCTGGTCTGCAAAAATTAATGGAAGATTGACTGTTCCACCAAAGAGCAGTGATTGTAAAGTTAATTGGGTTCTAGAATTCTCTGATGGAACGCAATCCAAATATGAATACTCCGTTCCAGACTGCAATCTTCATTCCACCGAGTTTGAGATCAGGATTTTCACTCTCCGAGGGAAACAGCCCTATGGCATCATAGTGGATGAAGCACGTGATTATTTTCGGCGTTTTGGGGGTGTGCATGTCTACGATGCCGGTTTTCACCTTCCTTACTATGGGACAGTAGAGAGTGATTGGCTGCGGATACAGTACGATCATGCTTCCAGAATACATCGATCACAATTACTTCCGGAGGAATTACATGTTCACCGGGGCCTGCAATTCTTGCCCACGCTCTCCCGCATCTTCGGAGTTGTACATGTCAACACATCCTATGAGCAGCAGAAATCAGTCGAAGAAGAATTAGACTCATCGGGAGAATACCTGAAGATTCAGGTCACTCGAGACCGATTGGTAGACAACAGCGCATATCAGAGCCTCATCTATATAATTCGCTTTGCCCTTGATTACTATGCCATGAGAGAAGCAGCAAGGCAGTATGCTAAAAAGGAAGCTCAGAGATCTGTAGAACCAATCCAGAGGAAATTTGAGCGCGTCGATGACATCCTGGAGAAATATAAAGAAGATATCCCTAGGCCAGTCTATAGGGATCTCAACAGGGAAGTAAAAGACGCAATCCGGGCGAGCGAAGTCGAAGATGAGCTAATAGCACGACAAACAGGACTGTTAGGAGCCCTTGCGACTGCAGGAATGTCTGCACTGGCTTATGAGCACGAGGCTAAGAAGCAGCACTCCAAACTTCTCGAAATAACCCAAGAACTTGAAAGTATTGGGATGACTAAGACCAGCATTCAAGAGAGATTGAATGGGATTATCCGTCGGCTCCATGTCTGGCTAAAACAATCTCGTGCCATGAGAGCCCTATTCACCAATATACTTGATGAAGAGAACAGGACGATGGTCGATCGCTTCAAAACCAAAGAGCTCGTTAGGGATGTATCAGATAACCTTGGCCTTCTGTTAAGAGGAATCAAACCTAGAACTTATCGGATAGATGATACCCTCCGGCTACCTAAAGCGGGATTCGCCGAATGGAGTGCTATTTTCCAGAATGTTCTCTTGAACGCCACGAATGCGATGCTGGATAGCCAGGAAAAGAAAATCGATGTGAGTTCTAGATCAGAGCGGGATAAGAGGATTTTGTTGATCCAAGATACTGGTGTCGGCGTGGATTTGGTAACATCCGAGGATCTATTCAAACCTTTCGTGAGGAAACTGGAAATTTCACCGGAACGTAGAGCTTTGGGCTTGGGTGGTTCCGGTCTAGGACTCACTATTGTGAGGATGATCGCGAACAATATTGGTTGTGAAGTATCTTTCGTTGAGCCTGAAGGCGGATATAGCACTGCTTTGCAAATTCAATGGAGAGAATCTAAATGAGTAAGAAGATCCTTATCTGCGACGATAATCTAGAATTTGAAGAATCGTTAACGCAAAAATTGATGGACATTAAAGAAATGAGCGGGTATTTCGACATCGAGTATTCTGGAGGCAGCGATGAAGGCAAATTAGAAGCTGCAATCCAAGCACTTGAAAACCGCCTCAAGAGGGCCAGCAAAGAGGAGCTTGACGACTATCCAGAAGATGATGCGGTAATCATTGATGAAGCAGACATCCTTGTAATTGACTATGAATTGATTGAAATAGATGCTTCGGTCACAGGTGAACGTGCAGCATATCTAGCCCGATGCTATTCACGATGTGGTCTCATCATCGGTTTGAATCAATTCCCTCCATACGTGGAGCAGTCTTTCGACTTGACTCTGCGAGGACACCCCGAATCGTATTGCGACTTGAACATTTCGAGCAATTCCTTGAGTAACAAAGGACTCTGGATGAAACCTTGGACTGACTTCCGTCCCTGGTATTGGTCCTTGCCTCCGTTATCAATCAATAAATATGAGAATCGGGTAAGAGAGTTGAAAGACCACATTGACGACTACATATTCGACTTTCTAGGTCTGAGCGAAGCAGAATGGCTAAGCATACCCCGCTCTATTTCTCAATACATTTCAAAGACCGGGGATCCTTCAAAGACAAACTTTCGAGATTTTGTAAAGGATTCGGGGAATGGCATTAGAGGCAGAGGAGAAAAACCGATTTCCGATGAATCCATTGCAAGAATCGCAGCCGCGAGGATTTCCAATTGGCTGGAGAACTTGATTTTGCCAGGTCAAAACACTCTTGTCGATGCACCGCATCTAGTTTTGCGTTTTCCAAGTATCCTGGGTAATGGATCGGAAGATATCGAAGAGTTCAATAAGTTGGCAACGTTTGCTAACAATGAAGAGTTGGGGTTAAGCCCTTTGATCGAACCATTCCGTTTCAAGAAGGATGATTGGTTGGATAGACCAGCCTGGTTCTGGAGCGCTCTGAGTAATAATGAAGAGATCAAAGAAGTATCAGATCCTTGGTCTAGCAAAAGACCGGAATTTGTTTTTTGTGAAGACATATCCAGATTCGTGTCCGAAGAAGAAACGAGGAGTTTCATAGCGGATTTAGAATCGCCTTTTAAGAGAAGATATGTTCGCTTTCTGGATAATATCAATTATCAACCTTCGGTAAGGTTTTCGCTCTAGGACAACTTCATAAAAATATGGATCGGGATCTCAAGACCTTCCGCGACCTCGTTTTGTGGCTATTTGATAGTCACGAAAAACCATGGGAATATTCTCATGAAGGAGCCAGGAAAATATATCTAGACCGTTTAGGATCAATGAATCCGATAAGTGGTCGGGAGGAATTGGAGACGTTTTTACCTACAGGAGACAAGGTTCAAGCCGAATTCAGGCTTAATCAATATCTATATTTAAATCCTATCGAAAAAGGTGGTGTCTTTGTTCCAAGAATCAATATTAAATGCGACTTTGGACGAAATCATCCAATGGTTCGTTTACGACTAGGTCTCTTTTTGACAACTGAAGATTCTCTTGAAGGTTTTGGTTTTAGGTTTGAGACACCAGAAGGTAGAAGCTTAGAAAGATTAGGTAGACATCACTATTACCATGCCCAAATAATTCAGGATTTCGGACATCCTGAAAGAAATAAGTTGATTGGATGGCTTCCAGATGAGCAACCAGCTTTTCCCTTGGATGCCAACGATCCTGTAAAACTCCTTATATCGCTATTGGTTAGCTTGTATGGATTGGATTACCTGGGTTATATAAGAAATGTTGCCCCTATACAACATTTGAGGAAATATACGGACGAGATGTTTTGTATTGATTTGGAGCCAACAGAATTCTATTGGATGGTTAGTGGAACAAATCCTCCAAGGGATATAGAAGGCTATAGAACACTTGTCGAGATAAATGAATTCACCGAATTCATAAGAAGGAAATATCCTGGGTGTAGAATTCGGGGATTAACCAAAACAGCATATCATAATCTGCCAGAGGGTAAACAGCTCGTTTATTCACCCGATCAATGATTTCCGCAAGGAGGAGTATAGACATATCCGTAAGCTTCATCAATCTGCATATTACTCATTTACATTTACATGGATGGTCTTATGAATAGTTATCCAGTCGTCGATATATTCTGTGGAATTGGGGGGCTGGCCTATGGTTTTTATTTGGAGGGATTCAAGATTATTGCAGGAATAGATTCCGATTCTGCCTGCAAGTGTGCATTTGAAAAGAACAACAGGGCTGTGTTCATAGAAGAGGATATCTCCAAATTGGAAGGCGCATCGGTAGCAGACCTGTATCCGAAGAATATTCCCAATGTACTGATAGGTTGCGCACCTTGTCAACCCTTTTCGTCATATACGAACAAATTAAATGAAAAAGATAAACGACAATGGTCCCTACTAGAGTCATTCGGTCGGCTAGTTAAGGACATCCAGCCATCTGTTATAACAATGGAGAACGTGCCGAGCCTTAGTACTAAATCCATTTTCAAAGAGTTCATCCAGATGTTAAATTACAGCAACTACTTTGTCAGTTGGTCGAATGTCAACGCACAAGAGTACGGTGTGCCTCAACAGCGTCTTCGGTTGGTTTTACTAGCTTCAAAGTATGGTGAGGTTAACCTAATCCCACCTACTCATACGCCGGACGAGTATGTTACCGTGAGAGATGCAATAGGATATCTTCCCCCGATCGGAGCTGGCGATACTCACATAGACGATCCAATGCATAAAACAAGCAATATGTCCTCATTGAACAAGCAGAGGATAAAAAGCTCTGTGCCAGGGGGTACATGGCAGGATTGGAATGAAGATCTATTGGCCGTTTGCCACAAGAAATGCAGCGGAAGATCGTATTACAATGTTTATGGACGAATGGAATGGGACAAGATATCTCCAACCATAACGACCCAGTTCATTGGTTTTGGCAATGGCCGCTTTGGACATCCTGAGCAAGACCGGGCTCTATCGATTAGAGAAGGTGCATTGCTGCAAACTTTTCCCCGGGACTACGAGTTTGTGGAATGGGGAACAGACTATTACATAACTCAAGTGGCTAAGCACATAGGTAATGCCGTACCTGTTAATCTTGCACGAGCAATCGCTAAAAGTATCAGGATTCACCTGGAGGATCAAGAATTCTAATTATTGGAATGGTCATGGCCACAAATGGAAAGGCTCAGATAACACCTCCACCGACAGATGAGCTTAGGTCGAGGATAATGAAAGCCAACAGGGGGAAAGATACCTCTCCAGAGATCATGCTGAGGAAAGCTCTATATTCCAATGGTCTGACAGGTTATCGATTGTATTGGATGAAGGTACCTGGTAGCCCTGATATTGCTTATCCCGGAAAGAAGATAGCAATATTCGTTAACGGGTGTTTTTGGCATCGATGTCCACATTGTAAACCAAAGTTACCCAGATCCAACACAGACTTCTGGGATAAAAAGTTCAAAGCGAACAAAGAAAGGGACAAGAGAAAGGAATCTTTACTGATAGAGATGGGTTGGAAGGTTCTGGTTTTGTGGGAATGTGAAATCGAAACCGATGTTCTATGGTGTGTTGATGAAATTAGAAAAATGGTGCGATCTAGTTAGCTTAATAGGCAAAGCGCAATTGGTGGTGGGTGGGAACCACATGAAGATTATCTTCTTTCATGACAATCGATTCGAGTACTGTCATGCTAATGGATAATATTTTTCCACCCTTCTTTTAATTGTGCCGAATTCCTTTTGAGTAGGTGTGTCCAATTTTAGATCGCTAATTTGGCGTTGCAAATCTTCCCGACCAGATTCAAGTTTATCAAACCTCCCATCAACCTTAGTATACCTTGCGTTCATTTCTCCACAAAGATTGCCAAACATCTTCTCCACACCTTTTAGAACTGCTTCAACTGCTTCGTCCAACACTCCCCTACTCACTGGCTCTTTTGGATCAGTCTTTTTCATCGTAGCCAAGCATAGCACAGCAATTTAGCCAACTTCAAGATTTAAAATATCGGTCCAGAGCTTTGGCAACCAGTATCGTTATTGGTTTGCCGCTTTCCTGCTTCATTTTTCAGGGATGACGTAAATGCTGAGGCGGGATGCTGGTCTTGGTTCGCAGCAGGGATTGGAGCATATTAGGATTATACTTCCCTTCGATTCAGCGTAACGCCAACCAAGGGGGAGTATTCAAATGGGTATTCTCTTGGCGTGTAAATTTCACAGTAGTTAAATTGAATCCTTGATACAAAGTATCATCCCCAACGAACTCCCCAATATTGGGGATGATATCTCCTAAACAATTGACTATAATTTAGGGTGACTTGACGATTGCGGCAGTCAAAATTATCATTACCTGGTTCTGTGGTGTCCAGTTCGCTTTGTTGTATAGATTTTGATCAATCAAGTACTAGA
>SDBV01012338.1_pt1 | contig 10957 bp, 13 predicted proteins | sample 2277081 | NCBI WGS metagenome assembly SDBV01 (sample SAMN10402039, study PRJNA504765) | marine sediment metagenome | isolation source: marine sediment core GS10_PC15, 223 cmbsf | place: Arctic Ocean: Southern Knipovich Ridge | collected 2010
AGCCATGTCCTACCTCCTAGTTGGCACAACCATCCAAGGATTGTCAACGCCGACTCTACTCGACTAGTCGCCGTCTTCGGTCAATTCCCAAGTGTCGGCGTCGTCGGCGTCAGCTTCGGGTGCCGACTCCTGTGTGACGACAACCCATCCTCTGCTTTCCTTCGCCTTGACTGCTGACTCAAGCACAGAGATCGGATCGTTGTCGGGCAAGGTCGGGTTGGACATGAAGACCCACCCGGCTCGTGCGCGTGGTGCGCCGTACTCTTTCTCAGCCATCGGGCCTCCCCGGTTGCGATATGGTTCCATTTTGTCCTCCTATGGAGTCGGAGTCGTGTCGATGAGATACTGGTCTACTGCCAAGAACACGGGATCCGGCAACCCTCTCTCATCCCTTCTGGTACCCCGAGGGATATCCAAAATCAACCTCATGGTACGCCGCGCGGTTGAGTCTGTGACGAATTGCGCGTCGAGAGCTTCCACAGTGAGGGCGTCACGGACAAGCTGCCGATATCCGTCAGCCGAATCGCGAGTCACCCCAATCGACGAGAATTGGAAACGGTCAGAGCCGTCAATCTCGGTGTTATCCATCGGGCCGTCATAACGAGGTCCGGATACAGCGGTGACGATCGTGTACGGCTTGTCGCAGTCGGGAGCTGTCGCATCGCCAACTTCGATACCCGCTTCTGTGAGCACAGCGAGAATCGCGTTCGTGAGTTCCCGCTGGTTGGCTCTTACCATTTTCGGAGGTGGAGGTGGGGGTGGAGGCGGGGGTACCAACTCAAAAATGGCAAGGAAAATGGCACCCTGGAAGGTAGACCCGGTGATAGTGGCAGTAGTTAAGTAAGAGCCTGATGTAGATGCGATCTCAAGATCCCACAAACTACACTGTGTACCACCGGTACCCCCGGTAGTGCCAGGATCACCCCGCTCAGTAGCTACCAACCCACCGATGGTTTGACTATCTGTTGTGTTGCTGCCTCGAGTACTAAAGCTGCCACCTACAGCGATAGCTAGAATGCCGGCAGTTGGCGTAAGCGGAGTGGTCAGAGTTTTCGTGGCGGTATTGTCGACGTTGCTACCATTCACTTCGACAACAGCCACTACCGGTACCGCATACTCGGTCACGACTATCGCCCAAGGTTGCGTCGAAGCATCGGTATCCGAATCGGCAGGGTTTTGGGTGGTAGATTCACCAGCGCCAGCGACTTTGTAATATAAGCCACCAGTATCGCTGGCGGAACGAGTGGCAAGTAGCGTCCAGCCGGCTTGCGTCGTGTGGACGGGAGCGGCCTGCTGTGACAGCATCGCTACTAGCAGATTCCCATCTGTAGGGGCAGTATCAAAAGTAACTTGAATCTCGGAGCCCGATACGTCTTCACCACGCTCTTTGGTCTGAACAAAAGCAGCCATTAGACAGTAAACCCTCCAAACCCGCCGACCAAAGTTACGGTCCCATCCGGGTCGATGATTCTGTTCTTAGCACCATCGGTGCGGGTAGTGAGGGTGGCTTGCGGGTTGATGACCGTCACCGGCGAGCCACCTCCGCTACGGTCAAGGAACACACCACTAGTCGGCGTCTGCCACCGGCCACCGATGATGACGTTCCACCAGCCACCCGGCATCACATAAGCAGGGTAAGTGTTGGTGCGGGATTCGCCAGCATTGTTGAGGAACGTACACGACCCGCATTTCTCGGCGTACACGGCGACCATATCACCCTCGAGGTTGTTTTTCTCAAAGGTCGAGTCGAAGACGTTGAAGATGTCGATCATGCCTCGCAGGTTGGGGTTGGAGCAGAACACTATGTTTTTTTCGACGGTCCATCGGTTCTGGTTGTTGGTCGTCGGGGCAACGGCTTGGATCAGACCCATGCTCATGACCCTGTTCGCCGTTACGTCCCACCACGAGTTGTCGATGTTGCCGTCGCACTTGATGAAGAACCCGTCGAGCGGGCCGTTATCAACGTCTGCGTAACAGTCGGCGACGGTAATCATGTTGGCGTCGTTGCCTCGGATCATACTTTCCAGCGAGGTCGCTATAGCAAGGTCGGCGAAGAAGGAAAGGTTGCGGAACTCGAAGCCGTACCCGTTACTCGGGTTGGGAACATCGACCATGTGAACCAGGGCGGTAGCGGTCGGCGACGTGGTGCCGAGGCGGCTCATCCACGCATACGGGTCTTGGCCCTTCGACGCCTGGACGCCCTCGAAATTAACCACTGCGCCCTTGTCCAGTATCAGCCCTTCGCCGACATCGTAGAACGTGGAGTGGGGTCCGAGCTTGACTGTTCCTACATGGCGACGGCCATTGATTGCCGTGAAACCCCTAGCGGAAAAGTTAGCGACCAGGATGTCGTTAGCTGCTTGCGGGGATGCGAGTGCTGTCGCCCAACTCAACCCGTCTCTGCTGTCGTCGCCGCCTTCGGTCACATACCGGATTCCGACATCAACCAGCGAGCCGACACTACCTCCCTTGTGACTATGAGAACCGTCACCCGGCAAGACTCCCCCACCCTCAAGCGCATCAAGACGAGCGTTCGTCACTGTAAGTAGATTGGCTACATCAAGATCAATTGCCATTACGACCCTCCAAATCCGAGGCCACGACCGAACGCCCGACCTCGGATTCGATTATATAGCCTCCCCGACGATCCGATGTAACTTGATGACGGTCCTGAGAGAGAGGTAGAGATCGAAGTTGAGATCCCTTGAGCTGCGAACCGTCCAACGAACCGGTGAGTGACACGCGAACCGATAGCACTTCGCATCCCAGCATCGACATCACCAAGAACTCGCGCGCCTTTGAGTGCTGCGCCACGAGAAGCGGCGACTCCCGGCCCAAAGCCACCAAACACTTGCACGTCGCCGAGGAACTTAGAGTAGTTGTAGAGAAACCCACGAAATTGCCCGAAGAGGGCATTACCGGCTCCTGCTGCTCCGGAGAAGGTGGTCCGGTGAGCTGCGATCTCGGCCATCTGCACAAAGGCGTCGAAGAAGATTCCTGAGACAGCATCGGCGGCGGGGATCATAAACGGGTTGATGATGAAGTCGCCAGTACGCCAGTGGATGAACCCGAACTCGAGGAAGGGGGAGTAGGGGGTGGACGGGCCAACGTCTACATTGAATCCTCCATCGGAGAAGAACACGAATGGAGCTTGGCCGGGCTCCCGACCCGCGGTAATCGACTCGTAGGTGTCGCCCGTATCTCGGTTTGGTTCGTGGATCGCCTTCGCAGTTTCTTGGAGAAACCCTCCGAAGAGGCCAACGAAAAACGGAGACATGACCTGAGCTGCTACCGCTACGGCGGCAAAATGCTGCTCTATCGCACGAGCCCCTTGGAGCGTGATTGTCATCGAGATTGGTGCGCCCCGGACGCCACGACTGACAGCCGCGGCGCTGATACCGGATTCGCGTCGAGCGGATTGTGTAGCGAGGTCGCCTAACCCGGCCATTAGCGTCGTGCATCCCAACAGATCGCGCACACCCAAGTACCAGGACCAAACGGTTCCGGTACCCAATGAGGCCAATGATTATGAATCAAGCGATGGATCATAACTGCTAATCACCTCCATTAGCAGAGAGGGTCGAAGTCTTTGCTTACATCTGTCAAGCCAATCCGACGCACAAGCAACTCAGACTCGTACATGACATCGGTGATATCGAACGTGCGTCCCTCCATCTCAGGGTCGGCACTCATCACGACCACCACAAAGTCGTCGATATGGATGTTGCCTGGTTGCCCTGATTCGGTACCGGCATCCCACGGGATAATCATGCGGCTCTGTCGGATACGGACAGCCTCTTCTCCTGCGATCTCCTGACGATCACGCCGGAAGGTTACTGGTGAGATGTGTGCCGGCCCGGTGTACTGCGTGTCAATGGTGGGTGAGTCATACTTGAAAGTAGTCTCGTTAATGGGGCCACGCGACGTGACTCGGCGCACCATGACGAGAGTGCCGGCTGCTGAGATGCTCTCCGTGTCGCCGATGGTGAACTGGCCGAGCATTTCCTCAAAGTCGATTCGTGCGCCCTCAATCTCGAGCTCGTCGAGGATGTTGGACATTGCCTACCCCTTCGGGATCTTCCCCAGGGAGTGTAGGCGATCCGTCCAAACCCAACTTGCAATGCCCGTCTTGCCAACAATCATCATCACTTGATTCGGATGTTCCTCGAGCCATAGCTTGTCTCGAGCTGACGGGCTCGGAGGTGAAGCCGGATGCGTGTGATAGAAGGTAACCGGGGTATGGCCCTGACCTTTGAGCTCTTGCTGTGCTTCGTGGACAAGTCTCTCGTTGACGACGAAGCGGGTAGCTGAGCGGGCTTGGTTGATGAGCGGGTACACGATGCAGTCGATGGTGACGATCCCAACCCCTTCGTTCGGGTACGCCGAGTCTCGAGCTTCGTAGAGCGCAGCAGAGGCATCCGCCATCAAAGCCGTGACTCCGTTGCGAAGAGCCTCGTAGTCCACTTAGCGAACGAGTTCGCGGACGGTGAAGGTGTAGGAGGGAGTGGTGCCTTCGATGTCATAGACAAGTCGATATGAGGAACCGAGAACCGGGACCACCAATACCTGGGCGAGATCCACTTCAAGAACTTGGGCGAACGCCTGAGCCGCAGCCGGGACCGCAAACTTGGTGTCGTCCATCGACCACTCAACTGTGATGTCGAGCGTCGGTGAGGTACCAGAGTGCGCCGTCACATCGAGGAAGAGAACAAGCTCGGTCTGAGCACGAGGCCCAATCTCTTTTCGCCAATCGGTCGGTGCGATTGGAACGGTCGCCGAGTTGCCATCAACGATGACGGCTGCTTCGGTGATGACTGTGGTGACTTGCTGGTTAGCCATAAGTTGTGACCTCCTATGTGACGGTACTAGTGGTGGTGGTGAGGAAGACTACCGGAAAACTCTGTACCAGGAGTCTCTTGCTCGAACTTTGAGAGCACATCCTCATTGGTGCCCTTCTGTGTGAAGTCGACGATGAGGGCGAGGCGAAACATCTCAACACGGATCATCCTCATCCGCTGCGAGCGGGCCATGAGAGATCCACCCGCTGTCATGTCGAATGAACGCCCTTGCATTGCGGCAAGCCGACGTTTCCATACGAGATACGCGGTGCGGAGAATTGAGAAGTCGCCGCGGTCGGTGTCGATGAAGATGGTTTCGAGGTCGATACCGAGCTGCCCTACTGGAATCGCATCGGTGACATCCTGATCGGGGCCAATCTCGTCACGGATTCGGTCAATAATTGGTTGCGAAAGAACCATGAGATGAGCTTACCCCCTACGGTCTCAGATCTCGACCAACACTAGCGAGATCTCTTTCTGATTTTGGGGCGTAAATGCGCCCATCTGGGCCTCGGAGATCCCGACCTGTACCTTCGTCAAATGTCGTCCCGCTAATATCGAAAGTAACCGAATCGGTAAGTCCCATCGTATCAGTAATGGTCTCAGCGAAAACCTCACCAACAGCATCCGTGACGCCAACTGACTCATTAATTGTGACACTGATTGTCCTAGCAGTAACAACCGTGTCCGTAACACCCATTGACTCATTGACGGCTCTCGAAGCAGCATGAACACGAGTCGTATCGTCCGTAACTCCAACCGACTCGTTGACGGTCTCCCGGTTGGTTTCATTTTCAGAGACAACATCAATGACTCCTACGGCCTCAGTAATTTCGACCGTGATGACCTTGGCGGCGGTTGTCGTATCGGTAACACCCACGTCATCGTCGACCGTGCGAGCTGCATCGGCGACTCGTGTTGTGTCGTCGGTGATCCCGACAGGATCGGTAACGGTAACTTCGACATCACCACCAGACAGATCGAATCCCGTGTCGTCGGTGATATCAACATCGTCATCAACGGTGCGTGGGATCGACTTAGCTGCGGCAGTGTCGTCGACAATCCCAACATCGTCTGAGACCGTGCGGGGCACATTCTTGGCGGGAGAAGTGTCGTCGGTAACACCAACAGCATCAGTAATTTCGACCGCGAGACTCAAAACTGGCGTAACCGTATCGGTGACACCAACTGCTTCATCTTCGGAGCGAGCGGCATCATGGACACGGGTGGTGTTGTCAGTTACCCCTACCGTTTCGATAAAGGTTTCGGCGTTGTCCTCATCTTTGGTTGCGTCAGATGTGACATCGACAAGATCAGTTATTTCCCGTTGGGCAGCGTGGACCCGCGTAGTGGAATCAGTGACGCCCACTGCCTCGGTAATCTCAACTGTGATGCTGAGCTCGAAAGTGGTGCTGTCCGTTACGTCAACATCATCATCAACTATGCGGAGAATATCCTTCGCCGCGGCTGTGTCATCTGTAACCCCAACGGCTTCGTCACTAGACCGCTGAGCGTCGTGGACCCGTGTTGTATCGTCGGTTACCTCAACGTCATCAAAGATGGCAATCGTGATGTCTTTGACAGGCGTGGTGTCATCGGTAATGCCAACAGCCTCGGTAACCGTCCGCTGCTTTTGGAGATCAACGACAACCAAATCAGTGACCCCTACAAGCTCAGTCGAGGTCCGCTGAGCGTCGTGAACGCGGGAGGTGTCGTCGGTAATCCCGACTGTCTCAATGAATGCTTCCGCGTTGTCTTCTGCCTTGGTGGTCGTGTCGAGAATGTCAACAAGGTCGGTGATCTCTTGCTTCGCGTCATGGATACGAGAGGTATCGTCGACAACACCGACATCCTCGGTGATCTCGACTGAGATTGTCTTCGCCGGGGTGGTGTCGTCGACAACTCCAACTGCATCAATAACCGTCCGCTGCGCCGAGTGAACACGCGACACCACATCAGCAACGCCGACTGCTTCGGTGGGAGTTCTTGTAGCTGTATGGACCCGAGTGGTGGAGTCAGTAATCCCGACCGCTTCAGTAACCGTTTCAGTGTGCTCGGTTCCACCTGGCCCGTCAGGGATCTCAAACTCAACCCAGGACACATGCGCGTCCGCGGCGTCGACACTGACCCCTTGGAGTTTGATCCGTAGATCGTTGTAGTTGGTGATATTGGCGACGTTGGCTGCGGCCAGGGAACGGTTGTAATCCGTAAATGTCGCGGTGAGAGTCTGATCCCATTCTTCGATCAGCGTCCCGCCCTGGTAGATACCGAGCCGCAGATCACCATTCGTAACCGATCGGGCGCGGAAGCGGACAATGTGGCCGGTATCAACTGTTGGCGAGCCCGTTGTCGGATTAGTCAACCCGATCTCAGTGACCGTGGTTAGGTGCTGAGGGGTAGTGGAATCTGTGACTCCCACTGCATCAATAACCGTCCGAGCGATAGCAAGCACATGAGTCGTAGAGTCGGTAACTCCCACAGCCTCAGTAACCGTCTCAGTGGAACCAGAAACGGCGGCTGGAGCGATGGCAAGGTTGAAAGTCGCCCACCCATCTGTTCGCGAAGCGGTGATAACACCAGTCGCCTCAGCAGTACCGGTGAACGCCCGAACCTGCATATAAAGGCTCGCGTGTCCCGTCTGAGCGCCGCCGCCAGTCGTGGCATCATCAAGCATTTCTGTGTAAGTGCCCGGTGATGTCGATACCGTGAAGGTTGTCGCCTTGCCCTCCATACCAGCAACGGACAGCGCTAAATAGTCATCCGACGTAAGGCTGGACAGGTCGGGGGGATCAGGAGTAGTGCTCGATCCTGTTGCCGGTGTCGGAGATTGCGCTATCGGAGTCGTCGTATGCGCGCCCGTGACCCGCTGAAAGTGCCCGACGTTGCGAGTCGTCCCGGTCCATGAGAAAGTCTGGCTACCGGACTCAGACGCGGCAACCTTCCAGAACACAGAAGTATCGCCGCCATCGTGAGCTTGCGGGGAACCCGATACATGCGCCCACCCTGACGGTGGGGTGATCGTCGCTGTGACATCGGCCCGCTCGATAGACACAACCATCAGATCGTCGTCGACCACATTCGATGGAAGTGTGAGAACTACCGATGCCGTTGCTGTCGAATTGACATCAACCGATTGGTCACCTGCTCCGGTAACCGCTACTGGTGAAGCCATGATTTACGTCTCGCTGATATAGTCAGTATCGGAGGCTGTTACCTCATCGATCTTGTCGAAGAGAGTAGTTGGCGAACTCGGAGTCGGAGCCCACCCTCCCGCGTCAACATCATTATCCGGACGAAGGAATTGCACGGCAACAGCGGCAAGTTCTAACGACCAGGCTGCGCCTACCCGATAGTCCCACGATTGGCCCGTCCCGCTCTGCCACATCACATCAATGTCGATGTTCTGCAACGAGGCGGCCAGGTTCGGCAAGGCAGCAACGGTGGTCGATTGCCTGTCAGTGAGATCGTGGGCGGCCGAATAGCGGGGGTCGTCAGCGAATCCGGTCGGTATCGTACTTTCGGCTAGTTGAATCTGGTGTTTCGTTCGAACACCCCCAGCATTGGCGAGGGCCGAAACACCACCGATGATGAACCAGTTGCCAGCAGTTGTCGGAGTAACGGCCAGATCGTTTGCTGGGAGGAAGTCGTTATCGACTTGGCTAAGGGTGCCTTGTACGTCGGTGACGTGATCTTCGAACAGGTTGAGGTCAAGGCAGAATAACGTGGAACGTTCGTAGTCGTGCTGGGTGCCAGCGTTGAAATCGTTGGTACGCCACTGGACGGTCTGTGATGAAGCAGGCAGGTTCTCTAGGACAGCGACCAGCGTGGCGAGCTGCGTTTCCTCAACATCTTCGCCTTCTCGCCGATGTTCCGCCAGAATAGCGGAGCCGGTCGAGTCGAATAGTTGCAGTACGTAGGAGACATTGGCGGCGTCGATGGTGGTGGTACCGACGCCGAGTATCAGCCAATCGTGGCTCGCTGTCGCTGGTGTCCACGTCAACGCATTACGGGATATCGGAGTGGCGTTCGTATGCTCGGTTGGGCCAGACGTATCAACCGACACTTTCCAATCAGTATTTTCGGTCAGTTCGTCAATACGCATCCAGAACAGGTGGAGATCATCTATCCGGGTGATCGACACACCATCGGCGCTGCGATGTTGAAACACCACATCCTCAGCAGTAGCGGGTTGGGTGAATATAGTGAACCAGCAATACGGCCCACCAACGGTTCCCGAAGCCGACTGCGGTTCGACCTTGTGGAACGATCCAGCAATTTCGGTAGGTGTCGACCCTTGTGCCATCCGATTCTCAACATCGGGGTTGTCGAGGTCGTCACCGGAGATCTTACCGATAGCGACAATCAAGTATTTGGCGTTGTCGACTTTGAAGGCGGCGTCGTTGATCGTAGCGACCGTCGAAAACGTGCTACTAGTGGTGGTAGTAGGTCCGACTACGGCGACGGTCCCACCATCGACAGCAGCCATTACAGTTCCACCTCATCAGTCCTACCGTCGAGGTGCATATGCCAAGTTAGAATCTTCGCTCTGGCTGCTACCGGAGCCGACGCGACAGCCACACGAATCTCGACTTGTAGGTCGCGGTAGTAATCGTCGAGGTGGGCAACCCAAGCCGTTTCGCTACCGTCGTTGATGTCAACGACGACAACCCGTTTCGGGTAAATATGCCACAGGCGTTCCCCGTCGCCACCTATTCCCTGATTATTGACCTTGAGCCGGTAGGTAGATTCTAGTTGTGTGGCTCCAACTTCGACAGGAGCAGAACTAACCAAAGTAGCGACCTTCGTGTCGGTCCAACCCTCGACTGGGGCGAGCCAATTAGCAACTTGGCCCCCCGTAGTGGAGGGCCTTGTCGAAGCGGTAAACACCACTTTGAGGACAACTTCTGCAAGTCCCATATCCTTCTTGGGCTTCTTACGCTTCTTGGGTTTCTTAGGCTTCCGGGGCTTATCCCTCTTAGGTTTCCGCACCACATAGAAGGGTACACCCGGCTATACGTAAGGACTAGTCGCTATGCGCCGAGGAAATCAACGTTCCAAGTCACAACCAGCGAGTCGCCGGCCTGCTTGTCAATGGTTGAGGCGAATATGAATCGGGCAACCGTGTCACCCACAACACCGGCCACATCGGTAAGCGGTGTCTCGTCAGTGAGAACCACCTCAGAGATCGCCGGATCAGTGATGTCGCCTGCGACCCAAGTGCAGATGTGAGGGACTCGCCAGCCGAGGAGAGTGCCCTTGTCCACCCCAATTGGGACAGCATCGAGTGCCTCGTTTGATCCTGTGAGATACGTTTGGATGGCTGCCCCTGTACCAGCCTTTGACGCTGCCGCTGGTGCTACTTGATCGCCGAGCCGCATCCCGGTAACGATGTCCTGACCGTCGAGGTACATCCGTTCGCCTACATGCTCGTCGCCATAATCGGTGACGAGATTCTCGCCGATCTCGTGATACTTCAACACACCATCAGGACCAAACAACTCAATGACGACATTACCGCCGACAGGTACGTTGCTCTTGGCCTCACGAACACGGGACATGGCAAACTCAACGGAGTCGCCCATCCCCATCTTGCTTACTTCTGTCATGGTCTCCTACCTACCTTCGTGGATGACCCTTCCTATCGGATCAGCCTACAACATGGATCGTTCTGGTTGTTCTATTCGTCGTCAACTTCGGGCGGGGGAAGTTTCTCAAGCAGGCCATTGGCTTCAAGCATTCCAATGATGTCATCCTTCTGAGCGGACTCGAGAACCTCGTTATCGATTTGCGATACGAGCTGTGCGTAAGCCAACCACTTGTTGATTCCTGACCCTTTGCCGCCTCGTGGCGGTGGCTCTGGGAGTTCGGGTGTGGGAGCCTCGATGCTGTCTGTCAGCTCCGCATACACACCAGCCTCGAGAGCCTGTCGGAGCTTCGATGCGTCTTGCGGCCGACCTTTCGAGTTCGCATATCGGATCCCTGTCATCATCTCGATCCGTTGATCGAGTGTGAGTTCTGGCATGTGTGCCTCCTGCTAGAGCGGGGGTGGGCCGAAACCCACCCCCGAGACTCTAGTGCCTACCTATCAACTTGGGTTACTCACCCGTGTTGAATGTCGG
>SDBV01012339.1_pt1 | contig 10957 bp, 24 predicted proteins | sample 2277081 | NCBI WGS metagenome assembly SDBV01 (sample SAMN10402039, study PRJNA504765) | marine sediment metagenome | isolation source: marine sediment core GS10_PC15, 223 cmbsf | place: Arctic Ocean: Southern Knipovich Ridge | collected 2010
GCTACCGATAATCTGCACCGGTCAGACTTCGAAGCACTGATTGCTGCCAATCGCGAAGTTGCCTCTGCATCTTCTTGGCGATAGCGTTGACCTTGCTCACCAATTCGGGAGGGGCGTCTTCGCGAATACTGCCGTCCGCGTTTTGGACCTGCGACCGTAGCAGTTGAAACTGGTCCCAAGTCGGCGATGCCTCGACTGGGGCTTCAGGCTGCTTGGGGCCGAATAGTTCGCCCTGCCGGCCGCTCTCGCGTAACTGTCTGCCGAGCACCGCGTCTTCATCCCGCTGACTCAGTGCGCGACGTGCGTTGATACCAGCCCGCATGTACTCCACATCGTTGAGGTACTTGCTGGTGTCGTCGGGAGCCCCTAGATTGTCGCGGGCCCACTTCATTACACGTTGCGGGTCCAGTTCCTCCTCCCCTTCTCCTTCTGGCTCCGCTTCGCCCTCCGCTTCGCCCTCCGCTTCGCCCTCCGCTTCACCCCCGGGTTCTCCTTCTGACTCCCCTTCCGGTTTGCCGGCGGGTTCTCCAGTACCGGGCTCTGTAGTCGGCTCCCCTTCCGGTTCGCCTTCAATTGGCTCTGCAACTTGCGGGTCTGGATCGTTCTCTACGGACATTTCCTAGTGCTCCCTTACGGGGGTCCAGGAGGGGATAGGTAATAGGCGCAGACGGAGCCTGTCGGCAACAGACTCGGAGGGGAATGGTGCGGCCAAACGCGGTTCAGCCTAGAGGGGGTGCGTCCAACGGCTAAGTGGACGTGCCGGGATTATACCACAGGTGTGGTGTGGTTGCAAGCCGGATTTCAGGTTACCAGGAAAAGAGACCCGCCCGAGCCTACTTTCCACGGCGGACTCGGACGGGAATCGGAAAGAATCCCAAATCAAGTATGCAAGAGGAAGCAACAGTAAGCAACCCGTAAGCAAGGGGTTTGCTTACTTGTCTGGACACTTCTTGAGGGGGGTGAACCTATCAATTTGACATGAATTGATACCGAATTGATAGTTCACCGGATCAACCCGCTGATTCTATCGCCGTCGGCCTGCTTAACTCGTTGCCGTGGCAAACGTTAAGCCCTGCGGATCACCTTAAACCAGCCGATCCGTCGGCGCCATGAGACCCACCGTTGACCAGGTCCCATTTCGAGGCTAGGTATTGGCGGTTTTTAGCCCAGTTTTCCTGGGTTTCTGGACCATTGGTTCCGTGACCAATATGACGGACGGGAACAGGAACTTGCTGAAGGATTCCGCCAGATTCCACGATTCTTATCGAAAGGTCGCAATCTCCGCAGTATGCCCCCTTTAAGCCGTGGTCTACGATTCCGCCTGCCCGCGAGATGGTTTCAGCCCTGGCCATCCAGCAGCAGCCGTCAATGTACCTGTAGAAGCCCCGGCCGGGCGTTTGGTATCCAAATCCATCTGCACCCAAGTAAGGCAAGTAGGGGCCAATCTGGGCGTTTGGGTGGCGATCTAATGCCTCTACCAGCGGCGTGATCCAGTCCCCGCTGATTTCCACGTCGTCATTCAGCCCGACCACGTAGTCATCTGGCTGTGGCTCAGCCAGATTCCATCCCCATTCGATCGCACGGAAGTAGCCTATCCGGCGTGGTTCCTCGTACAGCCGGTAATCAAGCCCGTGCCACTTCCAGCGGTGTAGATTGGCCGCTACTCGCTCCATGCAGGAAGTCTCGTCCGTGTTGGAGACGACGACTACCACGAGATTCTTGAGCGAACCGTAGCAAGCCTTGTAGTTTTGGACGAGGGCTTCTAAGGTGTCGTCGAAACAGCCGTTAGCCCCACAGGTGGGGATTATGCACCAGAGCATGGTTTCTCCTCGTTCTTGCGAGACTCCACGACGGCAAGCCATTCTTCGCGAGTCAGTAAGGCGAGATACTCAAACTCTGCGAGAACAAAACCGTAGTCTTCTTGCAACTCGCACCGCTCGTGGTCGCTCAATAAGTCAATATCGCGACAAGCCAACAGCGGGTGATCTTCTTCCATCCAATCCTCCCGAAAAACTCCCGGGAGAATCCAGTCACCGTATCCCTGCTTCTCTTCTCTGGGCAAGAGTTTTAACATCATGGGTTTTCCTTTCAACACAATCTCTCGCAATCCCAATCGGCCCCCAGCAGTTGGCGGGCCACGGCGTAGACTAAGTCCTCGCGGGCGTGCGTCTTGAGCCTATTGGCCTGACAGAGCGCCCCGCCCCTGAGACCCGGGCAGTTCAGAATCGTGCTGAACGCCTCGTGAACCTCGTCGCGGCCCTCAAGTTCCTGGAGTTCCAGCGGGCCGAGGGGTTTCTCCGGCTCGGACGGAGTCTCGGGAATCGCGGGGATAACGAGCCCACTCTCTGTACGTTTCAGTTTCATAGCTTTTCCTTTCAGTCACGGGGGCCTGCCCGCACTTGCAGTGGTTCTCGTGGCTGGAGTTCCTTGACGTGTTGCTGGAGTTTCCTGATCTCATCTGCATGGACGATGTGGACTTCCTTTTGGAGTTCCTGTACTTGCTGTTGAAGTTGCTTGATCTCTTTTCGCTTTGTGTCGGAGTCAAAGAACAGCATGATTACCGATCCCAAGGCCAGGACGATCAAGGGCAGGAGCACGCCAATCATGGTACTGAGGCTCTGAATGTGCAGTTTGGTGTCACTGTCCATCGGCTTTCCCTTTCATCTTAATGATCGCCCCGCATATCGCCAGTGGTGTGTCGGCCCTGGCCCCTAAATCACACCACAGCAATCGCTCCAGCCACCGGAACATCACGTCTCCTTACTCTTGAGTATTGCCCCCTGCACCGGCTGTCCGCCACACTTAGGGCAATTCCAGTAGGCACGAGGAAATCGGTTTCGACACACGCCGCATATCGTGAACAGTTGCGGGTACTTGTTGTCGTGCCCGGAACGATGGCGGCGGAATTTGTGCTGCCGGTTCATTGCTTTCCCTTGTATCTGGCCACCAGGACGTGCCTGCCGTTCTCGAACCTGAAAGACTCGTCGTAGACGTAGACGTGCTTTTCCCAAGTCCCGGTCGCAGTCTGGCAGCGACGAACCACGGTTGGCGCGACGGCATCGTGTTCTTCCGCCGTACCGTTGAGCGGACCGCCGGCAAAACAGACGATAAAGTCTTTCATACAAACGCCTCGTGTTTCTGGGGGCACATCACCTTATCAAGTAACCGATTCGATGTGTCTCCCTTGCAGAACGGAACACACTTCGATACGTCGATCGCGTCAAGAACTGCCTTGCGTAAGTCACTCGCCCATATCTCAGCAAACGACTGCTCGTGCATGTTGCCAAACACCATATTCGGCAGAGTACGCCCGTGGCAACAGACCGTCACGTCACCGCTGGCCTGGATTACCGTGGTGAAGTGAGCCGAGTGGCAGTAGTCGTAGTCTCGCCATGGCGGCGGGCCGAAGCGGGCGTACTTCTGTTCGGAACAAAGAACCTTGAACGTGTCGGTCTCGTACTGCCGCAACATCGGCAGCACGTCGTCGATCGGCGTGAAGTCGTTGTGATAGGGGCGGAACTGGATGTAGTTGACGCCCGCTGCGCTGGCCCGCTTCGTCGCCTTGCGCATTCCGCATTTCGTCACTGCGTTGACTAAATACCCAATGCCCAACGTCGGCGGGACAATCCTGCTCATTTTGAGATGACTCAATCGCGCCACACCAAACCAGGCCCCCTCGAATTTACTGTCACCATGAATACTCTTGTACGCTTCACGGTCGCCGACATCGATGCTAATCCGAATCCAGTCACACACATCTACCAGTGTTCCTGCAAGGAGGTCCGGCATCTCGATACCGTTAGTAACTACTGCCACCCGCAAACCAAGCAGGTGAGCCGCCCCAATAATCTGCGCGGCCTCCGGGTGCATCAGCGGTTCCCCACCACCGCCAAACTGAACCGACTCGACACCGTAATCCCGCAACTGTTGCAGCCAGTCCATGGCTGTATCCGTCGACAACTCAACCGACCTGTCGATCCCGCTATCTTGGCAGTGTGGACACTTTAGGTTACAGCGGTTTGTCAGATCAAGTGCAGCCATCACGGGAGGAAACAACTCACATCGACGGTAACTGGCAATCCGCTCCGGCCATCGCAACAGTTTGGACCCGTTATCGAAAATACTCATACTCGCTCCAGTACGTAGCTAGGAATGTGGCGCCCGTCGCGGTCCGGTTCAACTCGTGGACCCTTTTCTGTCATCGCGGTCATTGCCCAACCATAAACGTGACAGAATTCGGCGACAGCTTTAACGACACCAGGGAACCCCGGCCCGTGATCGTGGCCGGCAATCTTTCCACCGTTGCGTATCTTCGTGTTCGCCGCACACAAGTCCGAGAAGCAACCTTTGTATGAATGATCGGCATCCACGTAGAGCCAGCCGAAGTATCCGTCTGAGAATCCACCCAACACGCGGGTAGAGAGCCCTTGGTGTATCACCACACGACCCTCTTTGATCGCTGGCTGGAACACGGCCGATACGGCACATAATCGACCCAGGTTCTCCCCGTCCGGTGCCGAAGACGATCCGATCACGCCAATCTGTGCCCACACGTCGATCAGGTGTAATTCCTTGGGGTTGGTGTGCTCCAGAATCATCTCAGAGAAGTCGCCGATGTTTACTCCCACCTCGGCACACACGGCGCCATGCGGAAGCACACCCGCCTGCAACAACTCCAAACGGTCGCGAAAGATTTTCATGCCTTCAGCCTATCCCGTACCTTGAGGTTTGCCAAACACCCCCGGCACAGCGTATGGTTCTGACGTGGAAAGTAACTCAGCTTGGCCAGGTAGCCGGGTTCTATGTTGCAGTATGACTCGGTGAATCCACCTAACCCGAACTCCGCCATGTTTGCCGGGACTTGCGGACAGGCGTAGACGAACTTGTTGTAAACCATGTACCCACCGCAATTGCATTCCGCCGGCAGAACGTCGTCCAACAGTCTCGTGGGAATCGGAAAGTGCTGGCGTCTATCGACGACGCCCACCTTGTCGCCGTACTTGTCCTTGAGTTCCCGGAGTTGCCGTCCGTTATCATCGTAGTACGAGAGCCGTAGCTTATCGACGTACTGCATGAGTTTGGGCGTAACCCGTTCTGGGTGCATGCCGTTGCTAAAAATGGAAATCTCTTTTGCGACGCTGGCCTCTTTCAGCATCCGCACGCCCGTCAGCAGCCAATGCCACAACAACGGCTCACCTCCACTGATAGCCACCTGCTCGAACTGGTGCCCTCGGGACGCCGTGATAAAGGCATTCACTTCGTTGAGACTCATTTGGTAGTAGGACTTCAGCAGGCTCCGCTGCATGCACTGCGGGCATTTCCGCGTACAGGCAGAGCAGACGAACAGGGTCATGCGGTTGTTAAACGTGTAGTAGTCGGTCATCGTGGGCTCGCGTTGTAGTGGGTGTTGAACTCGGCCTTGGCGGCTTCCATGTCGCCCTCGGCTTCAATCCATTTCCAAAACTCGGGCCAGTTGTCCGCCGCTTGGTCAATGTTGTATCGCCGAACGAGTCGCTTGTCTTGTAGGAAATAGCTGATATTGGCGTAGCTGATTTCCGCCAACCGGTACATGTGCTCCAGCCATTGTTCGCGAGTTAGCTGGCCCGCAAACTGGAACATCGTTGCCGCCATGCGTTGCGCACCTGGACGCCGCAGAAAACTCTCGGCAACTTCTAGCGGCTCTCGCCAGAGGTGGACGTAGTAAATCGTGGCCCCCCCATGCTTGTCAATCTCTCGATACTGCTGCCCGAGTTGCCCCAGCATCCCCGACAAGTGACTGTCCACCTCGATATGGTTGTCGGGGTACACCGGGAACCGTTCGGGGTTGTTCCGGTGCGTCTCGTGCCCGCTGGTGTAGTTGGTGATATGCGAACACGCCTTGGCGAAGGTCATGGTTCCGCAGCGTCCGGTGCCTAGTACGAATACTCTCATGCTCGTATCACCGCCTCCCAATCAACCAACGGGGCCAACCAGGCCGTCTCACAGTGAGTTGAGTACGCAGGTATCGAAGAGCCCACGGTACGGCCGCGTTCTCGTAGTTCACAAAACGCCCTGTTGTCCCGAGTCCAGTCCCCTTGACTCCACTTGCGCCACACGTCGGCGTCCTCGCGTAGTGTGTCGGCCTTGACGGCGAACGTCATTACGGTGGACAACGTATCTTTCCAGTGGCAGTGCTCGCCAACCGTTACGAGGCTGCAATAGGGATACTCTTGCCCGTACTTATCCGGGTGGTCGTACCCCGTCACGTAGTCAAAACGCCGCAGCCCCCCCTCAAGGATCTGCGGCGCACCCAGCCGGTGGACGAAGTCGTCCTCCACCAGGTATAAGTCTCCTTCGAGCGTGCAGGCGTAGTCGAGTGCCTTGAGGAACGCCCGAGCGTTGTGGTTTTCGTTGATAAGATACTCCGTGGCCATTCTTTGTGCAACTGGCATTCGCACGAGACACGGCTTGCTAGGCGTATGGGTTCCATCATTGATGATATGTAAATGGTGTTCTGAACCAAATACGTCCAGCAGGTTACAAAACGCAGCATCTTTGCTGAACCACTCCGGGCGGGGCTTGGTCGAGACGGCTGAGCACGTCCTGTACAAAATTTCCATGTCAGTCTCCAGTAGTAAACATTGTACCCTGAACCGCCTTCTCTATCATGTCAATCAGGGTGCATACGGAGTTCTCGTGTCTTTGTGGAATAGCCTTCAACTGCGACTGAAGTTTCACCCAGTCTTCGGCCTTCATGGTGAGGGTCGCGGTGTACAGTTCGGTGGGCACCTCGGGGCCCATAGTCAGCTTGAAATCCTCTTTTACCAAGACGGGTTGCCTGCGGTGCTCAAACGTCACAATGCAAGTCACCCGACTTACGTCCTCAAGCCACTGCACGCCCAGAATAGCCACGTCGCGATGCTGCTGCCGCCATTCGTTCAGACGGGCCAGCAGAACGCTATCGCACTGCTCTGGTTCATCGGGGTACGCATAGAATGTTTCGCGTTCAATCATCTCATTTCTCCCTAGTCTTCAAACGGACTGAGGCCGAGCAATATCGCTATGGGCCACAACAGCATAATCTTCACTCCGTCTTTCCAGAAGGTCGGGTCTCGCAGCATTTCCCTGGCAGAGGCGCCGTCTGGAGGCCTAGCAACCAAAGACATGAAAACTACCAGCGGCAAGGACAGCCATAAGATGATGAGGCACACAGCAGCCCCAGCCACCTGCCATGCGGCATTAAAACCAAGTTCCGCAACGCCGGCGGCACCCACCCCGCAGCCGGCCGCAAGTACCGCAACCAAGACCAAACGAAGGAACCAAGGACAAGCATCAGGGTCGCGTTTCATGTCATTTCTTTCCGTTACTGCCGACCTTGCTTTCCGGCGTTTCAAAGGTCACCGCACATTCGGCCATCCTTGGGGTGGTAATCCACTGCATTCCCAGGATAACCGCCTTTGGATTCTTTTTCCGCCATTCAGCAAGACGCTCAAGCACCCCTTGTTCCGGGTCCCTGTTCTTTTCGTCCGTTTTCACTTCGTAGAATCTCGTGCGTCCAAACATTACAGGTTCCTCTTTTTGAATTTCTTTTCGTGCTGCTTGTGAATATCCTGAAACTCTCCGTCCGTTGGTTTATGGTCGAGTACGGTCGTCGTGACGCGGCCCCTGCTGTTCTTTGACGCCACCAACCAATCGCCTAGATCCAGGTCAAACTCGGCGGTGGCCATCTCCGGTCCCCACGCATTTGGGTCGCGCAATTGCGCGACCCGGTATGGGCCGGCGGTATAGCTCATAATGAGCCGGGCTTCTATCGTGACCATTGCAACCTCACAGGTTCCCAATCAGTTTGATGTCCGGGTTCGGACCAAAGTCAACAACCTTGGAACCGTAGCCACGTACACCGTTGAAAAAGAAATGAGTCCAAGACCAGAGGTGCTTGTCGATGTCCACGCCTTTACCCTTCTTGCGGAGCAAAGCGTAAACGGTTACGCTGTTCATAGCCAGATAGTTGCGAAAAATCTCGGCCAACTCTTTGTCGCCGTAGTCCTCGCACGTCTTCTCCCAGTTCAGCACACGCTTCTTGGTTCTGAATCTCTGCTTGCGTTCGAGAGAATCAATCGACTTCTTTTTCTTCTCGCGGAACGCCACCAGCAGCTTGTCGATCTCAGCCTTGACCCCGACAAGGCTTGTCCTCGTGACGAATATCCTCAAGCGGACGTACGATCCCATACCGTCCCGTTCCGGCATGTGGATACGGGAAAAGTGAAGTGAGACTATCTTCGACAGGACGGGGTGGCCATCGGCCATGTCCTGATAGAGTTGCCCGATGAACAAGACGATGAACGCCTCTTGGGCGTGCTTGTCGTGGTAGCCCTTGTCCTCGCACACCTCGACGGCCCATTCCTGGCAGATGAGTTTTTTCACAACAACCCCTTTCGTCTCATAAGCAGCATGATGTCCGCTAGGCACACGTCGCCGGGCAATTCCTCTTTCTCGAAGTTCAGCACGGCCTCGCCCCCGTGGACACGCCTGGCCACCGCGTCGTACACTCGGGCGGCTTTTTCCGGACTGCGGTAGGCTCCTAAGCTGTACTTCTTGCCGTGGGCTTTGAACCTCACGTTCCACCAGCCAGGACGCTGGTTGTGCGGGGTGACGCCGCGGAATTTGGTGCGGCGTTCAGGCATTTACCCGCCCCTGAGGAACGTACATTAGCCCGCCACAGTCGAGAGGGTTTGCGTCAACGTAATCCATCGCCTGTCTGAGACTTTGCGTCACGGCTACGTGAATGCGTTTTTCAACCGGGAGGGGGTTTTGTTCAAAAGCGGATACATTGGGGATTCCCACATCGAAGCGACGTTGTAATTCTCGGCCGTAGCGATACAATCGGACAAAGACGTGCCCAAGGCCGCAACAGCTAAAGCTTAAAGAAACCTCCATGCTAACCTTATTACCCTCGTCCGCAGCCAGCCAGGCCCTCAGCCGTTCTAACTGACAATTCAACGGCGCAAAGTCGTAATCTACCGAGTAATCAAACTCAAATCGCTGTGTTCCGGACTTGCCGGTGTAATCAGGCATCGTAGCTCCATTTCCCCGGCACGCGGCCGGCAATGTTACAAATGAGTTCTGTGAGTTCATTCGCGGGTGTAATCAGGCATCGGGCACCTTACGCTTTCAACAGCAAGTGAAAGTCCAGAATTCACCATCAGGTGTAGAAAGCAGGGTGGCCTTAGAGCCACACCTGTGACAAACGGTGTCCGCTGTAATGGCTTCCACCTCGATGTGCTTGGCGTACATGGCGTCAATCAATATCTTGGCCTTCCGCACAAATGCCTCCGGGTCCTCTATCCCGGCAAGTGCATTCACGCAGGCGACGGCGCGTTCGACGTCCGGGTCTCCCTCGTGCACTGCGCCTTCGTATTCTTCGCCGCCAAACGATGTGTCATCGCCGTTTGCGTCAACGATAACACCGAAGCCGGCACCACTCTTGAAAGTCCACGGTTCCGGTGAATGTTTACGGCATATCAGTCTCCTTCATTACAAATTTCCTGCACATTGCCCGCCAAGGCCATTGCGTGCAAAGCCGCTTGCACAAACGCCGCTGGTGGGCCCCCTATTCCTACGAGGGCATTGTGCTCATCCACGGCACGTTTAGCGTCCACGGGATGGCAAAACACGGCCACCGACAAAATTGGTAGCCCCATGTCGGGCTTTATGTAAACGTGGTTAGGCTGATTACTTGGAACAACCCACGGTTTCTGTGGTTCAGACATGTCAGTCTCCATTTACGTGCCAACCACGCTTTCCAGTCTTGTACTTTATTGGCCGCTCTTCACTCAGCATCAACACCGCCAGCCATCCCCACCGTACGGCGTGCCATGCCTCCAACTCCATCAAGTACCGTAATTCCCATTTTGTCGGCATTGGCCAACCGTTGCGGCCCTTAGAGTAGCGTTTCTTTGGCGGCTGCGGCTTTCCCTCCATGAGTTCGCCGAGTTTTCGCCCGGCATGTTCGCACGAACACTTTGGGCACATGAACCCAGTGCCACCCCTTACACTGAGTTCAACACCCACCGAATACCAACGCGGCGGCAGGTGTATTCGTGGTGCAGTCGACAGGCTGCACGTTTGGCAGATAAATCGTTGGCGTTTCATGTCAGTCTCCAAATCTCCAGATATCCTGAATGCAGCCCCAAGGCAGATGTTGACGAAGCAGCGTTTGCTTATCACCATCCGACTCATAGGAGGCAGCTAAGACCACCCCAACATCATCCATGAGGTATACCCAGCCAACTGATTTAACGGAGACCTTCCTGCAAGCCGAAATCTCATTGGGATCTGCCCAGTGAGAACCGACTGACGGGTCAATCCAGTGGATTTCAACCAACTGGCCCGGTTTGATGTTGTACATATCAGCCTCCCCGGTTCGCGTTGGCGTGCTTCTCCCAAAACTCGGCCTCAGGCATCATGCGGCTGGGGACGTCCTCGGGGTTCGTCCAGCATGCTCCGCTCATACCGCCATGCAGTTCAACCTACTCAGGGCCGAGCCGAAGTTCGGGCTCCACAGTCGCCGGCTTGCTATCCCGAATAGCCAGGGACAAGAGGCGGGCAGACTGGAGAATGGTACTACCCACTAACAGCGCGGCGGCGAACGCAGGTGAGGAGTCGTTGTCCGCAGCTTCTACCATAGTAGAGAGTGACTCGTCTACGTGCTCCAACGCGGCATCGAATTTAGTTGACATGGTGGGCTCCTGGTGAGGGAGTTAGGTGGACTCAAGGCTGTCGGCGATAGCGTTCAGGCGGTCACGGTACTCGCCATCGGTATAGCCGCGTGCTACCCGCCGTAACAATTCCGCGTCCTGTTGGGCTTGGGTTTTGGACTCGGGAGGTAGTTCCTCCACTCTATACTCGCCTGGGTGTTTCGCCAAATCGTGGGCGAGACACAATGCGTCTCCACGTTTCAATCGGCTCAGCCTCTCGC
>SDBV01012340.1_pt1 | contig 10957 bp, 10 predicted proteins | sample 2277081 | NCBI WGS metagenome assembly SDBV01 (sample SAMN10402039, study PRJNA504765) | marine sediment metagenome | isolation source: marine sediment core GS10_PC15, 223 cmbsf | place: Arctic Ocean: Southern Knipovich Ridge | collected 2010
GACATATTTACCTCCTTATGGATTTCCTCGGAGGATTGGGGTAGGAAGCTCTCGAAGTCTCCCTACCCCCCTCGTTCTATTCACTTTAGGTCATAGACCTGTGTTTAGGTCGTTTGATTAGCGGATACCAGGTCAAATGTTGCCCCACAGTGTACAGCACTGGCAGTATTCGCATTACCAGTAACCGTAACGCATAGCGAGCATCCGGGCGGAACAGTCAGCTTACCGTCAATCGCTACACTATAACCAGTACCGGGGGTCGCAGCACCCAGACCGGTCTGAGGATAACCATAGACCTGCCAGCCATTGTCGATGATAGTAGAATCTTCGCTGGTTACTATTTCACTGGTTGCGGTAGGTGTGATGAGTGCTTTCCCAGACATACTGTATAGAACCAGAGCATCACTGGTAGGGATAGCCTTCTGGGTTGTAATCACAGCCCAGAGGCTGGTCATTTGTGCTACGGCAGTACCCAGTAGCCTCCACATAAACAGGTCGCTAACTACCATCAGTCTGGAGCCATTGTTATATATCTCCAGATGGGCAAGCGTGGTCGGGACTACCACAACAACGGTTGCTGGAGTAACGGTCTTACAAGTCCAGCCATCGCCACGTCTGCGAACCTCCATGTAGGAAGGGTTGCCCTGAGCTACCAGAGCGTTTGAACTTTGGTCTGCCTTGCCATCTAGTTCAACGTCCGTGAATATATTCTTAAATTTGTTCAAAAATGCCATTCCCATTATATGTCTCCTTAAATTTTATTTTTACTTTTGTTGAATGGATAAGCCTTACGGCTTGGAGTTATCCAGACCTTTCATAGCTCAGCCTCTTTAAACTCCACAAAAAGTCCGAGCTAACCATTCCTCATAGGCAACTTCCTCCTAGTAAATAATTTAGGTAACAGTCAAGTCAGGATTGATAAAGTCCCCACCCATGTCCTCAATCGTCTTGACAATAGCAGGCAAGTCATAACCATTATCTTCAAGTAGGCCCTCATCCAGAATGTCCCTAGCAATCAGAGCACGATAAAGAACAGCAAACATATTAGCCAGTGTCTTGACAGCCCCTACCTCTTCAAAGGTAAGAATTGGCATATCAATGGCTCTGAGGATTTCAGATATAGCAAGCTGACTTTTCCTGCCATCCTCCTCAATTACGAGATAACCAGGTTCAGTGGAAAGATATGTCCCCATCCTTATTCCCGGTTCCGTCATATTAACCCCCTTGTTTCCTCTTGGCTGACTTCGGCCTGCCACCGGGATGCACTGGAGTCCTGCACCATATCACCCACCCTTCGTTACCCCAGGCAACTGCAAATGGCTCTCCATCAGCAGGCTTGTAATCAGCCTCAAGAACTTTCTTGACGTTATATCGTTCCACTTTTACCCCGTGTAGCCATAGTCATCATCAACCAACCCAACCCCTACATGGATTTCAAATATACGGCTGATAGTTCCATTGCTACCGGCAACAGTGATGACGGAACGAAGGTACTTTAGCTGTGTAGCAATGTTTCTCACAAAACGAAGGGCTGCCGTGTCAGAAAAGAGAATGGTTGGGAATGTGGCCACCACAAGCCATTCCGTTGCTAGTTCGTCTGACGCTTCAATGGTGACTATCATCGTCTTGTCATTGGATGTCCCAGTATCGGCAGCAGCGATTACCTCAATCGGGACTCCCCCAAGAGGACATTTATCTATCTGTACCACTACCTTCCCGGTTGTGCTATCCCTGCTCTTGGTTGTCCAGCCAGCATCAGTTGCCGTAACCGCGGCGGCAGCTATTTTGAGTTTTAACAGGTCATCTTTTACACTCATTATTCTTCTCCTTGTTTATTTGACTTTAGGCCCATGCAACCCCGTAAAGACGTGCAATCGACCTTTTGTTTATCAGGGCAAAACCTACCGGCCAGTTGACATTAGTCCGGTATGTAACCTGGTCCTCCAGGAGTCCGGCATCTATTACTTCAAGCGCGTGTTTCTGGATACCCCAGAAGTCAGTCCCTTCCCCAACCTTTACTGCGTATACGGAGAAGTAACCACTACCGGCTATGCCAGCAATAGATTCATCCGGCATGACCAGAGTAGACTGGTCAGCTATAACGCCAATGTCATAGATAGGCATACCCTCTCCCCACATAGTAACGAGATGCCCGAACTGGTCTTTGGACTTGTTTAATTGGTCTGAAATTCTAAGGGCTGAGTTGATGTTACGAAGACCCATCGAATTTGTAACCAGGAAGGTCGGATTATGCCCATCAATAGCATAGGTGAGTTTGTCCATCTCCTTAAGGAAGGTCAGGGCGTGTGCCTGGGTGTCGTCAATGGCATTCGTACTGGTAGCCGACAAGATTTTTTGTGCGGTCATTTCAGTCCTGTTACACCTGGCTTTCAGACCGTCAACGTCATCCTCATCGGCAAGTTGTGAGCCGTTAATGAAGGTATCGTTAAACTCATACGCCATTGCCTTAGTTTTCATGTACGTTTGAATTACCCTGACATCTTCTATTGTCTGGTTTCCCTCTACCATTTCCTTATCGATGTCAATGTTCCCACCAACAAGGGAAATACCTTCAGTGACAGGCTCAGTTGTTCCACTTGCAGACGCCCACGCTGCGTTTAACTTACGTCTGCCCACACTTGGGAGTGTCTGGATACGGAGCATTTTCTTGAAAAGAGATCCGATATTCTCCCACGGGACATACTTCATCGGTGTACTTTCTTCCCAAAGGGTTCTAGCCACCGATTTAACTAATGGGTCTTTACTTATTTTTTCAAATTCAACTAGGGTTACAGTCCCTGCCATAATGTCCTCCTCGTTTTATCTTTTCTTCGGTTTATATGCTTGACCTCTTAGTTCTTTGGATGATAGGTTATTCAAATCTTCCTGACCCCCCTTCGTCACACTGGAATCATCTAGCACGTCAGGCTCTTCAACCTTCTTGGTCATAAAGGTTTCAGCTATGGCTTCAGCGCCTTCTTTGGTCTTGATGCCCGCCTTCTCACAGGCTTCCTTGAGTTTGGTAAAGTTAGCGGTCACATCCCCCTCATATTCATCCACAATCTTTGCCACTTCCCCATCAAACTTGAATGCCTGTGCCTCGGCTACCGTTCCGGCCCACTCTTCCCTTTCGGCTTCAGTGGTTCTCCTTAATTCAGCGACAGCATCCCGTTCGTCCTTAACTTCCTGTCTAACGTTACCCTTAGCATCCCTCAGTTCCTTCCTTAGCCTACCGAGTTTATTAGGGTCAGCCTCATCTTCCTCTAATGCCTCAATATCGCTTTCAAGATTAGAGATGTGTTGCCTAGTTTCCTCAAGGGTATCGGTAGCTTCCTGAGCTGCCTTCACGGCCTGCTCTGCTTGGGACTTGAAGGTGTCACGCTCTTGGATAATAGGGTCAAGTGCTTCCTTGTGCTTCCTTCCTTGCAAGGCTAGAGCGTCTGAGACAGCCTTCTTTTCCGTGTCTGCGGTGTGAGTTACGGGAGTTTTTGAAGTACTCTCCTTTTCGCTTTCAGAAGTCTGGTCAGTTACCTGAGCAGAGTCCTTTTCAGCTGCAGCGATTTCGTCCATATTGTTTTTTGACCTCCTATTTATTTTCTAAAACAAAAAAGGACTGCCTCTTTCGAGTACAGTCCTTCTGAGTCCTTCTCTTAGGACAAGTTGTTTTGAATTAAGTCACTGGCTAGGGGACTTCCACCCCTAGATGCCAGCCTCGCTCTTGTGATTTCTCAGGACAACAGGATGGAGGTGAATCCCCTGCAGCCTATCTTCTACTCTCACCGTCAGCGTCTTTAACGATTCCGCCACCAGTAACCCTATTCACTTGTAAAGGTACTAATTAGACATTACTACTATTTATGTTCTTTGTCAAGCTCGGGCTTTCCAACATACGTATCAATGGTATGGAGTGCTCGATAGACCGCACTATTCTTGATTTTAATATTCACTTCACCAAAGCCAGCAGCCTCAACCAAGTCTATCTTTGCCTCAATCATTTTCATAGTATGCTTATTTGCCATTACTTCTTATCCTGAGAGTGCTTAACCTCACCTGCTATACTTGAACCACCACCTTTAGGATAGCAGATGCGCATAAATCTGCCACCTTTGAGGGTTATGGTTCTGACACGACCTTTTTCAGTTACACATTTGTCGAAGTCTGCCGGCATTTTTATTCTCCTTTGAGCGTTGATTCATCTGCTTTAGGCAATAATACTGGGTCAACTTTGTGCATTGCGTCTATCATTTGTTGCTCTAATATCATTTCCTTTAGTATTTCACCATCAAATAATGTTGCTGTGTCTTTAAGTTCCATTCCTAACCTTCTTTAATCATCGGAGTTCTACTTCTAATTTCCCAATATAGTCTAAGGGCATAAGCACTTTTCTTAGCAATAGGCACTATATCTCTCCTGTAAATCCTATCACTGATTGGCTCTTCTGGATATAACTTTTAAGGCAAGTCAAGCCTCTTTGGTTCCCGCTCTAGTAGATAAAGGACTAAAAACATTACCCAAATAGGAATACCAGTAAAGAGAGTCGACAAAAAGAAATTCATTTTTAACCTCTATGAGCTATCCCCCGTAACATAAAGTTCCAGAGGCGATTCAGGAGACCTATTCTGGCCTCCTCTACTACAGCATTGACGTGGATAAAGGGACTAATCACAATAGCTTTTTGCCCCCTTCTACCCTTTACAGTAATCTGGCGAACATTGGGATTGTCCTGTATGTATTGGTTAGCCTCCGCTATATTTATCAAGTATTCATCCATTTCTCGCATTTCTAAGCTCCTTTGCACTCAGGCAATTTAATTGAAGATAAGAACGGGAACTTATATCTCTCTGGTTCTGGGTGCCTTCTAAAACGGCTACAAAATGGAGGGGAGAAAGACCCACTCCCACCATATCGCCATAAAGGACAACTCAGCTTTCCGTCATTGCAATATTCACCATCAGGTATTTCAATGGTTTGTATCATTCAAACCTCCTTTACCTAAAACCCACCTTTTAACTTTGGTAGACTAGACCTACTTGGCCTACTCACAGTTCTCTTAGGTAAGGGCTTGTTATACTCCTGGTCTATAAGCCACTTATTGAACTCAAGATTAGCCCTTCTAAAGTCCTCTCTCCATTGTGAATAGGCTGCTGTTCTATGGGATTTTCTGTAAAGAGCTTTCGCGGCGTCCGTCTTTAGCTTATTGTAAAATACCCATTCGTCTCTATACTTATCAGGGAGTTTACCCGCATCTACCTGTCCTTCTGTCATATTGAGATAAGAGGTCCCGGGCAAGTCATAATAGGTAAAGTAAGGCTCCCACAGTTCACGGTCTTGTGGGATTCGTTCCTTACCATCATCAGTAAGTTGAAATGCCGGTATCATATCAAGTAAAATGTCATACTTCTCAGCTTGTATCACTAATGCTTCAGTAGTTTCCAGGTCAGGAATAGTTGTTAGATCGCCCCAGAACAAACGGTTTACCAAGAAGTCAGGGTTATCTTTAACATATTGTTCTTGTTCTTCATCACCCAATAGGGCATACTCTTTCTTCTGTGCTGCCAAGATATCGTAATTGCCAACAATGGGCTCTAACTCTGCTATGCTTTCTGGTTCAAGTTTCCTGACGGCATCCCCAATATCTCTTCTTAGTGATTGAATATCATAAGTCCAATCCTTAGCGTTAATCTCTTTGAGTTTAGCCTTTGATGCCCCAGATTCTATTGCTGCTTCTACAGCATCGGCGCGAGCCACATCATCTGGCTTACCCATCATACCAATAGCCTTCTTGACTTCCTTATTTGCCTTCTCTATTGCTATCGTTTCAGCTTTACCACCCGTAGGTTCTAAAGCCCACTGACTAAATAAGAAGTCCTCAATCTTTATGTCTTCATCCTCTGCTATTTTGGTGCGGACACCCCTTGTTGTCTGCACTAAATATGGTGTTGGGATTCCCTTTAGTTGCCCACCAGCTTTGGCCATATATTCCACTAAATCAGCTACGTCATCAAATGTTACTTCCGCAATTGGGTCTAACCCCTTCTCCACCATTTTCTTTGCTTTAACAACAGCCTTTTGAATCTCATCCACTGTAGACAAAACTGGACTTACCTGGTAGTCAAATGGGTCGCCAGCCAACCAACCCCATGCTGATTGAACTAATTGCCCTAATATCAGAATAAAGTTAATAGGACCAAGTATGCCAGCCCTCGCCTGTCTTTCCTTCTTGAACTGGAAAGCGTCAGCAATGAACTGGAATAACATAGGTAATATCACATGAACAAGCAATATTGTAGCAAATGCCTTTGCTCGGCTACCCCTCTTGAACTTAAAGTTTCTAATGGCATCAGCCTCTATCCTGAAATACTTATTAGGTTGGTTCTGGAACATAGTTAGTAGTTTCATAAATGAACCACCAGATTGAAGTGACGATAGTGTGTCAATTCCGAATGATGGTTGTGTTCGACCTGTTATATCTTCCGCAGCATTTATCGCCTTCGTTAGCTGTTCAGAAGTAGCTGTCTCCTTAGTGACACCCATAACCTTTAGTTCGGCTTGCATCTTAGCCCACATCCCCTGAGAAACAGCAACGGAGTCAGGTAGTCTTATATTAAAAAACAACCAATCCTTAATACTTCTCTGCCCTGATAGCCGAGCCTTCCCATGTTTTGCTAATGCAGCCCGGATGTCTCTTTCATTTCCTTCCTTTACCCTAGCCCTAAAGCCCTCGGAATGATTGAAAAGGAACTTAAAGTTCGAAATAGGTGAACTCCAAAAACTGACTACCCCTCTAACGAAATCGCTAGTATCCATTTCTGTTATATAGGCAAGAGTAGATGGTAATTGCTTTAAGCCAACAGCCGGTTTTATTGGAAGTATAGATTGGGTGAAAGCCTTGCGGAGATGGTCAGCAACTTTATTAGTTACCGCTGTTTCTACTCCACCCCGAGCCATGTTATTTAAAAATGTGTCTATTCTCTGTGTTATATTTCTGCCATGATACTGTTCTATTGCCTGTCTTATCTCTTGATTACCAAATACCCGGCGTAAGTCCCTCATTGTAGTAGCCCAAGCCTTAAAATGCTCCATCTGTTCTATATGATTAGATAGAATTTCAGTAGCTCCATTAAACTTGAGTGGCCTTACATTCTTTTGCCGAGCCTTCAGACTTCCATTTAAGACAGAGGCATATTGGTTAGCATCTTGGAAGGTAAGAATATTCTCTGCCACATTACTCTCAAAGTCTCTCCTGATTGGGGAGTATTTAGGATTATGAGGCATGTCAATATTGTATAAATCCTGGTAGATTTTATTCACCGACTGGTAGTAATCTTCATAAAAAGTAAAGATCGCATCAGCCAGTTTCTTTTCCTGTTCAGTTAAGTTACTCTCTACCGCAGTTCTTACTTCCTGAGACCATCCCATGCCGGTAGTAAATGTATTATTAAGCGTTGGGTCTCGCATCTGCATATACTTGGCTACCAACTCATCTCTGGTCATCTTGATATTGACTGTAGTGGCATTAGGATGCTTTACCTTGTATTCATCTGTTAATTTAAATGTTCCAAGATCAACTTCCTCCTCCAAGCTATTAAGAACTTGGTTGGTGTTATGCGTTCCCTCAACATCAAAAACCTTAGCCACTGTCTTTATGAACTTATCAAACGATTCTTGCCTGCCGATAACCTCTCTATTAGTTGCCCTGTGTGCCTCGGCTACTAATTGGTTAATAGCACTTTGGTATGGTGCTGATGTCGGGTCGAGTTTGCTTAACTTGTCTGCGATGTTATCAATGCCATATTGCCAGTTAGCAAAGGTGTCTAACCACCCGATCACAGCTTCCTGTTCCCTTCTAGGGACTGCTCCTATCCCAGGTTTCAACCCCTTGCCACCTGTTAATATATTACTAATATCTGTTCTTATGACTTCTATCTTGTTGGTAGCAATCTCTTGACTTGCCTGCCTCTCGGATTTACCAATAGTCTCAAGTATCTTAATATACTCAAGAGTGTTGGTTAGTTCTTCAGAGGACATCCCTTCAATACCAGCAAAGTTGAGAGCTTCGTTAGCCACCATCATGGCCTCATAGGACATTTCACCGGCATCTACCCTCTGAATATTGGCAACCATTTTCTCTCTAGCTGTATTCCTATCAACATCAAGATTGCGGGTAACAACGCCTAATCGCCTTTGGACATCTGGCGTGAATTTGCCCTTTAGTATCTTATCTTTAACTACTGGCTTGGCTTTCTTTATCTCCTTACGGATTTCTACCTTCAATATTTTTTGAGCATTAAGTTCAGCGAATGCCTGAACTCTATCTATCTGCCTTTGTAATTGAGCATCAGTCTTTACTTTAGCTACAGCAGTCGTGTACCTCCCCCTTACATTTGCAGGCAGGTTTTCCCTAACGAACTTAGCCAATGAAGTCTTTACCTGCTCTCTACTCTGGAGTTTTTTATTCCATATATCAGCCATCTTGGAGAGTTCACCAAGTTGCCGATTTAGTTCAACATCTACTGCTGGAGCTTCACCTTCTTTGATAGGTGGTTTGCCTGTTACTAACTCAGGTGCTACTTCCTTCTTAACAGGGCTTATTTTGGCTTCTGGGGCTGCTGGAGTAGGCTTGGCAGGTGGTTCAGGGGTTACTGAGGGTTGGGGAGTTACTACTAGGTCATAAAGCGCCTTATAATTTTCAAGGGTTTGAGATGCACCAACTCCTGTATATCTACCGACTTCTTCTATGCCCTGTAAATATGCTTGATTTAATCTATCTTCAACTTTCGTTAATCCCCTACCCTTGAATACCCCCCCCCTTTGTGCCTCAGTTGTTGCCAGGAGTCCCTCATTGTATTTTTTTATAACTCTGCGGAGTTCTGCTACAAATTCCTCTGCACTCTTAAACTTTCGTGCTTCTTCCACTAGGGCTTGTAGTTTAGACGGTATCTCTTTTACTTCAGCCCCTACCACAGGCTCTGTAACGGCTTTAGGGGCTATCTTAGCTAAGTCAGGGTAGTCTACTAATACTTCGGCAGGAACTGGCTTGCCTTCGGAGAGGGCTTGTCGGATTTGCGACTTCTGAAGCGATTTTATAGTAGCCAGTCCTAACTTCTGGAAATCTACCACTCCTAACCGTGTCTTACTATCAGCGATATACTCTTTCTGTGTCATCTGCCAGGGTTCTTTAGAAGGCGTAACAGCCACTTCAGGTACTCCAGCAATCCCCTTAACTTCATCTTCAAGAGCCTCTATTTTGATAAGAGTTTTTCTCTGGGTATCCCCTGTTTGAACCTTCGCCTCATCAACCAGTCGCCTCATTTCCAGCACGGTAGGATTATTGGGCTGTAATGTCTCAGCTTGGGTTACTATTCTCTCAGCATCACCAACAAGGGCTTCAGTTAGAGGAGGGATGGGTTCAACAGTTAGTTCTGCTGGCTTAACTGTTATTTGGAAATCTCTTCTTTCTTCCGGTGTCAACTTTGCGTCAATCGCTGCTAATCTAGTCTCAGTTTGTGCTTCTGTTAAACCCCTGGTAGGTCTGAATGGTTTGGGTTGTGGCATCTCACGAGTTGAAGGTTCGGGTGTTATCACTCCAGCTTCGGGTAGTCTTTCCATTGCTTCTCTAGCCTGGGCCAACTGCTCAGGTGTCCATGCCTGTCCCCTAAGTTTTATCTCTTTGGCTATTAAAGATGTATCACCAGTCTCAAGAAACTTCTCGGCATCCTCTATGTTCTTGAAGGGGAGAAATCCACCTCGCTGTGGGTTTAATTGCCCTCCCATAGTATTGACCAATCTCCCATCAAGGTCTTTTGCCAACTGCTGTAAATCCTGATTGGTTTTGCTTACACTACTCTCCCACTTCATAAACTCATCACCGATGTTTTTGTTGGCAGAAATAGATACCCAGTATTCCCCAGGAGCAATACCACCGATAGCCTCGACATCAAGCCCTATCTTTTTACCTAGAGCCTGAGCAGTAGTCAATACCTGTGTATCCTGTGGTGACGGCAATACCTTGATAACCTGTGCCGGCCTTCCTATACCACCAGTAGCTATAGCCCCTGTCTGTGTGCCTCTAGGAACCAGCCCTGCTATCCTCTGCTCGACATCCCTGATTGTGTCCTCGACCGCCTGCCTTGCTGCTTGGGCTTCATTTTTAATTCTCCCCATCCGCTTAAGCAAATTCTCAGTGGCTCTTTGCTGAAGCCAAACCCTATCTTTAGCAATTAGATTATAGAGCGTGTTTTGTGCTTCCTTAAACTTTTGCGGGGGGACTCCCCTGGACATCCGAGCAATCCACCTATCTACTCCCGTATTCAATAGTGTCTGCAAAGTCTTATTAGCTAGTTCTTTTGTCACGGGAATAAGACTACGAACTCCTTGATAACCCGCAACCCCCAAGGTTACGACAGCTGGAAGAGCTAAAATAGCAATGTCAGCAGCAGGGAATTGCCTGGCATATGCTACAAAATCAAGCCCCTGTGGATTTTCTTGTGTTCTACGCCCTGAGATAATATCCAGAACGAAGCCAATACCTTCTTTAGCAGGTGGTAACTCTGCGGTTGGTATTGCTTCTTCACGTTTCGTAAAAGGCAACCTTGACAGGGGAACCTCTCTTTCTGGTACCTCAATGCGCAGAACATCCGCAGCTTCTTTTACCTTCTCTTCCCCTGTCATCCTAGCGATAGCCTCTTCTGTGAAACGTCTTCGTAAGATAGCTTCCTCAGCCTCTAAAGTTCTCAATTCCCCTACGGGCTTCTTAAACCCAGGCGGTAGCTCCTCAAAGGGCTGAACCTCTGTTACCTTTTCAGAGGCAGGGAACGGTTCGGGTTTAAGCGGTGGAAACTTGATTGGCTTTTCACCACGAAACGCCTGGAAGCCTACTATCTTCCCATTCACTATTTTGAGGTTTCTAAAGGTTAAACCTCTTGGAGTTAATAATTCAATACCCTCCCCATTCTGC
>SDBV01012341.1_pt1 | contig 10957 bp, 11 predicted proteins | sample 2277081 | NCBI WGS metagenome assembly SDBV01 (sample SAMN10402039, study PRJNA504765) | marine sediment metagenome | isolation source: marine sediment core GS10_PC15, 223 cmbsf | place: Arctic Ocean: Southern Knipovich Ridge | collected 2010
GACAGCAGAGCGACGAAGTCGCGATGCAGGAGGGGCTGCGAGCCTGCGAGCCTGGAGTGGGTGAAGATCTTGACTCAAGAGCCTCCGCACAGGCGCCTCAAGAGATATCGTCCAGGTCTCCCAGCCCCTCCAGGCTCGCGGGCTCGCAGGCCCCCCTGGCTCACTTCGTTCGCCCGTCCCCCCGAAATGGGGGGACACGAATGGTGTGCTCTCGAGCGCCGTACACGCCAATCGCGGGTATGGTCTCCAAGGTCCAACTGGGCATCGAAGGAGGCGCCGTGGCGGTGACAACTGACGAACTCGCGTGGTTCGGGGATCGCTACCGGGCGGTTGCCGGAAACATCGAACGTGTCATCCAGGGGAAACGTGGATCGATCGAACTCATCGTCACAAGCCTTGTCGCAGAAGGCCATGTTCTCATCGAGGATGTTCCCGGGGTGGGCAAGACACTGCTGGCGAAGTCGCTCGCTCGCTCGATCGACTGCTCGTTCCAGAGGATCCAATTCACCCCGGACCTGCTTCCGTCCGACGTGACAGGAGTCTCTGTCTGGAATCGTGAGCAGGGAACCTTCACGTTCCGTGCGGGACCTGTGTTTGCGAATGTGCTCCTGGGCGATGAGATCAACAGGGCGAGCCCGAAGACCCAGGCAGCACTCCTCGAAGCGATGGAGGAGCGTCAGGTCACCGTTGATGGAGAGACACGGATACTCGATGCGCCGTTCATCGTTGTCGCAACCCAGAACCCCATCGAGCACGAAGGCACGTATCCCCTGCCGGAGGCACAGCTCGACAGATTCATGATGCGCGTCACGATGGGATACCCCGATCGCGTGAAGGAGCTCGAAATGCTCCAGACCCACGGAGAGCATTCGAGCTTCGTGGACCTCAAGCCGGTTGTTCATGCTGAGGACGTCGTTGCGATGGCGTCCATCGCGCGGGAGATTCACGTAGCCGATGTTCTGCGCGGCTACCTCATTGATCTGGCGGAGGCCACGAGAACCCATCCAGACATACTGCTCGGTGCAAGCCCTCGAGCAACGCTGTACCTCCAAAGGGCGGCAAGGACCGTTGCCGCTGCCCACGGACGGGACTACGCAAGTCCGGACGACGTCAAGTCCATCCTCACTCCGGTTCTCAACCACAGACTCATCCTCCGCCCTGAGGCTCAGATGCGAGGAACCACAGTGGACGAGGTTCTCGTGCAGATCGCCGGATCGGTCCCGGTCCCGGGAACTCGGGATGCACGCTGATGCCAACGTTTCGGGGGTGGGCCGCAACCGGTGCGGCTTTCGCTCTCCTTGTCCTCTGGGCGGCCTTTGGCGAGGACCTGTTACTGGCCCTGGCGATCTTCCTCATCGCCGCCGTCGTCGGCGGCACCGCATACGTCCGATTGTCCGGTCCGAAGCTCGCGCTCAGGCGCACGATCAACCCTGAACAGCTCCACGACGGCGAGCGCGCCCTCGTAGATCTGTCGCTCACATCGAGACGAAAGGTCTACCGCGTCAGAGTCGAAGACAGAGTGCACGGTCTCGGATCAGCAACGTTCGTTGCCGACCGTGTGGCAGCAGGCGACGCGATGGCAGGTCGATACGAGGTGCTTTGCAGACCAAGGGGCGTGTACAGGGTTGGGCCATCGCGTGTCTCTGTCACCGATCCGATCGGTTTCGCAGAAGCGACATCGACCGCCGGAATCGTTGATCGCCTGGTCGTATATCCGAAAGTCGAAGATCTCACCGGAGTTCCGACCGGTCGTGGCCAGGATCAGACGATCAACACATCAAGGGCAAGTTTCTGGCACACAGGAGCAGAGGACTTCTTCACTCTTCGTGAATACCAACAGGGAGACGACCTCAGGAAGGTCCATTGGCCGTCATCTGCCAGACACGACAAGTTGATGATCAAGCAACTGGAGATGCCTTGGCAGTCGCGGGCATTCATAGTGCTCGATCCCCGCGTCGAACCCCATCGGTCGGCAGAGAGCTTCGAACAAGCTGTCAAGGGGGCAGCATCCGTGCTGCGGCATCTGTTCCGGAGCGGGTACACCCCGACCGTGTGGGCAGGCACCGGCAACGGAACGGTTGTCTCCAATGCAGGGGCCTACCAACTAGCGATGGAGGAACTGGCCACCATCACACCTCGCAAAGCGCTTGACCTTCGCCACCTCGTCGCCAGGCTCAGGCGGAGTGGCATGGCGGGAGGTGTCCTCGTCATGGTGACGGGTGAGGCTGACGAGGCGGACCTCGCAGCGTTCCAGCTTCTCAGTCAGGATTTCTACAGAACGGTCGTGTTATCTGTGACACAGGGGGACAATGAGGGCATCCTCGGGTTTGCGAGGGCCGGAGCCCTCGTTGTCGCAACGTCACCTGACGGGCAATGGGCAGACCCGTGGCGAAACGCAATGGAGCATGGATGGTCTACCGCTTCAGCTGGATAGCAGGCATAACCGCAATCGGGCTCGCCTTCTGGGAGCTGTCGTCGCTGTTGCGCGATTCCGTTACGGGCACTCCGTGGCAGGTCGCGATCCTCGTGGCCGCTCTTCTGGGTGCGGGCTTCACGTGGACCGCGCTTGCATATCGCGCCCCTGCATGGGTCGTGGTCGTCACCAACGTCAGCGCATTTGTCGTGCTCACGGGGCTCATCGTCGCACCTGAGACACTTGTCGTCGTGATCCCGACGGGTGAAACATGGGCTGTCCTGGTGGACGAGCTGGGACGGGCCCTTGAGATCATCCGATACAGCGTCGAGCCTGTTCGCCCTGTTCCCGGTCTTGTCGTGCTCATCTCGCTTCTGTTCTGGACTCTCGGGTTCCTCCTCACCGCAGGCCTCTTGAACGACCGTCCGTTCGTTGCCATCCTCACGCCGCTCATCGTTGCCGTCCAGTTCTCGATCATTGATCGGAAACCGAAAAGTCTCACCCACCTGGCATTATTCACACTTGTGGTCGCTTTCTCCCTGATCGCGATCCGCGCAGACGAGCGGGATCACGGGACCGGAAGACTCCAGAGGGTCAACGCTTCTCATCCGCCTTCGCGCAGACCGACGCCGGCCATCGGCGTTCTCATCACTGGAACCGTTGTTGCGGGTCTGATCGCTGTCGGGCTCGTTGGGGATGCGGTCCCATCGGACGGGTTCGTCACCTGGCGATCGCCTTCCGGTTACTCGGACGGCTACTCGGGTTCTGCGTCATACAACCCGTTCGTCGACATCAAGGCAGGCCTCATCAGCCAGACCGACAATCCACTCTTTGTCGCCGATATCGAAGGCGTCGATCCTTCGACAGTTCGGTTCCGTACGGTGACACTCGATGTCTACAAGAACGGTCGATGGTCAACAGATAGGGTCCACACGTTCCCGCTCGACGAGGAGCCGTGGATCGATCCCGTCCACGAGTATCGCGGCGAGACCGACTCCGTGGCGGTGAACATCACGATCCAGAATCTCGCTCAACCCTGGATGCCGGCGCCTGCAACGCCAACGGCTTCTGTCGCCGGCACCGAAGGCGACACGAAATCGATGCGAGTGAGGCGACTCGACGGGTCGTTGTTCCTCCCTGGGGACGTCACGTACGAGGGGATGGAGTACTTCGTTCAGGCTGAGATCCCGAAGTACTCTCCAGACCTCCTCGCAGCCCTTGCCAGGACCGAGACCGGCGAACTGAGCCCGCTGTTCAAGGCAGCCGAAGCAGCCGGCGAGACCATCCCCGTACGGTCGACAGTGGTCGTACCGGGAGAACTCGACAACGTCGAGTTCTGGACCGAGACTCCAGACGACCTCGGCTCTGGAGTGAACACCGTGGCAAGACTCCAGACGACCGGTCTCACGACGAACTTCGAAAAGGCCCTCGCTCTCGAGTACTACTTCAGGCTCTCGGGCGCTTTCATCTACAACACCGAGGTCCCGGGCCAGTGGATAACCGGGGACGTCTCGGACTGGCTCACCGATCCTGACAATCCATACAGCCGCAACGGCTACTGCGAGCAGTTCGCAACCGCCATGGCGCTGATGGGCAGGTCGATCGGTGTTCCTTCACGGGTCGTTCTCGGTTTCACCCCGGGCGAAGCATTCAACGACACGCTTGTTCAGGTGAGGGACAAGAACGCCCATGCATGGGTTGAGATGTGGATACCGACGTATGGTTGGATGGCATTTGATCCAACTCCACGTTCGGGCTACGCAGCCCCCACAGCGAACGAAAGTCTCACAGACATGCTCGAGTTCTCGCCCTACCAGTTCCTGGACGCGATCCCTGTTCTCGAAATCGTCGACGACTCCGGCGGAGGCATCGGGCCTGACGGCCGATTCGCTGAACGAGAAGACCGCGATTCGACGTTCGTTGCAGGTGGCGGCGGTGATGAGGAAGGCGTCGCCGGTATCGACGTGCCCACATGGGCGACCTGGATCCTTGGAATCGGCGCCGTCGCAGCCGTTCTCGTGGTTCTTGTGCCTATCACCAAGTGGTTCCGCAGGCGCGCCAGACTTGCAAGGCTCAAGAAGGGCGACATCACCGCAGCGTGGGAGGACATCGCCGACAGGCTTGCCGACCTCGGTGAACCGTTCGACGCTGCGGCAACGCCGCTCGAGGCTGCCGAATCCCTCGACGACGCATTGGTTCCGCTTGCACAGACATATGGGCATGCGCTGTATGGCGAGTACGAGTCAACGACAGCTGTGATCGATCGCGCAACGGATGCCCACACGAGAGCCGTGCAACACATGGCAACGCGCTACTCGCCGATCCAACGCGTGCTTGGTGCGTTCCGCCCGACGAGGACCCTGGAGAAGTGGGCTGACGTGATCGACCGAAGGAACGGGAACCGTTGATCCTCGTCAGCCTGAGGCTTCCTCCGTCTCAGCGATCACGTCATCTTCAACAAGCTTGAGCATCTCTCGGAAACTCGCCCGATCGAGCTCGAACTTTGTTACGTCGTCCTCGACGTCCTGAGCGATTTCGTCGATCTTCACAAAGAATGCGAGCTGACCCTGACGAAGTGCGTCGAGCAATTCTGTTTCGTCGTGCGCAATGGCAAAGATAGATTGGCCATCCGTGACGAGCTTCACGTCCGCAAGATGATCATCCATGTCGCCGGTGCGGCGCAGGTAATCCCAGGCGCGACGAACTCGCTGGATCGACAGTCCGTTGTCGAGGAGGCTCTTCACGACCCGAAGACCAACGAGATCGCGAAAGCTGTAGATGCGTCGTCTTCCGGGTCGACCATCAGTCGTCTGGATTGAGGGTTTTATCAGCCCGACCTTGTCCCAGTATCGAAGTTGATGTGGTGTACAAGACGTCAGCCGACATGCCTGTGCGGCGGTGAAACCCTCCAAAACCCATTCTCCCTTTTACTCATCATGCGGACGATACGAGGTTGTCCGCTCCCGTCTCTACCCGTTCGGTGCCCTACCAGCTGACCCGAAGCGGCTGGTCATCCTAGCCGTCCTTACGCCACCTATGTTGGAACCGCAGCAACCAATCATCGATAGGCCCAGAAGTCGATCGACCGAATCGCGATGCTCTGGCTGTGAGCGCCAACCAACCGGCTGACGCAACCATGATCAGGAACCCGGCTCCGGCGATCGCCCAGGACCGGGGGAACGACACGAACATGACAATCGCTCCCAGTACGAACACCGCCGCGGCAAGACGCGTCTTCCAGCGGTCCGCTCCTCCCCGAACGGCCCTTGCGACCATCTCGGCAAGCTTTGGATCCTCTTCGTAGAGCTGACGCTCGATTTCGTCGAGGATCTTCTGCTCGTGCTCGTTGAGTGCCATGTCGTTCCCGTAGTCGACGGGTGGGTTCTTGGAACCAGTATACCCAACGCTTGATATGGCGTAGAGCGACATATCAAGCGGTTGACAGTTCACGGTCTACAGTTCACAGTCCTTCGTAGCCCGCAACCGTGAACCGTGAACCGTGAACTGTGAACTTTATCTCATCCGCCACGGTGAGGTCGCGAATCCGAACCATATTGTGTACGGCGACCTTCCCGGGTTCCATCTCTCACCGCTCGGAGTGCTCCAAGCGCACCGCACAGCGGAGCATCTGGCGGATTCCATCATCGAGGTGGTTCTGACATCACCGCTCGATCGTGCGGTTGAGACGGCGACAGCGATCGCTCGTCGCCACGAGATCGTGCCGACAGTCGACGTCAGGTTGACGGAATCCGGGCAGTTCCCCCAATGGACGGGTCGACGTTGGGAATCAGTATCTGACCTGTTTCCTGGTGAGCTCGAGGCATATCTCGAGAATGGTGACGCCGTGGGTGGTGCCGAGTCGCTCGATCAGATCTCGTGGAGGATCGTTGCAGCGATCGAAAACTCGATCGCACATGGCTTCCAACACGTCGCGGTTGTCGGTCATCAGGATCCCATCCAGGCGACAAGGCTCGCGCTGACGGATCGTGATCTGGCTGAGCTCAGGGCCGATCCCCCCGGCCACGGCGAGGTGGTCACCCTGCATCGGGTCGGAGACGAAAGCTGGACGGAGACGTCGCGATGGTCGCCGACAGAACCGACCGGCTGAACCGACAGAAGCTCACTAGACTCCCGCCAGCCCTGACAATGAGGAGAATCTTGGCCAACGGAACCGTCTTCAAGAGCGCGCTGTTCGTCGGAGGAGTCTTCGTAGCTCTGATCGTGGTCGGTTCACTCTTTTCGTCCGGCCCTTCCGAGGCGACGATCGCAGCAGATCGCCAGCCAACCACGACGACCACAACGGAAGCGCCACCTGAGGGTGTTGTCGTTGTTCACATCGACAACGGTGTGCTGAGGCCGTCCAATCTCGAGATCGATATCGAAGTGATCCAGATCGTCAAGTGGATCAACGATGACGACAGAGTGTTCATTCTCGAGGCCTCAGATGGTGCCTTCGTCTCGCCGCCGCTCAGCCAGGGTGATACGTTCGAGTTCGACTATTCGACGCTTCCAACAGCGCTCTACCGCTACAAGGCGGTCCTCGACATAGACAGCCTTTTCGGTGGTGTTCGGATCCCAGGTCTCGTGGACACTCGACCAGCGCAGTAGCATCGGAAGCCCGCTGAGCCGTTATGAGCCATCTCCCGACAGCCATAGGAGCATCTGCATTCCTCGCTGTCGCTTTCAGCTCGATCGCATTCATGATCGACAGCGGGCCGATCGTCTCCCCCGCATCGTTCATGATCTTCGTCGGTATCGCCGGAATCGCACTCGGTGGCCTCGCTGGACTGCTGCTCGTGCGTGCCCCGTGGGCGAGATGGGTGCTCGGTACCGTTGTCGTTGCGAGCGTGACGCTCGCCTCGATCGGCGGAACAGCTCTCTTCTGGATCTCCCTCGTTCTCAGTACGATCGCCATTGTCGGTCTCGCAGGCCCATGGCTCACGCTCTGGGTCCGCGGGCAACCTGTCGCTGATCGACTCGGGCCGGTTCCAGTGGCACTCATGGCGAGTGGGGGAATCGCGCCGATCGTTGTCGGGATCGGCGCGTGGGACGGTATCAGCGTGGTTCACTGGATTCTCGTTGTCAGTGTGATCGTGTCGGCGTGGGCATACGGCAGGGGTCTCCCCTTCGGTATCTGGGGCTTCCGTGTCGTCGTGCCCATCGTCGGGCTGCAAGCTGTGTTGCAGACGTCGTGGCCGGGAGGCTATGCGATCGCTGGTGGGATCCTCATCGTCGTCGGATTGGCGTGGAGTCCTCCGGCGCGAAAGGTCACAGCAGTCATCACTCCGCCTCTCCCTGCACCCGTGAACAGGAAGGACGCGAAGGATGCGGGTTGACGACACAGTCGCCGTCGTTTCCTCAGCCTTGTTCGGCACGGTCACAGGCTGGTTGATCGCCGACATGGCAGGCGCTGTGATCCTCGGGGCTGTATCGGCCATGGTCGCGTTTCTTGGTGTCCGGGCCCGTATTCGGCCCGGAGTGATCGTGTCGGTGCTCGTTGGTTCGATGGCTGGCGGACTCATCGGGTCCAGCGTTGTGGAGGCCATCTGTCTGCCCTCGAGCTGTCAATCGCTCGAGATTGCCGGCGGCCTAATCACCGCAGGCCTGTCGTTCGTCGGAATCGGTCTCGTCGCTGCGCTCGTCGCCAGATCATTCGATGAGTACAACGAACGCATCGAGGAAGGCCTCCCACCGACAGGCGTCGGCTGCGAATCGGATCATGACCGATGACCAAGGTCCGAAGACCGAAATCCGAAGATCGAAGACCGAAATCCGACGATTGTCCTTCGGACTTCAGAAGCGAGGCGCCAGCCGAGCGGTTCGGACTTCAGAAGCGAGGCGCCAGCCGAGCGGTTCGGACTTCAGAAGCGAGGCGCCAGCCGAGCGATCATTCTCCTACTCTGGCGGCCCACCGAAGATCAACGACACGTTGTGACCGCCGAAGCCGAATGAGTTCGTCATTGCTGTGGTGATCGACACCTGCCTCGCTTCGTTCGGCACGTAGTCCAGATCACACTCGGGATCCGGCGTCTCGTAATTGATCGTTGGGGGGATCACACCGTCCCTGATGGCGAACAGGCAGGCGATGGACTCGATCGCTCCTGCTGCGCCGAGCAGGTGGCCTGTCATCGATTTCGTCGACGAGATCGCAATGTCGTATGCCGCATCTCCAAAGGTAATCTTGATCGCGGCGGTCTCGGTCTTGTCGTTTGCCTGTGTAGAGGTGCCGTGTGCGTTGATGTACCCGAGTTCGGCAGGCGCAAGACCTGCATCGTCCAACGCGGCCGTCATCGAACGGGCTGCGCCGGCGCCCCCAGGCCTCGGGAGTGTGATGTGATAGCCATCCGCGGACATGCCGTACCCGAGGAGCTCACCGTAGACATGGGCGCCGCGACTCGCAGCATGTTCAAGCTCCTCAAGGATCAACACGGCAGCGCCTTCACCCATGACGAAGCCATCCCGATTGAGATCGAATGGGCGCGATGCGCCCTCGGGATCATCGTTGTTCGTACTCATGGCTCTCGCAGAAGCAAAGCCGGCAAGACCGAATCGCGTCATGCTCGCCTCTCCCCCACCTGCGACCATGACGTCGGCAGCCCCGCGTGCGATCACAGCCGCAGCATCACCGATCGCGTTCGCAGATGCCGCGCATGCAGTGACCGTCGTTGAATTGGGTCCGTAGAGATTGAAGTCGATCGAAGCCACCCCTCCAGCCATGTTCGAGATGATCTTGGCGATGCCGAACGGAGAGATGCGGCTCGGGCCACGGTCGAGGAGCACACCGATCTGTTCCTCCATCGTTTCGATCCCGCCGATTCCCGTCCCCGCAAGGACACCCGCGCGAAGCGCTTCGGGATCATCCTCCTCGTAGGCCAATCCAGCGTCCTCAAGGGCTGCCTTGGTGGCAACCCAGAAGAACTGGGAGCTCCTGTCGAGACGACGGGCGTCTCTCTTGGACATGAACTCGGTGATGTCGAAGTCCTTGACCTCAGACCCGATCTTTGTCGCGATGTCCGAGACATCGACACGTTCGATCCGGGACACACCGCTCTTACCTTTACAGAGATTCCGCCAGAACTCCTCCGCGCTCGACCCGAGTGCGGTTCGCGTTCCCATTCCGGTTATGACGACCCTACGGCCGATCATCAGCGGCCCTATCCGGCAAGTTTCGCGACGACAAGATCTACGGCCTGACCAACGGTGCCGATCGACTCCGCTTCCTCATCGGGAATCTGCACACCGAAATTGTCCTCGAGCGCCATGAGAAGCTCGACAACGCCAAGCGAGTCGACTTCGAGGTCCTCCTCGAACCTCGCGTCTGGCGTAATCTTGTCGGCATCGAGGCCGAGCTCTTCCACGAGAAGCTCGTTCAGCTTCGATTCGATCTCTGCACGTTCCATGCCTTACCTCTCCTAATTGGTCATAGGGCCATGCCGCCGTCAACAACGATGGTCTGCCCCGTTATGTACGAAGCACCGTTCCCGGCAAGATAGCCGACCACGGATGCGACTTCCTCCGGCAGACCGAGCCTGCCGAGGGCAATCTGTTGAGAAGCTGCATCGGTGACATCGTCACCCAACGCTTCCGTCATGTCTGTCTGAATGAACCCTGGGGCGACGGCGTTGACCGTGATGCCCCTGGAACCCACTTCCTTCGCGATTGACTTCGTGAAGCCGATGATGCCGGCTTTCGACGCCGCGTAGTTGGCCTGGCCCGGGTTTCCTGAGATCCCGGACACAGAACTGATATTGATGATCCTCCCTGCCTTGGCACGCAGCATGCCACGAAGAGCTGCCTTCGTGCACAGGAACACGGACCGCAGGTTGATGTTGATCACGTCGTCCCACTGACCAACATTCATCCGAAGCAGCAATCCGTCGTCCGTGATCCCTGCGTTGTTGACAAGGACCGAAACTGGGCCGAGCTCAGCTTTGATGGTCTCGAACATCTCTGCAACGGCATCGGGATCCGAGACGTCAGCCTGCACGGTTATCGCCCGCCCTCCGGCTGCCTCGATCTGTGTCACCACTGCTTCGGCATTCTCCGAGCTTGAGGCGTAGTTCACGGCGATGGAGAATCCATCGCCTGCGAGCTCCAAAGCGATGGCGCGACCGATACCCCGCGAAGCGCCGGTGACAAGAGCAACACCGTTCATCCCTGCAGACCCTTCTGGTTTGCGAGCAGTATCTCGAGACCCGTCTGGTTCGGATCGGGAAGTTCTTCGTTCGTTGTGGCAATCGGGTCGACGCGGTCTCCCCATTGGAACGCCGTCGCACCCCACGTCAGGCCGGCTCCGAAGGCGACAAAGACGAGCTTCGCACCAGGGGTCACACGGCCTTCATCGACGGCCTCAGCCAGCGCAAGAGGAATCGTAGCCGCAGAAGTGTTGCCGTACTTGTGGATGTTGATGAACATCTTTGACTCATCTACCTTGATGCGTCGCCTCACCGCGTCGATGATCCGCATGTTGGCCTGATGAGGGATCACGAGGTCGATGTCATCCAACTCCCAGCCGGCGTCCCTGGCCGCGTTGATCGTTCCATC
>SDBV01012342.1_pt1 | contig 10957 bp, 10 predicted proteins | sample 2277081 | NCBI WGS metagenome assembly SDBV01 (sample SAMN10402039, study PRJNA504765) | marine sediment metagenome | isolation source: marine sediment core GS10_PC15, 223 cmbsf | place: Arctic Ocean: Southern Knipovich Ridge | collected 2010
GCAGCACTGCCAACGCTTCAATGGTCGTGTCATCGCACCAGTACCGATCTGCAATGGGTTCTTCGGGTTTTGTGGGTTTCTCCCCCTTGCCTTTCTTCCACTGCAACATCTCGCGTTCATAATGATCCAGATCTTCGCGATATTGCTCCATCGCTTCATCGTGCCGCCGCATGGCCTCAAGCTGTCGCTTGCGAAGCGAACGTAACGCCAACTCTATCGCGGGCGACTTCATCGTCCCCGAGTCCCCAACAATAGCCGTCCAGATAATTGCCGGCTCCGTCCAGCCGCGTTTGAGTTCGATACACCGCGCATTGCCTATAGCCGATGCCGAGGCTGCCAGCAGCGGCAGTGCCACAAACGCTGCATCGCAACCCACAGCTTCGGCGGCCTGCGCGACGAAGGAACGCATCGGCTCCGGTAGAGAATCCACTGGGAAGGGATGATAGGGTTCAATGGGGTTTGGGCCAGGTGTTGACGTTGACACAGCCGATGGTTTCCAGGCCGGTGCGACTTCGGCCATGCTCACCAGCGCGGCGGCCAGTTCTTCCGCCGTCCGGCAGTCTAGGCTTTCCAGCCATTCTGAAACGTCCTTCGCATCACCTGGCAGTTCAAGAATCCTCACTTCAGCGGCCTTACCGTGCAATCGGGTGGCCACGTCCTGAGCATGGGCTGTCCCGGCCTTGTCCCTATCCGCGATGATCGCAACGCGACGGCCGTGCAGCGCTGAATCGTCGGTCAGCTTGCTCCACTTGCCCGCGCCGCCGGGGTTGGTCGTGGCAATAAGCCCAAGGGCGGCCAGATTGTCGGCATCCTTCTCACCTTCGGTTATGAAGATCCAAACGCCCTTGTCCGTCGCCAGCAGTTCCGGCAGACGGTACAGCACGCGCGGCACGCCGTCGAGATTCCAGGTCCACCCGCCGTTGCCGTTGGGTCGGCGCTGGCGGAAGCTCTTCGGCTCGTACCTAACCTTCTGATAGAGCAGTGTGCCGGTCCGATCCTTGTAGTCATACTCGGCCACGATTTGTTTTGTGGCCTTCGCTGTGGGGGCGGGTAACTTTGGCGGCCGTGGCGCTGGCCTGCCGGCGGGGTCTGGGGGGAACAAGTCGCCGTCGCTTAGGCCGATTGCCTTCAGCACGTCTGCCCGGGCGCAGCCAGCGTGGCAATGTATCAGCACCTTGCTGTCATCGCCCCGGCCTATGGACAAGCTGGCGTGGTTGTCGTCGTGGGCGGGGCAGCGGGCCATGAACTGGTTCTCGCCAGCTTGCTTAGCACCTTCCAGCCTGTCCAGGACGTTTTGAATGGGGTCAAGGTTGCTCATGCCCGCCCCCTTTCATCGCCTGCCAGCGGTCGTGTGCCGGACAGCCGGCTTTACACCATGCCTCGATTTCGGAGCGAAGCCAGCGCACGACGCGCCCGCGCCTCAGCGTCGGCAGCGGGATCAGCCCGGCCGCCTGCCAGGAAAACCATGTTGCCCGACTCACACCGCATAGCTTGGCAGCAGCGCGAGCATCCAACAGAATCGCGGTAACGGGGACAGTCGTGGCGTTATCAGTCACGATGCACCCCCCTCTGCGCCTGCTCTTTCAGGGCCGCTATCACATCCGAGTAATCGAACCGCCGGATGCGAGCGCTGGGCCGAATTTCGGGGATGCGTCCCCGCCGTGCCCATTCGATTACGGTTCGCTCGGACACGCCGATCCGCTCTGCCACTTCTGCTGCCGTCAATAACGCCGTCTGCATGTCGCACTCTCCTTCCCCCTTGTTCGGGAAGCGGATATCCGCTGTGCGGCGCGCGATAATGACATCTAAACATGTCACTAAAGGCGGTTACGGTGAAATGGTGACCGGATAATCCCCCGACGGCGTGCTAGGCGTCCCCCTTCTCGTCCCACTGCATCTGGCCGCGTTGTTGCAGCCCTTTGCCCTTGTGGTTTCGTGGGCCGAGTTCCAACTTGCTTGCCTCCATCCTGTCTGGCGCCCCCCGGCGTACTGTCGCAATCTGCGGTTGGTGATCAAAGGCTCGCCTTGTATTCACCTTCTTGATGATATCAGACATCTTCCTCTGACTCAGAGGGAATCGTTCGCCTGTCATGTCCTTGAGCTTCCCATCCTTCAGCAAAGCATTCAGTTCATCCGCGACTTCCGTCTGAGTCTTGTCGCTTTCCTCGTAGAACCTAGCAATCTTCTTCTCGTCGCCGGTAGGCATCAGTGGCTCGCGGCGATTCCCCTTTCCATTCTTGGCAGTGTCGGTTTGTGCTGATGATTCATCTAGGGAGTTTGCGATCTGCTCAATGTTCTCGTGAATTGCTTTTGACTGCTTTGCCAAATCTTTCGCCACTTCTTCAACCGGGTACTCAAGCGGGGAGTCGGTTCTTGTCGGGGCTACAGGCACCTGTTGCCCTGTCGCTTTAGCAAGTGCCCTCGCATCGACGCTTCGCAGGAAGCGTTGTTCTTCACGAAGGCAGTTGAGGAATGCTTCGTAGGGTCGTTCACCCTCGCTCTTGGTAAAATCATCCCCCTGGCGATACACTTCCGAGTGAAACTCACTCAGAACCAGATTGAGTTCAGTAGACCATTGGCCAGTGCTGGTTCTTTTAATCTTACTGACATACTCATCTGTGCCATCCACCTTTTCGAGTGCCAATCTTACGGCATCCCCGAGTTTGTCTCTTGCGTCGTACATACGTTGATGCAGTCGCTTGCGCTCATCTTCGGGCGCTCGTGAAAAACCGTTATTGGCCTCGTGGAACATACGAGCCGCACTTTGCCACTTTCCGGCCTTCTGGATCATGTCCCATATCGCATCAGCCAGTTCTATCACGCATGAACGTTCTTTCGAGTCGGCCTCACCGCAGGCTTTTTGGACTGCCTCGCTTAGCTCAGTCTTGAATCGTTCCTTTTCTGCTATTTGCTCCGGCAAGATTGTCTCTGCCAGCGGCGCAAGTTTATTGAAAAGCCTAACCATGACCCCGACTGCCTCTGCCGGATATGTGCAGGTAGCGCGATACATTTCATTCGCTGCGGTTTTTCCATGGAAATACGTTATATGGCTCTCTGTGGCGTCGCGCCAGCCCAGGTATGAACCCCAGTTATTCATTTCTATCTCGGGTGGCAGCAGATAGACTTCCTGGCGATGCTCCATAGCGTATCTTTCTTCAGCTATTTTGAGATCGGTGATTAGTTTTCTGCATACCTTGGCTTTTTCAGGGTAATCTTTCTCCAGCCGTTCAGGCAGCAATTCCAAATCTTCTTTGATCAGGTCCAGCCACTCTGCCAGAAAGTTCTCTTTGTGAGCACACAAGGTTATCAGGTCATGTGTAATCGGCAAGTTCGTCAGCCCCCCACAGAACGCGAGAATCCTATTGATGGAATCCAGCAGGGAAGAGCCCGTCTTGGGAATGTCGGGCAGTTTATACAAAGGTGAGGCGCTTAGCATCTTGCGCAGTAACGGGCAAACGGGAAAAAGAGATGTGGGTAATTCGTATGACTTTCTATATTCGAGACAGGCTTCCTTGTACCTGCATTTACTCTTGTAGGCCATCCCGCTTCTGCCCTTGGTGCTTCCGGAAAGCAACTCCGAGCCGGGTGTTATTTTGCTCTTTCGATATCCTCGAATGCTAGGCATGATTCACCTGTCTTTTCGGGTCGGTCTGAGCAATGGCAGGTTGCACGGGCGAAAAAATACCTTGCCATTGCTCAGGCCGCTTGGCGGTAGCTAACCGCTGTCCCGATAGGGATAATCTATCAATATATTGGTGTTATTCAACCGTCTCCGCTGAAGTAGCTATTAAACTTGCTTGCGCAATTAGGGCAGCGGCTGTATGGACTGCTATTTGTTTATTGGTCCAACGTGTTGAGTGTCGCAAGCAAATCCGTTCTGGCGAATGCGATTTATCATGCGCCATTACCCGATCCCCGCTATCAACGCCTCCTGCTTCAAGTTGATCATAGAATCGATATGTGGACAGATTACCTCTTCAGAGTATTCCTGCAAAAAGCTAGCCAAAGACACATTATGGCTCCCGGGCCAGCATAGATAATGAGCCCTGGGCTGATGATACAGACGAGCAAAGCGCCGAATCCGATGATTGCGAAGAAAACACGCATCCCCAAGTCTGGTTCATCTCCCATGTCGCTTATTATGCGGCTGTGTCCTTCCATTACAAGCGCTTAGACTTGTGACGGCAAATCAGCAGCGTGGCGGACAATTTCGGGGCACTACTGGCATTGTGGCTGTCTCTGAAGCCAGCTGCGATCTTCAAGTAGCTTCCGTCGATATAAACGGTGGGCAAAAAGCTAAACAAGTGGTACTAAACTTGTACGGCTGATGCGGAATCACCCTATGGCCCCGGCGTTAAAGTGCGGCCCATACCTTTGCGATCCCACGCGCCGACCTCCCCGTTCCCATAAGCGTCTACATTCATCCTGCAGACAACTTCGCCAGTCTTGTTGTAAATCGAGAACTGCCCACCAGTGTGGTTATCATTCTTCCCCATTAGTGCCAGGATCGAATTGTTTGCGTCATTATCGCTTATCGAAAATATCCCCCCCTGATTGGTTGCAAGCATCGCTACACATGGTTTCTTAGATGAGGCAGAAACAGTCACGCCAGCGTTATTTAAGTCAGCTCTCAACGAAACTCTTTTGCTCCAGTCTGGTCCTGCCAAGTAAAAGGTCGAGTTATCTTCGTAAACTCCCATATTTATTTGTGTATTCTTGTTGCCCATTATGCTCAGCCCCCCCCTATATTTGCTGGCTTTTAGACGGGTGGTGTGCTTTCTGTCCAGTGAACTCAAGTATAAGTCGCCGCCATCCTCACTGGCATTTAAGCTGACTAAGGAGTGCTGCTTTCCCAACACAAATTCTCCGCCTTCGCTTGAAGCCCTCAGCCAAGCATGCCCCCCAGACACATTCCCAATAAATAGACTAGCCGCCCCATCTTTGTGGCTTCTGAGTGACGCGAGAATCCGCCCCGTCTTGTTCACTAGCACGAATTGTTCAGCCCTCACTTCCTTTGGCACAGAGGGCTTTTTCGTCTGGCCTATGGAAAAGCCTACGGCCACAACCATGGCCAATCCGCCGAGAATATACTTTAACCGTCGATTCTGTCGTTCCAATAGTTCTATGCGATGTTCGATATTCATGTAGTTATCCTTTCCATGCCATTAATAAGTGCATTACTGCGGCGGCCTGCATCGGCTGCACGGTCCATAAGAAGCTTTCGCAGCCTTCAGCGACATTGGGATTTTGCTCTTGCGGAGATAGCTGCAACTGCCCCTATGGTACTTCCTGCCTGTCCGTGTCACATACACCGTGACACCGATGGGTTCTGGCTTAATCGGCTTTACTGGCACACGTACGGCAGTTCGTGCTGGCACTAGAGGAACAGCAGCTTTATTGGGTGGTTCAGCCCAGAGCCCCTTCTCCGCCTGTCGAGCAAACCGCTCAAGCTGTCTGAATTCTTCCGTATACTTGCATGGGAATTGAGTGTAGGCGTGTCCATACCCCTGACGAATGATTTCGGCGTTCACAAACAGACCGTCGGGTGCGCGATAGACATAAGCGAGCGTCCGCCCGTAGCGATCGGTCGGGCCTTGCTGCGGCTCAGTATCAAGATAGACCTGCTCTCCCATCAGCAGATTCGTTGTGAATCTGGATGCTTCCTTGCCATATCGCTGAACAGGCTTCGATGGGTGAACTGTCTCTGGTGTATCCACGCCAATGAGCCTGACGATGACGGGCTTATCATCTATGCTGACACGTATCGTGTCTCCGTCAGTTACCCCAAGCACTGGATAAGCGATTAACTTCGAGAAGTCGGGTGGCTTAATATCATGCAGGGTTACTCTTGCTGTCTCCGTTGCAGTCGCAAGAACTCCGAGGCAAAGAACAACTGACAGCGTCAGTATTCGGGATCTTCCCATCATTGTGTCCCCTTTCGTGCAACGGTTCGCGGAAACCACGAAGAGCATCGCAATCTATTTCTGTGCCTCAACTGTCTTCCGATATCTTAAGACCTGATCTCTCAACTTTGTGATGTGTTCTTGCCTTGGCAAACGCTCAACAGCAACAAGTTCAGGATACCTGGCAGCTGTATGGGCCGCCCTTGTCAGTTCTTTCTCTGTCTTTTTCAGGAGATTGATGACCTCTCTAACCGTGCGTTTGTGTTCTGTATTGAGTTTCCTAATGCTGAGGTCCCGCCTTTGTCTTCTGATGTTCCACCAATCAACCTTGACTTGCTGCTCGCCAAGTAGCTGCAATGCCTGGCTTATTGCCACATCACAACGCTTTTCGGCCTTCTCCAGCTCTCTCTCCCAAGCAAAACATACTCCCGTAGCCGTTCGAGCCAACTCCTGCCATCCTTCAGTCCCCAGTAACCTGTCGCATTGTTCAACAGATTCGGATAGTCCGAGGGCGAGCCCACACTGCACAGCTTCGTTTCCTGTAAGAGTAAGTATGGCGCCCTTGGGTTTGATTATCTTACCCTTGGCTTCCCCTTCTACGATTTTCGGTTCTCCGTCTCCCTCTACCAAAACAAGTGATATATCCGTTCGCATCATCCCTTCGACTAAGAGCGGGTCATGGCCTGCCGTCAATGCAACGGCCCGGAAGCGTGCGCGCTCCGCAGATTGAAACTTCGCCTCTATGTTTTCAGGTGTACCTGTCGGCCCTACCTTATATATGACACATGCCCCGATATAGCCTTTCTGCGAGATAATGATTTCCTCACACGCCATCGCCAAGAAAGCAGCAGCAGACGCCGCCCGCTCCACATAGGCGACAATACGAAGATCGCCATATTCCTTAAGCGTTCTGAGCATGCTTGTAAGCTCTGTCTTATTACCTCCAGGGCTGTTGATTTCCAGGACAACAACTGTTGGCTTGGCTATCCTTGCTAGATTCAGGCACTTTCTGAAAACGCTTTCAGTAACCTCAGCACCGAAGACACCTTTGATTGGGATGGTGAAGTAGGTCGGGCCGCTGGGTGACGGTCGCTTGTCTTGGGCTGATTTCTCTTGCGGTTGGGTGGCTGGCGTGGAAGGGCCTTCAACTATACATTCTACTTGGGTTGCATCGAAGCTAAGCCTTGCCGTAACGTGTTTTGTGCGCATATCGAAAACAACAGTCGCATCGTCTTGGCTTATGAGGTGGCCGTTAAGTCTACTGCCATCTTTGAGGTAAATCGTATCTGCACATACGTACGATGTTCCAATTACGCAGAATAGCACAAGCCAACATAGCTTCTTGCCCACGGCACAACCCCTTTCCCGCCCGGTTCCAGATTTGACTTCCCCCGGGCAAGGATTACTCTAGCCCATCATCAGATAAGCGTCAAGAAGCTAAGTCTTGTCTTGGTTGGCAGTTTTCGGCCTTGCGGCAAAACCCGAAGCAACCTATCCTGTCCCTATGCCTGCAAAGCTACCCTTCCAAGACGGTGAATCATTCATTGAGAAGATGGAGCAAGCTGCCCAAGAGGGTGAAGCTGACCTTATCAAAGAAAACATTCCCAAGCTCAGACAGATCGTCCACCTGTACCAGGAGAGAGCACTTGAACTGGCGAAGCTTCAGCTACGCGCCAGAACTATCCTTGAGAAACACGAGCCACCAGCGGATAAGCGATAGAAGGGATAACCCATGACGCCAAAAGACCGCGTTATCATCGTCGCCGTGATATGTATGTTCGGAGTTTGCCTTTCCCTATCACTATGGGCGATTTTCCAGGACCCACTGGTCGTTAGAACCCAAGCTGTTGAACTTGTCGATGCGAATGGTCAGCGTAGAGCGGTGCTGGGTATTTCGCCAGAGGGAACGGTATCGCTAGGGCTATTTGACGAGAACGGTAAGGTCCGCTCGTCGGTTGGCCTTCTTCCAAATGGCCGCCCAATCAGCGTGATGAAAGATGCATCAGGTAACATTGTTTGGGGTGCTCCGTGAAACCATGACTACTTGACTGCTCATAAGATCTGTTAATCACTTGACAAATCGCAATTCCTTGATATCCTAATAATCGCTCTAGCCTGCTTGGGGAGCGGCGGAGCTATTCAATCATAAGGGGCAGGGGCGATGCTCGCTCCTTCAATCCTGCCAAGGCCGCACCGGCCAAGTTCCCAGAACAGTCGAATCAGACGTGATGAACGGTTCGGAGTCTTGGTAAGCTAGTTTTGTGGACATAGGGTCAGGATATGATGCTTTGGCCTTCACGGTAAGGGAACTGATATAGTATATGTGAAGCGTCAAAGGAGAATCTTATGGCCCAGGACACAGGCCGTTACTCCTCCCGCTTCTCACCCTTAGGTTCCGTCAGGAAAGGGTGTTTCTTGAATAATCTTGAACTTCCTGTACAATGCTTGCAGGCCCCCTAAGACCATGCGGTAGGCAGTAGAATTAATAGGATTAGGTTTTAGGGCAGGATAACGGACGTACTGAATAGGCTTGGCATAAGTGCAGAGCTTGATAATGGATTACTTGGCATTTCTCAACAAGAAACTGCGGCTTTCCAAGAGAGTCCCCAAGAAAGCACCTCTAGTCTATGACCTTTTTGCAGGCTGTGGCGGCTTGGCTTTGGGTTTTGAGGCGGCTGAGTTCAAGACAGTTGGCTTCGAGATTTTGGAGGATGCCTGCAACACTTACAGAAGCAATCTCCATGGGGAGTGTCACCGTGTTGAATTGGTTCCAGACATGGATTTGGGGCCCAGACCTGATGTCATTATCGGCGGGCCACCTTGTCAGCCGTTTAGTGTCATCGGGCTACAGAACGGCAAGAAAGACAAACGAGATGGCTTTCCTGCTTTCCTATCTTCTGTGGAACGCTATCAACCCAAAATCGCCATCATTGAGAATGTGCGTGGAATGCTGTATCGGAATAAGCACTATCTAGAGCAAATCTCTGATGAATTAAGAGGCCTTAACTATGTCGTAGAGAGGAAGCTCCTCAAAGCTGTTGATTATGGAGTTCCTCAGAAAAGAGAACGGCTGTTTGTGGTCGCACATCGCGGGGAATGGAAGTTCCCAGAACCATTAGAAATGGTGAGGCCCTTTACTGCTGGCGAAGCTTTGGGTGAACTTGCATTCTCCATTCCAGAGAACGCCAAGTTCCTGACACCAAGCATGGATGAATACGTTGCGAAGTACGAGCGTAAGTCCAAATGCATAAGGCCGCGCGACCTCCATCTTGACGAGGCAAGTAGAACAGTTACATGCCGCAATCTGAATGGAGCTACTGGGGACATGCTGAGGGTCAGGCTGCCGGATGGCAGACGCCGCCGCCTCACTGTTCATGAGGGGGCTCGCCTACAGAGCTTCCCCGACTGGTTTGAGTTTATTGGTGCCGAAGGTAGTCAGTTTAATCAGGTAGGAAACGCTGTACCCCCTCTCCTTGCTAAGGCTGTTGCCAAAGAAGTCGCTGTATGCCTGAAAGGTATCACGTTGTCACAAGGAGAGATCGAGAAGATAAACTCCATGGGACAACTTCCTCTTGCATTCTCAGGGTGATGTACTCGGGAGATTAGCCTATGAGCGCAACCGCAGGACAACTTTTTGCAAACAAGAAAGATGAGTCCCAAGAGATACTCAGGGCAATTGGGGTTCCTTTGGACGACATGACTCGACGCAGGTGTGAACGAATAGCTCTGGCGTTGCTCGCCGTTGCGAACGTGCGACCGGACACTCCTTGGGCTGAAGCAGCAGTCTATTCTGGCCAAGAGAGTTGGGCACTCTTGACCAGGGAAATAATAACCTTCTGGAATAAGAACTATGGAGAGAACATTTCATCAGGGTCTTACGATGATGTGCGTAGGAAAGACCTGATTGTTCTCGTAGAAGCCGGTGTGGTAATCCGCAGCGCACATGATCCTAATGCAAGTACGAACAACCCAACTCGACGGTATGCAATAAGCCAGGACGCTGGCGATGTGCTTCGTACGTTCGGCACTGCTCAATGGCCTAAGGCCGTTAGTGACTTCGTGGCCAGTCACGGTAATCTAAATGATAGATTAGAGCGAATACGAACTAGAGAGACAGTGCCAGTGACTTTGCCCGACGGAAAAGCACTTCAATTATCACCAGGGGCTCATAACGAACTACAGAGAGCAATTGTTGAAAAGTTCCTGCCTTGGTTTGTGCCTGGAGCAGAGGTTCTCTATGTTGGTGACTCATCGAACAAGATCCTTCATATAGAAGAAGATAGGCTGTCGGAACTGGGTTTCTTTGAATTATCGCATGACGCTCTTCCTGACGTGGTGGCGTATGACCCAAAGCGAGAGTGGCTATTCCTTATTGAGGCTGTGCATTCTTCAAATCCGATTTCAAAGTTGCGACATCTGATGCTTGAAAGAATGACGGCGAAATGCACTGTTCCAAGAGTTTACGTCAGTGTATTCCAGAATCGTGAATCTCTGAGAAACTGGCTTCTTGAGATTAGCTGGGAAACCGAGGTATGGCTGGTTGATGTGCCGGACCACATGATTCACTTTAATGGTGACAAGTTTTTCGGACCTCATGAGGCAGGATGATGGTGGACTGTCATACGTCCGCAATACGGTCGTATAACATGTCTCAAATCCGGTCAACTGACACCACGCCTGAGTTAATTGTCCAGAGGTTGGTTTACTCCTTAGGCTACAGATACAGGCTCCACAAGAAGGGACTCCCTGGCAAACCAGACTTAGTGTTCTCTGGCCGTCGAAAAGTCATTTTCGTGCACGGCTGTTTCTGGCATCGTCACACTTGCAAGAACGGGCGGTCCATGCCTGCCACGCGAGTCGAGTATTGGAAAGAGAAGTTCGGCAGGAATAAACAGAGAGATGCTGAAGCACGCAGGAAACTTAAGAGGCTGGGCTGGAGTGTATGCGTCATCTGGGAATGCCAAGCTAGGAAAAAGCTCGATATGGTGAATGATAGAATAGTGGCCTTCTTGGAGGCCTAGACATGCTTGTACAGGTTCAATAAGAGAAGACCG
>SDBV01012343.1_pt1 | contig 10957 bp, 9 predicted proteins | sample 2277081 | NCBI WGS metagenome assembly SDBV01 (sample SAMN10402039, study PRJNA504765) | marine sediment metagenome | isolation source: marine sediment core GS10_PC15, 223 cmbsf | place: Arctic Ocean: Southern Knipovich Ridge | collected 2010
AATCCAAAGTGCAAAAGGGCGCGGGTTTTTGTTAGACTCTCATGGTCGGGGCAGTAGCTCAGCTGGGAGAGCGCAGCGTTCGCAACGCTGAGGTCAGGGGTTCGATCCCCCTCTGCTCCACCAAAATAAAAAATATCCCCATCGGGGATTTTTTTTATTTTTGGTGAGTTTAATGACGGGGATCGAAGGTAAGCGAACGGCGCGACCGATCAGGAAGCGCAAGCGAACACGATGTTCGCTTAGTGAGCGCATCGGGGCCGAGGGAGCGGCGGCATGGACGCCGACGCGAGAGTGGCCTATCCCCCTCTGCTCCACCAGCCTTCGCCAGAAGGCTGTCACGCCGTAGCTTTAGCGTAGGCGGACTTTTCATTTTATTATTAAGCTGATTTGAGTATACGGCTTCGGCTTGGCAGGCCAGTAAAAGTAAAAATGTTACTGAACTGGGAACCGTTTAAATAAAATACCAAAAGCTTTACGCGGCATTTATATGGCCGCTAGAATTTGCCGCGTATCTTGCCCCTCATGTCATCCATCATATCTTCCATCTCCGCGACGGTTGCCTCAAGGTTTTGCCAGTCGTAGGGCTTTTCGGGAGTAATTATCTTCCCTTCTTTTTCGGGCTTTTCTACTTCCGGCTTTTCTATGGTTTTCGTTTCGGCGGTTTTTACTGGTTTGCTTTCTTTAACTTTTGGCGTGGATTTTGGCGCGGTTTTTTCCGGTTCTCTTTTGGCCGCTACCTCTTTGCGCGGTTTCGCTTTTGGAGCGCTTGCTGTACGGATTCCGAAACCTTCCCGGTTCAGCCAGTTCAATAACACGTTCGACTGCAATGCGAAGTTTACACCCACTATCGCCGTACCGTCGCTCGAAATTCTCGATGTGCTCGTGTTCATGCCTACTACCAAGCCTTCGCTGTCTATAAGCGGGCCGCCGGAATTTCCGTGATTGATGCTGGCCTCAGTCTGGAACATGTGCTTTCCGGAAACCCCGCCGATGTTCATTTTCCGCGAGCTGATCGTTCCGGTGGTAAGCGTCCAAAGCCCGCCCTGTTCCGGATGACCGATGGCTACAACGCGCTGGCCTATTTCAGTCTTTTCCGAATCGGTAAGCCGCAAGGGTTTTTGCGAACCGGAATAGCCGTCGATTTTCAATACCGCAATATCTATCGGGCGGTTGTATTTGACTATCTGCGCGGTATATCGCCGTGTGAGGTCGTGCTTTAAATCGCCCGTTACCCTGCCCGGCTTCAGATAGACGCTGATTTTTGTAAGGGGCCGGTTATTTTTGTCGGTAACAACATGCGCGTTGGTCAAAATAAGGCCGTCACCGATAAAAAAGCCGGAGCCGCCCTTTGACATCCGCTTCGACACCTTGGCGTATATAAGCACGACGGAAGGAGACTTTTCGCGGTAGATTTCCAGCGGCTCAAGGGCAAAAACAGGCGTTATCGTATAAGTTGCAACCGCGATAAATGCGCAAACAGCTAAAACAATCGTTTTCATTTCTAACTTTAATTGATTAATACGAGGGAAACGTCCAAAAAGATATCGAACGTTCCCTCATAAGCTTTTACAGCCAATATTCAGTTGCCGGTTTCTTTCTTTAGATCGTCAAAAACCTTGTCCGCGTTCTCTTTTACGTGTTTTTTAACTCTTTCGCTAAGTTCCTTGCTCTTTTCAAGCGCGCCTTTAAAGCGGTTGAAGTCCATGCTCACCAGGGAATAGTAAGACTTATTTCCCTTGTCATGGCATCTATCGACAACAGCCACACCGCTTAGCGTTTGGTTTACGACAGTCTTAATGCCCTGCTCGACATGCTGTTCCTCGCTTACGGCATCTCCGGCCGAAGTCGAAGCCATGTAGTCCTTCATGAGAGACTTGGAAGTTACTTCTAACTGGGCCGCCAATTCGTTTATTGCCCTGTTATCTGCGGTCTTTCTGATAAGGGAGAAATTATTTATATTGGAGGCTACCCCAACGCCATAAAGAACCCTTCCGGAATCGCCGCCAAAAGCGCCGCTGCCAGTGGTGATCCAATCCTTGTCGTCACATGGGCCTTTTGCCTTGGGAGGCGGTGCAGACGCGCAACTTGCTATCAAAACTACGGACAATACGAGAGCCAACATTTTCATAGTTTTCACCTAAAATCCTCCTTGATAAAGTGACCTCATTATACTATTCAAATCCGAAACATTATAAGAATAATTGCCCCCAGTTCAATGAGGCAACGGGAGGTATTTTTCAAAATGAGATTTTTCCCGGAACCGGTTTCATGAAAGCGGCCAGAGATACGCAAGGGGAGGGCGCTCAAACGGTTTCACGTGTTGGGGGCAGGTTTGGGTCAGGTTGGGGTCAGTTTGTAGCGATGCTTTTATGGTACTTCAAAATAAGTATCCGGTCGTTTGCCGTATCCACTGCGTACACTGTGCCATTAATTCCAATCGCTACCCTTGTGGGGGAAAAGAGTCCGCTGGTTTCCTTTATGGGCAACTCGGCCAGGAATCCTCCCGTATTGGAAAGCGCCACCACTCTTTGGTTTGCGCTGTCCGCCACGTAAATAATGGATTTTTCATCAACGGCCACGCCGGAGGGAACCCTGAATGTTCCTTTTCCCTTTCCCGGTATGCCCATGCCCAGGAAGCCGCCGTATTTCGCAACGTATTTTCCGTTGCTATCGAACTTCTGTATCCGGTTATTATAGGCGTCGGCCACGTATATGTTCGATTCGGCGTCCGTATAAATGTCAGTCGGATAGTGCAGCTTGCCGCTCAAAACCCTGCCCGAAGCGCCTATCTGGGAGATGAATTTTCCGTCAAGGCTGAATTTTTCGACGCGCTTGTTGTAAAAATCGGCAAGGTAGAGCGCCTTCATTTTCCTGTCTATATGAATGCCTGCGGCAACCGCGATCTCGCCCGGGCCATCGCCGCTTTTACCCCACTTGCCGATGAATTTACCTTCCGGGGAAAACTTCTGAATGCGGTTTATATCGTAGTCGCTTACGTATACGAACCCTTCTCCATCCACGGCCACTCCGACCGGTTTGCCGAACTCCCCGTCCTTGTCGCCACTCGTTCCCCATTGCAGGATGAACTTTCCTTCATGCGTGAATTTTTGAACCCTTGAGTTTCTTGCGTCGGCAACGAAGACGTTTCCGTCCATATCGACCGCTATCCCCATTGGCTCGTTGAACTCGCCCGGCCCGCCGCCCGACTTTCCCCACTGGTTTATAAGGTCGATCCGTCCTGTCGGCGCGGAAAAGGGCCACCACGCTATTGAAGAAACGACGGCCAGTATTATCGTGGCGGTTATGTATTTCGTCTTCATCAAGCGTTTACTTCCTCGTTTCCTCGAACCTTATGGGCTCGAAGACCATCGTCTTTGAAGCGCCTTTTTTCACTTTCGTTTTCATCCTTACAATCTTGCCAGCCATTTTTTTTGCGGCGGTCGAGAGCGCTCCCTTGGTTTCGAGGGTAAACTCCTGCCCGGTATCTTCAACTGTAAAGTAAAATCCGCCGCCCCTTGCCACCACCTTCCCCACCAGTTCGTATGTGATGCTGCGGGGAGTATAACCGGCGTCGTAAATTATCTGATTTAACTCCGCCTCGGTAATCAGCGCCTTGCCCTTTATGAAGCTGGCTTCCACAATGCCTTTCTTCATGTCCATGTCATACGACGCAACTTTGCCGGACTGGCGGAAAAACCGCTCCAGGCCATAGGCGCAAAAGTAGCACGCCAGCCCATCGGCCTTGATGTAAACCTTGTTTTCACCGACTATGGACGCGGCGTTAGGAACTATTTCCTTTGCAGATACAGGATGGGCGGCAAGTGCCGCAAGAAATATGGCCGCCGCCAGAAAATTTGATATCTTCATTTTTATTGACTCCCTAATAACGGGTTTCCAAAACAATCTTAAACGTAAAATCCTTTCTCTCGCCTTTCCCATTTAAATCCTGGTAAATGGGAATCTGCACACCGCCGCGTATCATGACGCGGTTGCTTGGCGAAATAAGTATTTCAGGCGATATGAAAAAGAAGTTTCCGCCCGAATCGGGATTTTTTACGCCGCCGGTTTCCGAGGAGAGTTCATTCATGTAGTTGAATTCCAGAAAGAAGACAGTGTCGGTTTCCTCAAGGCCTCTAAGCTCTGGACGAAGCCCCACGGCGGCGTCGGCGAATATGCGGTCGCCAGGTTTCGAGCCGTCATCCTCAACATGGTGAAGGTACCGCAGGTCCGCCATGTAGTACCACTTAAGGCTTTCCATGCCGTAAGCCGCGCCGGCCATAAGGTCCGGCTTGTCCCTTGCCATGCTTTTATCCCCCACCGGAACCGTTGCGGCAAGCCTGATGGCGGAGGAGTATTTCTTTCCTGGAAGGTCCTTGTCCCAGAACCTGAACTGTCCAAAAAGATGCGGATTTTCGATTCCGGTTTTAGATGTTTGTTCCTGGCCGGAAGGAAACTCCTCTTCCCTCGCAAGCGGTATGGAAATCCCCCCGGCAATTCCGCGCGTAAACCCGTATGTAAACTCCTGCTCGAACTCCGTATGCCTTTCTTCCCCCTGCCTTGCGTGAGTGATCGACGTATGCATGTCGAACGCCCCTTTCCCGGGAGCCTCCGGCGCAAGCATGAAGACCGGGGCATGGGCAAAAGATGGGCTTGCAGACATTGGCACAATGGAAATGATGGCAATGGTAATGATGGAGAAAAATGTGAAATGCTTTCTAACAGGCTGCTGAAAAAGCAGCTTACTAATAAAGGCTGGTGAATCGTTCATTGTTGATCCCGTAGATGCTTTTTCCATAAATCATCCTTTCTTCTACATCTTCAGTTCTTCTTCATCTTCAGTATAACCCCGTACCTAGGTACAGAGTTCAAGTGTTTTTTTATCTACGGACAGGTTCCGGCACCTGCGCCAAAACCACCATAAACCGGCCATAAAATTCTTTACATCACTTCTATTTCCTAAAATAATATAAGTATTGAGAACCAGTTAAACGCATAACCGGAGAGGCATAATGAAACATGGCGGAAACTTTATTTTTTATTTCATTTTCCTTTTGGCATTTGTTTACACGGGATCCGCGATTGCGCCCGCATCGGCGATTGAACAGATCCCCAGCACGAAAGGCGAGGTGAAAAAGGAAAAGTCAGAAAAGAAAACAAGGCGAAAAAGGAAAAGAACAAAACGTCCCAAGCCCACGGGCGGCGAGTTCACGCTTCAATCGGCTGACGGATCGGTATCGCTATCGGATTTCAGGGGCAAGGTCGTTCTTATCTATTTCGGGTACACGATGTGTCCGGACGTCTGTCCCGTTTCGTTGGACATAATGGCGGAGGCTTTTGGCGGACTGAACGAATCGGAACTTAAAGGCGTGCAGGGGATTTTCATAAGCCTCGATCCCGGGCGGGACACCACGCAAAGGCTTAAGGAATACGCCGCATATTTCCATCCGAATATAATCGGCCTTGTGGACAAAAAGGAGGCGATTGACGACGTGTGCCAACGCTATGGCTGCGTTTATAAACTGGTTGATATGCCCAATTCAAGCATCGGGTACGGCGTGCTCCATTCGTCGCGCACTGCGGTGGTCGGCAGGGACGGGAAGCTGATTACGATTTACAACCACGAAACACCGGCCAAAACACTTATCGATGCGATACGCGGAGTGCCTGGAAAGTAGGCGCTCTCCCGCCGATGAGTCCGCTCGCATTGCCGATACACATCGTTTTGGAAAATAAGTTTATGAAAAAGGATACATAATTGAATTAAAACCTAAAAATAGCCGCTAAATATGACGTGCGTTTCATACCCACTCATTATGGATATTTGCATAAAAAGGGCAACATAAATTAAAACTTTAGCTTTCACCCCCTAAGACCCAAATTTTATTTGCTTAACAGAAAACAATGTGTTAAAATTTATACAATGGAAAAAATGACCTTCCATATGAGTGGTCATATAAAATCGGCAGAGTGTATATTATTTCATAACATTACGGGTACTAAGGTATGTGGCGTTCCGATAACGAACTGAGCCGCAAGGAAAAGCTCCGACGCGCTCTTTACAGAACTCTTCGCAACGAGTTGGACTACTCCCTTTTGCAGTTCGGCCTTATAGAGCCTTTTTACAAATTCAAAAAAGCCGCTGCCGAATACAAGTTCGTGGAAAAAAGGGAACTAAAACCACGCGCTAAAGTAAGCGAAGCGGAAAGCGACCTGATAGACGGCTTCATCGTCCTTTTTTCTGAAGATGCCATCCCCGCCGATTTGAAAAAATACATAAGGTATTTCGACGCCAACAAGGTAACAAAGGAAAACTTGCCCGAACACATCCTCACCTCGGCGAGAATCGCGCCCGAACTTTTAAAGGCCCACAAATATTACGAGCACGCCAAGTTCCTGCAGCTTTTAAAGTCGCTCCTTCCGGTGGATTACGCACTTTTGATACAGCAGGACGCCTCCAGCAAAAAGGACAGGTACTACCTTTCCAACTTCCACGTGAGGATAGACTGGCTGATAGACTTCGCGGCGGAATCGCTCGGCAAGGACTTGCGCTACATATCTAAAGACCTTTACGAAAAGGAGGAGAAATACGCGCAGACGATGGTTGAAAAACTCTTCGAGTATTTCAGCTTCCACCACACGGTATCCGGCAGGCGCACGGCGGCGATTGTCGCCTACCAGCTTTTGAGCACGGCGAAATTCATTTCAACCGTTTATGTTAATAGTTCCGAATCGCGCACCCTTACCCGGATATCGGAAAAGGGCATATCGAAATACTGCCTGGTCAAAATACCCAAGGAGCACATCGAGATTGCCGAAAGCCATGAAAAGCTTGGGATAAAAAATTTCCGCAAGGATTACCTTATCCACCGGACGGCCAATTACGGCGTGGGCGTTTTCCAGGTGGTTTACAACCACAACGAGCATTCCACCCCGCCTCTCGACGGCAAGTTGCGCGAGGTGCAACCGGACGTCCACTGGATTCGGATATCCGGCCAGTATCTTTTGCCTAAACCGTCTTCATCCGTTCAGCGCCCCTTGCGCTATTCGATAATCTACGACCAGCAGGACCCGTTCAGCAAGTAGGTCGCAGGCGATTCACCAATACGGCCGGATAGAAGAATCATCGTAGACAAAGGGAAAACAGCATGACCTATAGTAAAGTGTAGACAAAAATGAAAGGTAAGCATAAAACCGATCTCCTTTTGGAGCTGAAAAAAATCCTCAGCCGGCCCCTTGGCTTGGGCGAAATAAAGCGCAAAATATCCGACGCCCATATCAAAAACCTTGCGCGCAACCTGAAGCTTCTCGTCAAGAGCGGCGACATTGTAAAGATACGCGGAGGCCGTTACGGCTTTGCCGACGACATGAACCTCGTGGTAGGCGCGGTGCAGGGCCATCCCGACGGATACGGCTTCGTGATACCCGAAGAAGAAGGCCATAAGGATGTATTCATAGGCCACAAAAATTTCGGAACCGTCATGCACGGAGACCGCGTTGTATGCCGCGTAGAAAAGGCTGACGCCGAGGGCAGGCTGGAAGGAAACGTAATACGCATCCTCGAACGCGCCCACGAAACGCTGACGGGAGTCTTCGAGAGCAGGGGGCGGGCGGGCATCGTCGTCCCGACGCAAAAACGGATAACACATACCTTCCGCATACCGCCCGGCAAAACGGCGCGAGCGAAAGGCGGACAGGTTGTCGTTGCGCGCATAACCGAGTATCCCGGAAAACTCCAAACTCCCGAAGCGGAGATAGTTGAACTGCTCGGATTCCCCACCGACCCGCAGGTGGAGCGAAAAATCATCATACGCCAATACGAACTTCCGGAAAGCTTCCCGCCCGCCGTCGAAAACGCGGCCGGGAAAATAAAGGAACCGACAGCAAAAGACATCAAGCAAAGACGCGACCTTCGTAAAGAATGGATTGTAACGATAGACGGCGAAACTGCAAAAGATTTCGACGACGCGGTTTCGATTGAAAAACTCCCGAACGGTTATAAACTCGGCGTTCACATCGCCGACGTTTCGAATTACGTAAAGCCGGACGCCGCGCTGGACAAGGCAGCATACGCGCGAGGCACGTCGACTTACTTCCCCGGTTCCGTCATCCCGATGCTTCCCTTCAACCTTTCGAACGACGTTTGCTCGCTCCGCCCCCAAAGGGACAGGCTGACGCTTTCGGTTTTCATCCGCTTTGACAACGGGGGAACCGTGAAGGGTTACGAGTTTACGCCGTCGGTAATCAACAGCCGCCACAGGATGACTTACACCGAGGTCGCGGCTATTCTGGAAAACCCGAAACGCGAAAAGGACAAGGGCAAGGCGGAAAACCTTTCCGCAATGAAAGAGCTTTTTAAAAAACTTAACGTAAGGCGAATCGCCGAAGGCAGTATCGACTTTGATTTGCCGGAACCTGAGTTCGTCCTGGACATGCGCGGCGAACCGGAAAATATAATAAAGGCCCAGCGCAACGACGCGCACCGTTTGATAGAAGAGTTCATGCTGGCGGCTAACCGGTGCGCGGCGGATTTCCTGGGGAAGGGCGATTCGCTCTACCGCGTACACCCGGAACCGGACAAGCAATCGATGGACGACTTCTTCGATTTCGCAATGCGGCTTGGGCACATGGCGGCCAAACGGAAAAACATACACACGCGCCTGCAGGAAATACTTGCCGATGCCAAAGACAAACCCGATGAAAAACTTTTAAACTTTCTGATGCTTCGTGCCATGCAGCAGGCAAATTACAGCCCGAATAACATAGGGCATTTCGGGCTGGCCTTTAAGCGCTACACGCACTTCACGTCGCCCATACGGAGATATCCCGACCTGGTGGTGCACCGCCTGATAAAGGCGCGGCTGTTGAAAAAGGAGGGCGGCCTCGACCACGAAGCACTCCTTGAAATCGGCAGGCACTGCTCGGAAAGGGAACGCATTTCCGAAAAGGCCGAACGCGACGTGATAGACGCCCTTAAAGTGCGGTTCGTTGCCGACCGCGAAGGCGAGGAGTTCGACGGCATCATAAGCGGTGTTACGGCATTCGGCATATTCGTGGAACTCGGCGAGATTTTCGTCGAGGGGCTGATGCGCCTTACCGATTTGCACGACGACTATTACGTTTTCGACGAAAGGGAACACTCGCTCGTCGGCAGAAGGCTGGGGAAAATATTCCGGCTGGGATCGCCTATCCGAGTCCGCATAAAGGACGTCGATCTATTGAAGCGCGAGGTAAACCTTGAACCCGTTACGGCAAAAAAAGGCGGGGGTAAGGGCGCGGCTAAAAGCGCAGCCAAAAGTTCTGGTAAGCGATTTGGCAAAAGGAAAATCAGGCACCGAAGGAGAGGGTAGGGAATGATACCAATTGGACGACAAAGATAGAGTTTTAAAATTCCATTTTTTGTTACCCATCCCCTCCTTGCGAAGCGAAGGGGAGGTTCTCAATAAGTATCACAGGCAATTCTGCCTGTGACGCGGACAGGATTGTCCGCGTTACCAACCTCCTCCGTCGCTTCCGCCGCCGACCGCATCGACAACGGAGACTCCGCAAGCTTACAGGCAGTTGGTAAGGATGGCCGTAACGCTTTCTTCCGTAAGGTCGTCGTACTTCGCCATTTGTGCCATGGGCAAAACGTTTTCAGTTAACGCGGGGATGTCCTTTTCACTGATGCCGAGCTGTCCAAGGGTTACCGGCGCGCCGATGGATGAGAGCCATTTTTTCATTGTGCCGATTCCTTCATCCGCATCATCAACATTCCAAATCCGTTTTGCAAACTGCAAAAATTTATCAGGATCGCGTTTTTTAAAATAGGCCATCCAATTTGGCATCACTACAGAAAGCCCCGCGCCGTGTGCCGTGTCGAAAAGCGCGCTTAAGCCGTGCGCTATGAAATGGTTTTCGAATCTCGCCTTCCCCCTGCCCGCCGGGGGAATTCCGCTTAACGCGACGGATGATATCCACAGCATCTGGGCGCGCGCCGTGTAGTCGGTAGGATTTTTCATCAGGCGCCGGGATGTTTCCATCAAGGCGAGAATCAACCCTTCCGCCAGCCTGTCCTGCACCGGCGCGTCGGTCTCTTCGCCGTTGAAGTACGCTTCTATTAAGTGGCTGAAAATATCCGCAATACCGTAGGCGGTGTGGTTTGCCGGAACGGTGATCGTAACAACGGGATCGAGTATCGAAACTTTAGGGAAACATGCGGGAATGTAATTGGCGAATTTCTCGTTCGTATCTTCGTTGGTAACTACCAGGTTGCCGTTCATCTCCGAGCCGGTTGCCGCAAGTGTCGGAACGGTTATTACCGGCAGGGCTTTATCGGGCCTTACGCCTTTTGAAAAGAAATCCCACACGTCGCCGTCGTATAACGCACCGGCGGCGATTGCCTTCGCCTCGTCCATAGCGCTCCCGCCGCCGACCGCAAGGACGACATCGATTTTGCCGGACTTCGCTTTTTTCACGCCGTCGCGCGTATGGCTTAATATCGGATTCGGCTTTACACCGCCATGCTCGATTATCCCGACGTTTTGCGCATTAAGGCTTTCCATTACACGGGCGTGCAGTCCGCTTTTCTTGATACTTTCCTTGCCGTAAACAAAAAGACATTTTGCGCCGTACTCTTTAACAACTTCCCCTACCTGCGCAACTTTATCTTTGCCGAAAATAATCTTTACCGGATTAAAATATATGAAGTCCCGCATTTTGACCCTCCTTCTTAATTGAAGAAACGGATTATCTTTCCCCCACCCAAAGATCGGGGGAGCGTTTTTCGGAAAGTTCCTTTACCGTGTTGACGAATTCCTCGATGGGGATGTTATTTATGTTCTCGCCCGTCCTGAGTCGCACGGAAAGGTTTTTCGCCTCCGTTTCGTTTTCGCCGATTATCAGCATGTAAGGAATCTTCATAAGCTGGGCGTTGCGGATTTTCTTTTGCAAACGTTCCGACGACAAATCCAGTTCCACC
>SDBV01012344.1_pt1 | contig 10957 bp, 8 predicted proteins | sample 2277081 | NCBI WGS metagenome assembly SDBV01 (sample SAMN10402039, study PRJNA504765) | marine sediment metagenome | isolation source: marine sediment core GS10_PC15, 223 cmbsf | place: Arctic Ocean: Southern Knipovich Ridge | collected 2010
GCTTGCGCGGCCTGCTCGATTTCATCCAGCGGCTCGGGCGTGTATTCCTCGTCCAGGGCCTTCTTGACGGCCGCTTCCAGCCGCTCGCCGCGAGCGTTCACCGAGACGACCTTGCCGTCCTTGCCCACGACGACCTGCAGTGGGATGCCGCTCACATCGTATTTCTGAGCGATCTTGGATCGCCACCCGCGGCCGTCGCAAATATGGTGCCAGTCCATCTCGTTCTTCTTCACGTAGCTTTGGCACTTTGAGACGCTGCTATCGAGCGAGATGCCGATGATCTCGAAGCCCTGCCGGTGATACTTCTTGTAGATCTTTTTGACCTGGGGGATCTCCGCGATGCACGGACCGCACCAGGTGGCCCAAAAGTCGATCAGGACGACTTTTCCCCGGAACTTCTCCAGCTCGATCAGCTTGCCCGTGTTCATGTCGAACTCGGCGAAGCTCGGGAACTCCGCGCCGGACTTCACGGTGTGCGCGCCGGCCGTGCCGCCGCCCTGCAACGCCATTATCAACAGGGCCGCCAGGCTGATGGCCGTTTTCCGCACGGTTGCTCGAATGTTCATCATCGCTGATCCCTCGCGTACGTCCCAAAGCTGATCCGCATTCCACGCCGCGTACCGCGACCCGGGCTGATACGTGGCAGATCAGATAAGGTAATATACCACGGCGGCGGCGGGGGGGTGTAAAAAAATGTGGAAAGTACGGCTCAGGGCGACCCAGCCGCCGGGGCCGATGCGGTCGGGACGTCTTCGGCGACGGCCGGTTCCCGGCCGGCCGCGAACCATCGCCGCAGAACCGCTTCGGCGGGCTTGTTCTTGGGGGTATATCCGAAGTCACCGGGGCCGCCGGGTCCCGATTCCCATTCCCACCAGATCACGCCGAGCAGTTCGGGCGTGCCGTTCCAGACTTTGAGGAAGGCTTCGTAGAGGCGGCGTTGCTCTTCGAGGCCAGGCGGGGTGGCGTGCTGGTTCTGGTAGTAGTTCCAGGGGGCCATCGCCGCGCCCTCCTGGCTGCACCAGCCGACCTCCGTCAGCAGGATGGGTTTGCCGATGCGGCGCTGCCAGGCCAGGATGTCTTTTTTGATCGGCTCCCAGCGTTCGACGATCTCGGCGACGGTCGGGTTCTGCCGATCGGCCAGCGTGTAGTAGCTGGTCATGCCGATGAAATCGAGCTTGTCCCAGAATTGCACGGGGCGAAAGTGATCCCAATTGGCCGAATAGCCGAGCTGCCCGCCCCAGAACCGCGGCCGGACCTGCGTGATGAGCTGCTCCCATTTGTGGGTGTACTTCTCCGTGCTGACCAGTTCGGAGCCGACCATCAGCGCGTCGGCCCGGCCCTCGCGCGCGAGGTCCGTAAAGAACAGCACAAACTCGGTGTATTGCACCCACCATTCGTCCCAGTCCGGCGGGTCGATCACGCCGCGCCACTCACTGCCGCGCGGGTTCTTGAGCAGCACGATCGGCATGACGATGACCTTCAGCCCGAGCTGGCGCGCCTGCCGAATGATGGTCTTGAAATCCTCGGGCGGGGGGACCTTGCGGGTGTCGATGTAGATGGACTGTGAGCCGGCGTGCTCCATGTGGCCGGCCACGCTGAGCAGCACCGCGGTGGCACCGAGGTCGGCGATCTCCTTCAGCAACGCCCCGTATGTCTCCACGGATTTGTAGGCGGACGCCACTTGGATCGCGAGCCCACGATACGGCATGCCGGTGGACACAAACGGTCGCGACGCCAACGTCGGCTCAGACTCGGGCGTGGCGGGTCGCTCGAGTCCGGACCACAGCACCGCCCCGATGGCCAGCGCAGTACCGCCGATAGCCACGACGAACTTGATCATCCTCCCGCCAGCGCCTCCAGTCGGGTTGAGAGCCGGCCTGCGTTCAGGAGCGAGCTGCCTTCCAGACATAGGTTCTCGTCCGGCTCCACATTCATCAGGTCCAGAAGCGTCGGCACCAGGTCCACCGCCCGCGCCGTGTCCACTGCCGCGCCCGGTGCGATCCCCGGACCGGCGATCATGAACGTCATCAGCCGCTCATCCCGGTGCAGGCCGCCATGACCGCCCTTCTCAGGGACGAAACTGTAGCCGGGTTCGGCGAAGAGCACCACCTGGCCGGCGCGGCGGACGTGCAGGAGCGGGATGACGTGCGGCACGACGTCGGGCAGCGTCTGGTCGGCGGTCGCACGGAGCCAGCCCCGCGAGTCGTGAAAACCCGCGACCACGAAATTGGCCAGATCGGGGTCAACGGTGTAGCCGAGCACGTCAGCCGTTTCCGGTTGGTAAGCGTAGACCGGTCCGTCCGGGCCGGGCCGCGACAGAATACGCGACACGCCGCGCTGGGAGCCCAGCAGCGCCTCGTTGGCCGCCGCCAGGTACGCGACGAGCGCGATCCCCGGGACGTTCCACAGTTGGTTCTCCGGCGACACGCTGGTGAGGATGGCCGCGACGGCCCGCGGCGTCGGGGGCTCGCTCCAGCCGGTATCACCGCGGAAGTGCAGCGCAGCCCGGCGGCCGTCGCGGTGATCGACGACGGTGTCGTAACGGTCGTAGAACGCGCGTCGGGCGGCTGTCGATCCGTCTTGGAGCATCCGCGTGGTCACCTGGCGGCCCCATACGTCGCGCACGAGCGACACGAGGTCGATGAAGCCGTCGGGCTCGACGTCCACCATCCCATGGTCGCTCACCAGGACGATGTAGGTCGTCTCCAACAGCCCCTGTCGCTCCAGCCAATCGCAGATGCGGCCGACCTGGTGGTCCGAGTGCCGGAGGGCCCGCGCGAACTTCGCCGAGCTGACGCCGAAACGATGCCCGATGGAGTCCAGGCCGGGGAAGTAGCAGGTGAGCACATCCGGCCACCGGCCCACGCCGTTGGCCCAGCGCGTGACGCGCCCGAGCGACGAGGCGGTCAGCTTGTCCACGGCCGTGAAATCGCCAAAGAACCACATGGTGCCGGACACGGCCCAGTTGGCGACGTTCTCGGTGACCCCGCGCCGATGCGCGGCCTGGATGCTGACGGAAGTGCGCGGCGCGATAAGCTCGTAGAGCGTGGGCGGGTCAAAATCGTGGTTCACGTCGCGATAGTGTTCGATGGTCGCGTAGTTGCGGAACAACGCCGCGTCCGGGTCAAACCAGCGGTTGCCGATGATCCCGTGCTCGGCCGGCCCGACGCCGGTGAGGAGCGTGGTGATGGCGGCGTAGGTGATGGACGGCAGACAGGTGGTGGCGTGCGTGACTCGCGCGCCGCCGTCCCAAAGGCGTTTCTGAATATTCGGCAGTCGGCCATTCCGGCAGCCTTCGGCGACCAGCCGGGGAGGCAAGCCGTCGACCAGCAGGAGGACCACGCCCGGGCGCGGCCGCTGCACGTCGGCGTGCAGATCCCACCGGCTGACACCGCCGTGACCGCATCCGGCTACGCACGCCAGAGCGAGCAGGACCAGCGCGCCTGGCACCGTTGCGCGGCGAGGACGCGGATCGATTCCGAGCCGCGGTTTGTGAATTCGTCGCCTCGTCATACGCTGATCGGGCCTCTCATCGCCATGGGTCGTGGCATTATGCACGCTGCAACGCGGCGTTCAAGTTTGCGTGTCCTCACGCTTGTGTCGCGGCGTGGGCACGCTATAGTGCCGACAAGAGCGTGGGAGAAACGTCGGTAATCCGGACAGTACGGAGACTGCCATGAAGGTATGGAAATGGACTGCGTTGGTGGTTTCGGGTGGCTTGCTGATGCAGTTTGCCAGTTGCGCCACGGATTTGCTCTACTACGTTATGCAGGTGGCGGCTTCCCAGGCCATATCCGGGGCGCTGGGCGCCGCGGCCAGCACGTAACGAGCCGCCGAGCGCCGCGCTGTGAACCGGTGTGCCGCGCGCTCGGGAAAGCGCGCGATGCGGACCGGCCTGCCGCGTGGCGTCAAATCGGGGGGAAAGCGGACGTATTCCCGGTTTGGGATCATCGACCCACCCACGGCCTCTTCCTGAGAAGGCGGGAGCCGGGTGGGGCGCGGTTTGAGGGTGGAGCCACAAGCGGATAGATTATGGACTGCGTCGGCGGGGGCGTCGGCGTAGTGAGCGCAGGCCCTCTTTCCCGAGATGAGGATATGTTGACGCGAACCGCCAGGATCGTCCTGCTGTGCGTATTGCTGATCGGTTGGCCGGGGCACGGCGCGGTCGGGCAGGAAACCGGCGAGCCGTTGTCGACCCAACCCGCGGTGTCACAGCCGGCGTCCGCGGCGGCGACGCAGCCCGTAAACCGCCTGAGATCGCCCTATGACGCGGTCCACTTCTTCCTCGAAACGGTGCGGGACGTCGACCGGGGCGAGGAGCGGTACGCCGACGCCATGGTCTGCCTCGACTTCGGCGATATGGACCCGGAGGTGTTGCAGGACGCGGGCCCGCGGACCGTTCGCCAACTGGCCGAAATCCTCGGGCGGTTGGTAGCGGAAGGCCACTTCGACCCGGAGAACAAGGAACTCCTGCCGGATACGCCGACCTTGGAGAGCGGCAAGCTGCTCTCGCTCGGCCGCGACCCGCTGGTGCTCGTGCTGGAGCGGATCCCGCGCCGGGAAGTGGACCCGGCGACGGGGGCGGAACGCACGGTCCAGGAGTGGCGGTTTTCGAACTCGACCGCCGGCGAGGTGGCCAAGTGGTACGCCGAGCTCGATACGCTGATCGAGCGGATGCAGGCGGGCAGCCCGGCGGCCACCGTGACCGAGGGCCCGCCGACGGTCGAGCCGGACGCGCTCGGCTCGCCTTATCAAACGGTCATTTTCTTCCTGGATGCGGCGCATGCGGCCCAGGAAGACGGTACCTACTACACCCAGGCGTTTGCGTGTCTGGATTTCTCCGAGGCGGTTGCCGCGGCCCTGCAAGACGAGTTGCAACTCGAAGACCCGGCGGAAGTGGCCCGGGCGTTAAAGAGTCGTGGTGCCGCGTACGTCGAGCAATTCAAGGAGGAGCAGGGGATCAGATACGTCGACGGCCTCGCGGCCGTTATCGAGGCGCTGCGCGAGGCCGCGGTGCTGAAGCTGGAGGATCTGCCACGCACGCTGCCCCCGGAACATAAAGGCACGTGGGCGATCGGCGGCGACCCGCTCGAGGTCTTGTTGGTCCGGCAGGCCGCCGGCGTCTGGCGGTTCAACTCGACGACCGTACGCAACGTGCCGCGCATGGTGGTGGAGCTGAAATCGCGGGCCGAAGCTGCGCGGCCCAGCGGGGGGCCCATGGCGGCTCCCGCGTCCGCCGCGCCAGAGGAAGCTGCGACCGCCGGCGCGCCCGTGGCCGCCCCGGCGCGCAGCGCGTCTCGGGCCCCCAAGGAGTTCCGCTCGGCCCGGGCCACGCTATACACCTTTCGCAAAGCCATGCAGACGGGGGATCTGAAGACGGCCGTCAACTGCCTCGACCTCTCCGAATTGAGCGTGTCCGAGGAGGCTTTGGCCCCGACCCTGGCCGGCAAGCTGTGGCTGGTCATGACGCGGATCGAGCGCGTGCCCGACGCCACGGTGTCGGATGACCCCGACGGCGGGGCGTATGAGCTGCTCGCGCGGATGGCGGGCCGGATCGAGATCGACCGGCAGTGGGCCGCGGGCCGCGAGGCCGAGTGGTTGTTTACCGCGCGGACCGTCCGCGACATCGAGGATCTCTACGAGGCCTTCGAGCGGGAGCCGATTCACGCGGATTGGCAAGACGAGCGGCTCTCTTTCTGGACGTTGCCGTCGCTCTATGTGCGTGAGAATCTCGTGCCGACGGTCGCCAAGCGCCCGCTGCTGGGGCTGCGCGTGTGGCAGTGGGTGGGCCTGCTGGTGCTGCTGCTGGCGGGCGTCCTGGTACGCAGCCTGTCGCAGGTGGTGCTGCCGCGGATCAGCCGCCGGCTGCTGCGCACGGAGGGCTCCGAGCCGCTGCTGGCCAGCCTGCGCAATGATCTGCGGCCGACGTCCACGCTGGTGATGGTGGCGGCCTGGTGGGGCGGGCTCCAGTTCCTGGATCTGGGGTTCACGGCCATGCACTGGACGTGGCTGGTGCTCAAGATCGTGATGGCCGTCGTCGGCGTCTATGCGTCTTATCGCCTGATCGACATCGTGATGAACTTCTTTTTGGCCCGCGCCGTGCGAACCGCTTCGCGGCTCGACGACGTGCTGGTGCCGCTGTTGCGCAAGACGCTCAAAGTGATCGTCGTCGTAGTCGGCGCGGTGTTCGTCGCGAACGTCTTCGGGCTGGCGATCTCTCCGCTCCTGGCCGGCCTGGGTGTGGGTGGCCTGGCCTTCGGTCTGGCGGCGCAGGACACGCTCAAGAACTTCTTCGGCTCAGTGAACGTGGTGCTCGATCAGCCGTTTCAGGTCGGCGACTGGGTCAAGATCGGCGACGCGGAGGGCACCGTGGAGTCGGTCGGGCTGCGCAGCTCACGCATCCGCACCTTCTACAACTCGCAACTCACCGTGCCCAACTCGGAGATCATGAACTCCTTCGTCGACAACATGGGCCGGCGCCGTTATCGGCGGACGTCCGCGATGCTCTCGGTGACGTACGCCACCAAGCCCGAGGCCCTGGAGGCCTTCTGTGAGGGGATTCGCGAGATCATCCGGCGACACCCGTTCACGCGGAAGGACTACTTCCACGTCTACGTGAACAAGTTCGCCGCGTCGTCCATCGACATCATCCTGTACTGTTTTCACGAGTGTCCCGATTGGAGCGTCGAGTTACAGGAACGGCACCGGCTGTACCTGGACATCATCCGCCTGGCCAACCGCCTGGGCGTCAGCTTCGCGTTTCCGACGCAGACGATTCACCTCCACCAGGAGGACGCGGCCGGGGCGGCCGGGGACGCGGCGATTCCGGCCGATCCCGAGCAGGCGGTGGGGTTCGGCCGCGCGCAGGCCGAGGCGATTGTCGCCAAGAGCCAGGGCAAGGGAACCGGTCAACAGGAAACCGGTAACCGGTAACAGGAAACCGATCAACGAACCGCCGCGCAACCGTTTGCCGGTTTCTGATTACCGGTTACCGGTTTCTTGTTGACCGGTTCTTTCCGTTTTTGACGTCCGCGGCAGGATCGTCATAATCCCATGAACTTCCGGGAGCGAGGTGTGTGAGGTTGTCGGACGCGCTGGTACTGGAAGGGGTCACGAAACGCTACGGCCGGTTTACGGCGGTGGACGATTTCTCCTTGCGCCTGCCGGCGGGGGAGGTGCTCGGGTTCCTGGGTCCCAATGGGGCCGGCAAGACGACGACGCTCCGGATGATCATGAGCATCAATTACCCCGATGAGGGGCGGATTTCGGTGCTCGGCCACACGCGGGCGTCCGAGGTCAAGGACCGCATCGGCTACCTGCCGGAAGAGCGGGGCCTGTATCGCAAGATGACCGTGTGGGACACGCTGCGGTACTTTGGGCGGCTCAAGGGCCTCCGCGGCAGCCAGTTGCGGCAGCGCATCGACGAGAGCCTGGAGCGCGTCGGCCTCCAGGATTGGAGCCGCAAGAAAGTCGAAACGCTGTCCAAGGGCATGTCGCAGAAGCTCCAGTTCGTCAACGCGATTCTCCAGCAGCCGGAGCTGGTCATCCTCGACGAACCATTCGCCGGACTTGATCCGCTCAACGTCGATCTGCTGGAGCGGCTGATCGCGGACCTGCGGCGGGCCGGCTCGACCGTCATCTTCTCGACGCACCAGATGAACCAGGCCGAGCGGATGTGCGACCGCATTGTCCTGATCAATCGGGGACACAAGATCCTTGACGGGACGCTCAACGAGGTGCGGTCCCGCTTCTCGGAGCGCATCGTCGCTATCGACGCGGACGGCGATCTCACGCCCCTGACCGACCTCGCCGGCGTGGCGAACGTCCAGGTCACCGCCGGCCATGCCCGTCTCGAGCTGGGGCCGGGCACCACGCCGAACACGGTCTTGCAGGCCGCGCTGCGGTCGGCGCAGATCCTGCGATTCGAAATGCAACGGCCAAGCTTGCAGGAGATCTTCGTGAAGCTCGTGAGCGGCGATCGCCAACCCGTTGTGGCAGGTGCCACTGAGCCGCCGGGAGGGCCCGCGCATGGATAAGATCATCGCCGTGGCGCAGCGCGAGTTTCTCGCGACCGTGCGGACGAAGGCGTTCCTGTTGAGCGTGGTCCTGATGCCCGGACTGGTTGTCGGCGCGATGTTCGGCGGCAAATGGGTGGACCAGTACGGCAAGCAGGAAAAGCGGCCCACCCGGCATATCGCCGTCGTGGATCACACCGGCGTAATCTACGACAGTCTTGCCGCCCAGGTCGAAGAGTACAACCGCGAACGGCCCAACCAGCGTTTTGAGCTACAGCGGCTGGCGCCCGGCGAGACGGACCAGGAGGAGCTGGGGCAGCGCGTCCAGGCCGGTGAGCTTTATGGCTACATGGTGCTGGAGGCGGACGTCCTCGACGGGGAGGGCGGCGGCATTCTGGCCCGGCAGGACAACCAACTGGAAAGCGGCCGGCAGTTGGAGCGCATGATCAACGAAGCGGTCGTGGCCGTTCGTTTTCGTCGGGCGCAACTGGACCCGACGGAGCTGGCGCATTTGCGCCGGCCGGTGCCGGTGCGGCGCGTCGAGCCCGGGACCGGGGCGGAAATGGGTGACAATGAGTTGGCCCGCCTTTTGACGCCGTTCGCGTTCATGTTCCTGCTGTTCATGGGCACTTTCGGCATCAGCCAGGGGTTGCTGACGGCGCTGATCGAGGAGAAGAGCTCGCGGGTGGTGGAGGTGCTGTTGTCCGCGTTGAGCCCGGCGCAACTGCTGGCGGGCAAGGTGGTCGGCACGGTGCTGGTGGGGTTCGTGCTGATGGCCGTATGGGGCGGCGTGGGGTTTGCCAGCGCGCGGGCGTACAACCTCACCGATCTGGTCAGCGGCTACCGGCTCTTGATCGCGGGGCTCTACTTCGTCCCCGGCTTCCTGTTGATCGCTTCACTGTTGGCGGCGATCGGCTCGGCGTGCAACGAGCTGAAGGAAGCGCAGAGCATGGTGTTCCCGCTCTCGCTGATCACCATCGTGCCGCTGATCTTCTGGTTCTACATCGCGGAGCATCCGGACTCGCTTTTCAGCCTGGTGCTCAGCTACATACCGCCGATCACGCCGTTCGTGATGATGCTGCGGGTCTGCGCCGATCCGCACACGCCGGTCTGGCAGATCGTCAGCAGCCTGGCCGTGCTGTGGGCCAGCGTGGTGGTCGCCATGTGGGCGGCGGGCAAGGTCTTTCGCGTGGGCGTGCTGATGTACGGCAAGCCCCCGACGCCGCGCGAGTTGCTGCGCTGGGTGCGCTACACATAGGAACTGGTCAACAGGAAACCGGTAACCGGAAACTGGAAACCGGCAAATGTCCCCCCACGCAGCCGTTTACCGGTTTCAGATTTCCGGTCACCGGTTTTCTGTTGCCCGGTTTTCTCCTAATTCCCCGCCACCCGTTCGATGGACTCAATCACCACGTCCTCCACCGGGACGTCGTTCAGGCCGCCGCGGGATTCGGTCTCGACCGCGGCGATTGCGTCCGCGACGCTCATGCCCGCGATCACGCGGCCGAAGACCGCGTAGCCGTCTACGCTCACGCCGCCGGGGTCCAGATCGCTGAGGCCGTCGCCGCCGGCGATATTGTCCGCGACGTTGACGAAGAACTGGGCCCGGGCCGAGTCGGGATCGGCGGTGCGGGCCAGGGCGACCGTGCCGCGGACGTTGGACAGGCCGTTGTCCGCTTCGCTGGCGATCGGATCGCCGGTTTCCTTCTCTTCCAGGTCGGGCGTCAGGCCGCCGCCCTGCACCACGAAGTCGGGGATCACACGGTGAAAGATGGTGCCGTCGTAGAAGCCGTCGTCGACGTATTGCAGGAAGTTCGCCACGGTGATCGGGGCGCTGTCCTCGTCCAGCTCGATGGTGAAGTTGCCGCGGCTGGTCGTCACGCGGACGCGCGCGGCGTCGGGGTTGCGGATGGCGACCTCGGTGCGGGCGGTGCTCATGCGGTTGTTGGCACCCGTGACGGTCAGGTCAAACACCAGCGTTCGGTTGCTCGCGTCGTACGCCGGGACCACGAACGTCGCCTTCACCGACGAAGCGTCGCTGAGCGTCACGGGCGGACCGGAGACCTGGCGCCAGCGATAAGTCAGATCCGCACCGGTGCTGCCCGTGCCGCTCAGCGTAACCACATCCCCCGGCAGCGCCGCCCGGTCGATACCCGGGTTTGAGACCGGCGCGCCGGCGACGGCTCCACCTTGGCCGTAGTCGGGGTCCGCCGCCACCGTCACACTCACCTCCGCCGCCCCGACGTCCTCGCTCGCATTCCGTGTCGTCACCATGAACACCAGCACCCGTGCGGTCGCCAGTGACGGGGCCTCGAAGCTGGCCGCGCTGCTTTCGGCGTTGTCGATACTGACGCCGGGGCCGTCGATCTGCAGCCAGCTATAGCGCACGGTGTCGTCATCATCGGCCGCGGCGACCGAAGCGCGGAGCGGAACGGTGGTTCCCGCCACGGCGGTCTTGGGAGCTTCGGCAAAAGTCTCCAGGCTGCCACGCGCCAGCAGTTCTTCGGGGTCTTCGTCGGGAGAGGTCGGCGGGCAGCCCATGGGGCTGAGCGGCGTGAACGAAACCAGCGCCACGGTGAGGATGGTCAGTCGAATCACGGCATACTCCTCCATGAGCCGGCGGCGTCATGGGGTCACGCCGCCGCACGCAGCAATCCATTATACGGGAGTATAGCAAGGTAACCTACGATGAACAGGGGGGCGTGCGATCATCAGGGGTGGGCCGGGGCCGGGCTAGTCGCCCGCATCGCTGTGTTCTTCCAGCCAGGCCATCTGGATCGCCTCGAGCTTGGCCTCGTTGCTGGACTTCGGGTCGTCATCGAAGTCTTCAAGATCGCAGACCCAGCGGTGCAAGTCGGTGAAACGCACCGTGAGCGGGTCGGTGTCGGGAAACTTCTCACGCAGTTCGAGCGCGATGTCCTCGCTGTCCGTCCACGTCAGCT
>SDBV01012345.1_pt1 | contig 10957 bp, 6 predicted proteins | sample 2277081 | NCBI WGS metagenome assembly SDBV01 (sample SAMN10402039, study PRJNA504765) | marine sediment metagenome | isolation source: marine sediment core GS10_PC15, 223 cmbsf | place: Arctic Ocean: Southern Knipovich Ridge | collected 2010
ATCCAGTACCCCGGCTATACGCCTTCGACCTCGAACCTGATGAAGTTCATTGTCCAGGCAGGGGCGACCCACACCGTGGTATTGGGACCGCAGGAGACGGCCTGGCGCATACCTGAAGCCGAAACCAAATCGCGCGTGGCGAGGGACTACACGCGCCTCGGCATCCACCACATATGGGCGGGCAAGGACCACCTTCTCTTTCTGGTCTGTTTGCTGTGGATTGCCGGGGGTTTCCGCCGCGTTCTGACGACCATCACGGGATTTACTCTGGCCCATTCGGTGACCTTGGCCTTGTCCGCACTAGACATCATTCGTGTGCCCGTCCCGCCGGTTGAGGCCGTCATTGCCCTCAGCGTGGTGTTCCTCTCCACGGAAATCGCCAAGGGCCGGCGCGACAACCTGACATGGCGGCATCCGATCGTCGTGTCGAGTTCTTTCGGTCTCCTCCACGGGCTGGGCTTTGCCGCCGTGCTGAACGAAATTGGTCTACCACAGACGGAGTTGGTCACGGGTCTGTTGTTCTTTAATGTCGGCGTAGAGATCGGGCAGATCCTTTTTGCCGTGGTGGTCGTCAGCTGCATCTACCTCTTGAGACGCGCGACCGTCCAGTGGGCGAATGAGCGTGCCCTGAATGATCGCCTACAGGTGGCGATGAGCTATGTCGTTGGCTGCACGGCTTCGTACTGGCTGATTGACCGGACAGTGAACTTCTTGGGTTCCTAGCCAAACTTTCTCACGGAATCGGCGTTCTGCTTGATTTCATCGCTGAAGCGGGGATACATGCCGACGACGACTGAATCCCCGGGCTTGATGCGTCCAAGGACGTCCTTGATGACACCTCTCACCTGTTCGGGCGTCTTGCATGTTCTGCCGCCCGCCATGAGCTTGAAGGCCAGGCACGGCTTCTTTACTTTGTTGATGGTGTCGCACATTCTCGGAAGTTCGGATGGCAGGTATAGCTCCATCCCGCCATACCCGTCGTCATGCGGCACCTCGGGCAGGATCTCGAGTATCTCCTCATTGCTCCGGCCCCACCGGTATAGGGCGGTCATGTAGAAATCGATGTCCCATCCCTTGTCCTCGGCGTACTCGATGACTTCCGGCCTGTGCGCCCCAAAACCAACCTGAACGCCCGTATCGCGAATCTTGGCCAAGAAATCACGGGCCGTGTCGAGTTTTCCTGCATGGTATAGCTGGTCCGCCGTCCAACCGAAAAGATAGATGCCGATAGGGTCCAATTCCAGCGTCTGGGCCAGCATATTCTCGGGGAAATGCGGCGAGGCGAGGCTGATAAGGTTCATGGTCTGGCCTCCCTCACGAATTTTCAAGACGACATCGCGGGTCTTCTCGCTGTAGTTTGCTTGCCACGTATCTATGCCCTGCGCGATGCAGTCCCGAAGGAAGATTACGCATTGGTCCACGGTATAGTAATCGAGCATGTGCTGGGTCATCAGCACGGACTGATGGGACGCGCCACTTTGCTGGTTCCCGCCGGCTATCAATCGCGAGATGGTGTGTGGACCAAAGGCGACTTTGGGCATCGGCGACGACTGTGTGTCCCCACCTTGGGCAGCTGCCACTCTTGTCAGATTCTCGCCAACGGTCGCGCCAACGGCCGCGACACCTGTCGTCTTCAGAAAACGTCTGCGTGTAACCATGTCATTCTCCCAGAAATTTTGTCTGTGTGTGCCCAGCCACCTGCCGACGATGGCCTGACAGCCAGTGTATGCAAAGTAGTGAAATTATTCAATCCACAATTTGCTCTTGTGGCCGTCCCCGAAGCCGCCGGGGACTTGTCCGTGAGCGTCACCGGTGGGTCTATGCAAGAAATGACTGTGGAAGCGGATCGCGCAATGAGTATTTCTACGGAATCACGCTGCCCAATGAGCCGAAAGGGAGGAGAGATCCACTCTACCGTGAGTCAGCGTTTAGGGCGTGTAGAGTCCTTCATCAGCGAAGGCCTGGAGCACGATGTTGTAGCGCACGGGAAGAAAGCCGTCGAGAATGAAGGTGCTCATGCCCGGGATGACAAGCGCCAACTCGTCATAGAGTTCGTTAAACCTGCTCGTCACGTTCGGCAGGGCAAGCGCGCCTGACCCAGTGAGATGAAGATGGGCGCGCTCGTTAAAGCGTTGCGAAAACGCGGGGTTCGCTTTGAGTGCCCGGTAGATCCAGGCAATCTCCGTCTCTTCTCCGTTAAGGCCATTACCACGGTTCTGGGGATATTCGTCAAAGCCGATTCTTGAGACGTAATCGGGCCGGAACGCGAACTCGGAATCCCACACGTAGAAGCGCCACTTCGCGCCGGGCGTGCGCTCACGGGCCGAGATCCAGTTGACGTCCGGCCAGTCGGCATTGTTCGTGAACAACTCCAGGATCAAGTAGTCGATAAAGGCATCGACGTCGATCATGCTCGCCATCTCATCGTAGAGCGCCTGATTCGAGAGGTCCTGTGTCTGCGCGAAGTCGAGTAACGCGTTCCACGCCACGTCGTCTCCGTCTCGAACCTGAGATCGGTGCGTAATCACGTCCCAGTCCTCGTTGCTGAAGAACTGGTCCTGAAAGAACTTCTCATCGATGCGTTCGGCGGGGTTATAAAAGCCTTTGTATTCGCCGTTCAGGAACAAATGCGAGAGCATCCCCAGGCTCGCGGCGTAGCCCATGTCGCTGTGCAGACGGCGGGCGAGCTCGTCGTGTATGAAGGGATCGCAGGTGTCGTTGTGGCCGCCGCGCAGGACAACCTGGTCGTGGTTGGGCCGGAAGGAGAATGGGATGAGCGGATACTCCAGGCGTTTCGCGCCGTATTCCTTGCGAAAAATGACGCGGAATGAGAACTTCGCGTAGTTTAGATTGTCCGACGTGCATCCGATCCAGTCGCTCGCGCGGAAGTAGCGTGGACGATGCCAACTGCTTCCGTGCACGCGGAGGCCGCAATCCTCCTGGAATCCGGAATTGTCACTGGGCCAAATGGCCTCGAAGGACACGGGCCTCTCGAAGTCCATGCCATGCTGCATGGGATTGTTGTAGTCGCCCGGCCCGTCGGATTTCCAGACCTCGTACCACAGGTCTTCGGGTTCGTAGTGCCCGCCGACGATGGCCATCACGCCGTCGGGTTCGTACAGCGAAGCGCCCGGGTCGCCCACGACCGATATCGCCGGGATGGATTTTGTGGCGCTGTCCTCGTTCATGAGGTAGGTGTGCGTCTCCACGGCTGAATTCAGGAAATCGGTCTTGAATCCCGACGCGCGTACGACCATATTCGTCGAGATGGCAATCGGTGAGCCGTAGACGGTCCCGTTCGAATTCGTGGGGACCGTTCCGTCCGTCGTGTAGCGAATGGCCGCGCCGGGCGTGGTTGTCGAGAGCGCAAGGTTCACGACGCCGTCGTAGAAGCCCCTGGGGATGCTGAAGGCGAGAGGGGCAACGCCTTGGTCCGGCTGATGCGATGGTCCGAGCGCGGTCCAGTTCGCGGGCTCCCCTCCGAAACCCGCGCCGCCCACGCGCAGGAGCGAGTTTCCGTTTCCGTCGGCATCCGGCCACGGCGTCACGTCGTTATATCGGACGGGATCCATGTCGATATACGGTGAAACCCACACACCGGGCGTCACCTCGTCGGGCGAGTCAGGCCACTGTAGACGAATCGTTTCCCCGCCGTTGCTCAGCGTGTCTTCCGGCAACTCGGGGTCGTTGCCGAAGGGGCCATAGACGGGAAATCCCGGGTCGCCAAACCGTGCGACGTACGCCGCGGGCTCGGTATCGACCACGAGAATCTTGTCATTCCTGGGAATCGTGACCCCCGTGTCGAAAGAATAACCGATGCCCGTAATCCGATACGTCTTGCTCGAATCGCCTCCAGGGGAATCGTCCCAGAGTTTTACGGACTGATTCGATGTGTTTAGGATCTCGACATACTCAACTCCGTTCGGCAAGGGATTGTAGTGGACCTCGCTTATCACCACTGGGCCGACGGCCGGCCCGGCATTGGCTGAGCCGAAGGTGTTGGCCGTCTGCGCTACGAAGTGTTCCCTGCCGTCGCTTGTGACATGGCGGCCGAATGAAACGCCATTCTCGGCGCCTCTGAAGGAGAAACCGTGCACATATCCTGTTAGGTTGCCAAGGGCGTTGGCTGAGAAGATGTAGATGTCCTCGCCATGCGAGCTGAGACGGAATCCCGGTAGCGGGTCTGTCCCGATACTTCCCGGCGCGTCAAAGAAATCCGATTCATCGATCACCGCGTAGCCGCCCGCGGGAATACTCGCAAACTCCGGCCGGTCCGGCACCATGGCCTTTTGCGGCAGCGAACGATCGTCGGAGAGAAACCAGCCGCGAATGTCCACCGCTGCGCCGGTCGGATTGTGGATCTCGACCGTGTCAACCTGCGGCGTGTCGGTATGCGTTAGTGCTTCGTTGATGAATACGATTCCGTTGCTCGGGTCGATATCGCTTTCGGCCGGTGAGCCCCCCAGCTCGCCGCTTGCACGCCAATTGAGCGCCCCGCCGTTGACCTGCGGATCGATGATCACAAGGGAGAAGCCCTGACCGTCGGCCCCCGCGGGCCACGGAAAGCCGTCGTTGTACGTGATCGAGAGAAACATGTTGTCGTCGGGGTCGCTCAGGGAGACGGTCTCGCCGCCATTGGACAGCGCCCCCGAATATGCGCCGCCAATCGAGACGCCTGGATAGAGGTCCAAGAAGAAGCTTAGGTCCGAGCTGCGGACCAGGACCGTATACTCACCGGGGGCGAGTGTTGTGGTCGCGGGGAAGGCAAACGAAATGCCGTCGCTGAAATACACACCCGATATGTCGACGGTATGGAACCCCGTATTCTGCAATTCCAGGTACTCCGCCCCACCGTCCCCGGGGTTGTACATGAGTTCAGTAATTTTGAGGACCTCGTAGGGCGTTCCCGAGCCGTATGGGGAGGAGAGATCGCCGATCTTGACCAGGCCCGACGATGCCTGAATGGTGACAGGGCCGGCGATGGTCAACGTCTCGTGCGATGCGCCCGGCGCCACATGGATCGTGCCGTTTGTGTCCACGGAAGAAAGGGCCTCGGCCAAGGTGTCGAAAGGCTGGGCCAAGGTGCCGTTCTCGACGGAGCGATAGGCAAAATCCACCCAGACCTCGGTGGACTGAGCGTCGGCCTCGTGCAGAGCCCCAAAGGCGAGAAGAGCGCAAACGGATACGGTGAGGGAGAGAAGGCGCGGGGTCAACGATATGATACTCTGCTCAGGATCCATTCTTTCTTGCGCTCACGATCATGCCCGATTGATTAATCCGGCTCCCCGGTTCGGCGGGTCTCCTCCAACCATGCCTCCCTCCATGGCACCCGTGGCCATAATGCTATCACCTCAAGAATGCCGGCACAATCACCATCGTGAAGGGGCAGGGGCATGAACAGTTCGAAGTTCAGTACCCTCGACCTAGTCTGTAGCACGAATCTTGGTGTGGTTGCGGCGAGTGTCGCATGGAAGAACTATCGACTGGTAGGGCCTTAGCGCAGATCGCCTGCGGACGGCCCTCTTCCTGCGAAGGCCAATCGGAACCCCTCTCAGTGATTCCGCCGCTGCGGGCTGAAAGGGATGACGGGGGCCACTCGCGTCTTCAGTTCCTCTCATTGATCTCACCTCGCGCTGCATGCCGGGCCAAACTACTCTGTACTCTGCAACAATCGCGCCTACGGAGATCAATCTTTGTGCACGGATGATAAGTCATTCGACCGCAGTGAGTTATGTAATGCATCGTAGACCCGGATATGGTCTGGAGGAGGGCCCCAACTATCACGAAGTTATGCAGCGCTGAACGACATTTAGCGGCGGCCATTTCGTCAGAGCTGGAATTCGGTCGAGGATGCTTGGAGGATGTCTGTGATCTCATGCCTTTGAGATCTCTGTAACCCTAATTAATAGAAATACTTACGGCGAGTGTTGGGTCGAAAGTAGCCACTAGAGCAGCCGGCTTCAGGCGGAATCCCAAAATACCCATGTATATGGGAGGTATTTCCCAGATTGGAGCTGCGATCAGCGTTGCCGGAGCTTCGTATGGGCATCCATCCCTGCAATTCGAGTCGGTATGCTCTCATGAACGCGTGGAATCAAGAGAATGGGGCTGCATGGTACGTATTTTGCGGCCATCTACTACTTGCTAAACCTGGGTTTGAGTGATATTGTGTTCAGTGGCTCGTGAATTCAGTTGACAGATGCGCTCGACGGAAATGAGTACCCTGAATCCGGTTTTTCTCGACTTTGTGCCCTCAACATCCCTATTATGGGTGTGTCCGGTTTTACGGGTTTACGGCACATCTGTGGGATATTGCTGAAGGGCTACATTCACGATTGACCAGAAAGGTCGTAAGTAGGATGCAGCAGCCTCACGTTCTGGCGGATCCGCGCGATCGGGCAGTGGCGCAACGTTTCGAGGCGAAGTACTTCGTGACTGAAGTGCAGGCTGAGATGCTGCGCGACTATCTCATCGCATACACGGAACCCGACAGTCACCAGCCCGTCTATCCCGTAACGAGCATGTATCTGGATAGTGAGGACCTGATCACGTTCAGAAGTTCGCTGCACGGCGAGAAGAACCGGTACAAACTGCGCATCCGCGGCTATGAGCGTGAGGCTGACAAGCCTATCTTCACTGAAGTGAAGCAGCGTGTGGGGCGGGTCATTCGTAAACATCGGGCCTGCCTTCGGCGTGAGGTGCTCGACGATCAGCATTGGGCGGAACCCATGAGCACGCAATACCTAGTCTCGCCTGACGATGAACGCGAGCAGGAAAACCTCATGCTCTTTTCCGAGCTTTGCGCACGACTCAGGGCCGAACCGAAGATTGGCGTCCGCTATATGCGGGAGGCCTACACCAGCGCCTTGGAAGAGCCTCTTCGAATCACTTTTGACCGCGACATCTCCTTCGCGCCCATTCCGGATGATCCGCGCGAACTCTGGAGCGCCTCGACTATGTGGCACTCCGTGGTCAATACGCCCATTGTCCTGGAGGTCAAGTTTACCGACTCCTACCCTGCGTGGGTACAGCGCATGATTCAGCGATTTGAACTCAATCGCATATCGCTGGCGAAATATGTGGTTTGCGTCAGGACCATGCAACATGAGGGCGGATTCTGGCAGGCAGGCGAGAGGAGTTACGCGCAATGGGATCGATAAGCGGGCTCTTAGGATCTAATTCGGCCCTGGCCAGCCTGGCCTTTGACGAGGCCCTGGTCGGGCTGGTCCTGGCATTTGTGCTCGGCCAAGTCGCAGCCTGGCTCTACGTCTACACCCACGTTGGATTGTCTTATTCGCGCGCATTCGTCCAATCCATCATCATCCTGACCGTCGTCCTCTCCATGGGCATGATGGTCATCGGCAATAACATCGCGATTGCGTTTGGGCTCATCGGCGCGCTCGCCGTTATTCGCTTCCGCAACATTCTCAAAGACACACGCGATACGGCATTTATCTTTTTCACACTTATCGTTGGTCTCGCGACTGGTACCGGGCGCTATCGCCTGGCGATTCTCGGCACGGCGGTTTTTGCACTCGTTGTGCTGTATTTGCACTGGACGCAGTTCGGGAGCCGCGATACGAGCGATGGTTTCATCCGCTTCCGTGTCGATCTGGCCCGGATTGCGCCAGACGCAGTTAATGACGCGCTCGATCGTCATTGCCGTGCGAGTATGCTCATTTCGCAACGTTTCCCTGAATCGGGCGATGGCGAAATGGCGTATCGTCTTATTATGCGGAACCCGCGCCGCGCCGACGAATTTGTGGAGTATTTCCGGGGAATCTCAGGAATTTCACAGGTGTCATTCGTACTGCATGAGGAGCAGAGCGAAGTATGAGCGAAACGGCTAGCAATCGTCCCGTAGTCATTACCTTCAAGGATCGAATCCGCACGCTTCGCCACCGTGTGATTCCAGCAGCGGTATGGCTGTGCGCGATCCTCCTGCTGTTCGTATGGGCGGGTGGACGCTCGCGGTACCTCGTCGGCGTGGGTATCGTCGAAGCCAGACAGACGCTCGTATCTCCTATCGTGGACGGTAATCTCCAGAGCCTCGCTGTGGACATTTTCGAGGAGATTAGGGCGGGCCAGATCCTCGCGATGATGGATGATACGGTCATCGGGGCGGAACTCGCCGTGGCCGCGGCGGAAATGGCGCAATTGCGGGCAGAGGTGCTCGCGGAGAGCCGGCGTCTCGACTCCAATGACGCGGAACAGGAGGCCGACGAGCTTAACACCCTTCGGCGGTTTCAGATGAACGAGGCGGAGGCAGAGCTTGACTATCTCGTGATGATCAGCGAGCAGGAAGCCGACACCATCAAGCTCGGTCGCTTGCTCCTTGAAATGAATAGGCAGCGTGACCTCGTCGACCAGGACATCGGCACCGAGGAGCTCTACGACGATGCGCGGCTGCGACACGAGGAACTGAGCAAGGAACTCGAAGAAAACGAATTAGCCATCAAGTCGGCCAAGGAGATGCTTGAGCAGGCAACTCAGCGGCGCTCGGAGTTGGAGGAGCAATTCCAGATACCCGGTGGAGGCGATTTCCTGGCGCCGATCCGGGAAGAACTGAACGTTCAAGCAGCCAAGATCAGCGAAATCAAACAGCGCCGCGCGATGCTGGCCCTGACCGCGCCCGTAAGCGGCCAGGTCATGCACATTTTCCACCGGCCCGGTGAAACGGTCCTCGCGGGCGACCCCATCATGGCCATCGCCGACACCGGATACCAGCGCGTGCTCGCCTACGTTGATGAGCGGTCGGCCGGCGAGGTCCGGTCCGGCAACGAGGTCCGTCTGCAATCTGAGCATCGGCCTGATAGGATCATCGTCGGGCGCGTCGAGAGCGCCGGTGCGGCCATTCAGGAACTGCCCATCGCGCTGAGAAAGACGCCGGTCTTTCCCGAATGGGGCTTTCCAGTTCTGATCACCGACATTCCCCAGGGGGTGTTTCTTCCCGGCGAGCGATTGAAGGTGCGGATTGAGATCCGAACCACAAGACCGGCGGCGTCGGTTGCCTCTGTGGACAAGGCGGGCGTCTAACGTCTAAGGGGAGTTCTGCGGATTCCGCCGGGGACAGGGCGCGAAGGGTAAGACCACCCAGCCAGGATGGTCATGCGACCTCATCGTGAACAAGCGCTATGGGAGTGGTCGATCTCGCGCGAATTTGCAGGTGCACGCGTAGATTTGCGACAATTGACGCACTCCGCGTAACAGGTCACAGATCTGAGAGTCGTGCCTCCTCCCTCGCTGTGTTCATGCTCAAGCCAGACCGAGGTGCAGCACGTAGCCGCAATCAAAGAGGCGCAGCTTAGATGGTCGACAGAGTATTTGAGAACATTCACCGCATCGAGGTCCCACTTCCCGACAACCCCCTAAGGTCGATCAACTGTTATGTCGTCAAGGGCGACGGCCGCTATCTCATCATCGATACCGGCATGAACCGTCCCGAATGCCGCTCGGCAATCGAGTCGGGTCTTAAGGAACTAGACGTCGACCTCACCCGTTGTGACTTCTTCATCACCCACATGCACTTCGACCACATGGGCCTTGTGTCCCATTTCGCCTCGGAGGGGTCCACGGTCTATTTCAATAGGGTCGAGGCGGAGATGATCCGCACGATGAAGAAGAGGGGGGGATTCGGGCCGCGGATGTCGGATTTCGCCCGGCTCGCGGGTTTCTCCGACGCTGACTTCAAAGACTCGACCCACCGCCGCCCCGGGGCCAAGTTTCAGTCGCCTCATCTAGTGGAGTTCAGCATTTTGGATGAGGGCGACACGCTGGAGTTCGGGGAGCACCGCTTTGAGTGCATCCATACGCCCGGCCACTCGCCCGGCCACCTTTGCTTGTATGACGCCGATTCGAAGCTGATGGTGACGGGCGACCATGTCCTGGGCGATATCTCGCCAAATATCTCCTCGATGTCCCATAGCGGGAACCCTCTGGGGAGTTTTCTCGAGAGTCTCGATAAGGTCCGCGAATATGAAGTCGATCTTGCGTTGCCCGGCCATCGTAGCCTGATCAAGGATTTTCGGGGGCGCGTTGACGAGCTAAAGGCGCACCATCGTGAACGGCTCGACGAGGTGATGACTGCCCTCGATGGAAAGGCGCTGCCCGGTTACGATGTCGCCTCGCGGATGACGTGGCGGATGAAGGCCGATACCTGGGAAGAAGTCGGTATCATGCAAAAGTGGTTCGCCACGGGTGAAGCCATCGCCCACTTGCACTACCTGAAGGAAAAAGGCACCGTGACGGCGGAAGAGCAGGACGGCGTCACTCTATTCTCTTCGGTGTAGCCCGCGTTACGACCTAAGCTAAGCTGCGCGCAACAGGCACCAATCCGGTGGTCCCGGTCATGGCCGGCTAAAGGCGAAGGCCGCGCCTGAAACGTCTGCGTCCCCAACCGTGATTTCCTGCTCAAGTTCGCCCAGTTTGTCGTGCCATGCCTTAAGCGTATAGGTCCCGGCGGGAACGTTCTCGATCTTAAATTTTCCGTCCTCGCCCGTCACCGCATAAAATGGATGCGCCATCACAAGGCAAAAGGACTCCATCCATGGATGGATGTCACATTTGATCTTGAGGGGAAATTCAGCTTTCTTGAAGACCCGCGTGCGTGGATCCAGGCCGGGTGGCTGCCCGAAATTGAACGGCCGGTTCTTCCTTGCGAATCCGCGTACGTTGTGCGTCGTATCGTCGCTGTTGGCCACCTCGAGCGTCTGGCCAACCATTATCCCGAACACGTACGGCGTGTAGCGGCAACCTATCTGGTCCAGCAAGACCACCTCGTCGCTCGGCGGGTATTCCTCCTCGGGCGGATTGTCGACCCACACGAAAATGTCCACGAACTCGCCCTTCGGCCCAATCGCGGCCCCGTCCGCGTAGAGTGGCGAGTCGGCGTGGAGGTCCTTGCAGTGATCGTCCTCCGCCTGCAGGTTGAGGCGGCGCGGCTTCGGCGCTTTCCCTT
>SDBV01012346.1_pt1 | contig 10956 bp, 8 predicted proteins | sample 2277081 | NCBI WGS metagenome assembly SDBV01 (sample SAMN10402039, study PRJNA504765) | marine sediment metagenome | isolation source: marine sediment core GS10_PC15, 223 cmbsf | place: Arctic Ocean: Southern Knipovich Ridge | collected 2010
GCAAGATGCTTTGGAGAATATTTCCGCTGGCGATCCCGAAGGCCGGTGGTCCAACGATCTGAATGATCCGGCGGTGCGCCGATACGCTACGTCAAAACTGCTCGAACAACGTTTCTCATACGGCTATTTGGCCTGGGCGACTTCTGACAACAACAGTCTTCAGGGCCTGGAAAAATGTTTTCCGAATTTTAGGGCTAAGTGTCCGCCTGCTCCGCCATGCAACACCGATGTAGACCTGAATTTCGACAGTCTCGGGGTGACTTACGATCAACAGTTTGGAAACCTTAGACCCCAGATGGGCGATGAGTTGCCATTTGCCAGAGGTTCGGGCGACAGCCGAACGATGTTCCGTGTACGCGAAGGCATTGAGCGTTTTTTTATAACCGACATCAACAATCCGGCCGGGTCCGCTGCATCTCAGAGCAGCATACCTGTATACATGGACGGTTTGCGCCAGAGTGTAAAAGCAGACGGCTCTGCAAGACCGGAATGGATAACCAACTTCAACCATCTGCCCGGCGGCTGCAACGTGCTGTTTATGGACGGCCACGTCGAGTTTCTCAAATATCCCAGCACGGTCGGTGGCGGCACATATCCGGTTACCTTCTTCATGGCTATGATAAGCTTTGCCGGAGATCATGATGCCCAATTCCCATTGAACGAACTATAGTCTAGGATCTGGGGTCAGGTCTTGAATTATAAGGTTGTGATGTTGACCGGTTTTCATTGCGGGAGGCCCTGCTGGACGCGAGCGGGTGCATGTGGGAAATGTCAGCTGAGGATAATCTCTGGCTCATGAAGAAGTACACTTTATGTTTTATTATCTGAGACTGTGTTAACGCGCGTCAATGCACAACCGTAGACATGCGGAGGGATCGATTCGTCGGGGCTCTCAATCCAGGAGTTTGCCGTTTACGACTATTTCAAAGCCGAAGGCGTAGTCGCACGGTTTCTTTTTCGGGACTTCGATGGCCAGACCGTTTTCGTCGCGTGCCCATTTCAGTTTGCCTTTGTAGCCTAGAAGCTTTACGCCGACAATTCCTTTTTCCGAGACTTTGGTGCCGGTTCCTAGAGACTTAATGATCGCTTTGCCGTCTTTGGGCCAATCGAGTATAAATGCGAAGAGTGTGTTGTCTAATTTGGTGAACCTGACATCGTGCGCATCGCATTTGCCTTTGAAATCCCACATGGTCTTCTTGCCGGTGTTTGACAGAAATTTGTCTACCGGTCCTTCAGTCTCGATTTTCCATTTACGCGTGCCGTAAATGCCCTCGCCGTTGACTTTGAGCCAGTTCCCGATCTCCAACAGGATATCTTTCTGTTCCTTCGGTATTGTTCCGTCCGCCATGGGGGATATCGAAAGCATAAGTCCGCCGCCCCGGCTGACACGGTCAACAAAGCCGTCGATAATCTGGTTGGGTGTGCGGTAGTCGATATCGTGCGTATAGCACCATCCCCGGTTTGCGATATTGAGGTCGTCCGCCCAGGGGAAATCGAGTTTAGGAGGCCGGTTGCCGCCCTTTTCAAAATTCCTAAGACCGAAATCCGGATGGAAATTGGACTTTTTGTTGACCACCTCGACAGGGGTTCCTTTTTTTGATTGGGTATTGTAGAAATACGCCAGGACCTCCAGCGTGGTCGGTTCATTTTCTCTGCTTCGGAAATTTCCGCCGTCAAACCAGAGTACGTCCGGCTGGTAATTGTCGATTACTTCAATGATTTTGTTCCGCCATTCCTTTAGGAATACTTCGCGTGGTTCGGTTTCGGGATTGCGGTATAGGTCCGAGAACTCCGGATCGAAAATGTCCCAGCCTTCCTTCTTGCCTTGTTCAAGCAATTCCTTGTCCTTGGAAAGAAACCAACCGGGCGTGCGGTAGTGATGGAAACAGGTGAGTATCTTCATGTTTGGATCGGCCTTGCGGATGGAAGCCACCAGTTCGCCATAAAGATCGCGTTTGGGCCCCATCTGCATCGAATTCCAGCGGTTGTACTTGGTGTCCCAAAGACAGAACCCGTCGTGATGGACGGCGGTAATTCCAGCATACCGCGCGCCAGATTTGACAATTATGTCCGCCCACTCATCCGGGTCGAAGTTTTCCGCCTTGAAGTCTTTGATGAAATCCTTGTATCCAAACTCAGACTGGTTGCCGTACTTTTCGACATGATGATTGAAGACGCTATCGCCTCTTCGTTGCTTGTCATACATCAGCGCGCCATACCACTCAGTCTGAAAAGCGGGTACGGAATATATGCCCCAGTGGCCATAAAGGCCAAGTTTCGCGTCCAGCAGCCACTCCGGTGTTTCATGCTCATTCAGCGATTCCCAGGACGGCTCATAAGTGCGAAACTCTTTAGCGAACGAATAGCTTGCTGAAAGAACAAGTAATATTGCGATGAACAGATGCCTCTTCATGAATCCAGACTCCTAATTCAAAATAGCTCGTATTGCGCTTGTGTCAGTCTCTGTTTTCCTTGGCGTTTCTTTTTGGGTCGGAAAGCGGGGACAGACCCGTCTACGCTCGCGGACTCGCTCCGCTTGGGTCAGTCCCCGTTTTCCTCAGTATGTCTGGCTACTTTGCCAATCGTTCCACGGCTTCAAGGTATAGATCCCGTTCTTTTTCGAAGTTGTAGTCGTCGAAGAACTTTCGGGCAGAATGCGCGGTCGCTAGCCGTTCTTCCGGACTTTTGTAGAGGCTTAGAATCTTTTCGGCAAATGCAGATGGGTTTTCCGCCTCGACGAAATGCACCATTGGCTCCTCGAAATATTGAGCGATGGCGGGTGTCGCCACAGTTACGCACGGAATGCCAAGCTGAACGTATTCCAGCAACTTTGTAGGCAACATCAACTCGGTAGCGGTGTTCAACCGTGAAGGCAGTACAGCCAGATCGGAACCTATAAGCATGTCGTTGAGTTGCTCGGTTGGCACGAATCCATCGCTGAACTGCACTATGTCGCCGATACCAAGTTCCTCTGTCAGTTTAATAAGTCCAGCACGGTGTTCTCCATCTCCTATTATGTTTAGCGTCAGATTTGGAATCTTGTCGCGAAGTTCCGCAACCGCCCGGACGGCAATGTCCATTCCCAGACGGCGCGAAAGCATACCGTGGTATACGATTCGGAACTTGTCGTTTGTGTTGGGCGGCGAATCAGGAATTTGCGTTCGCGGGAACAAGTTTGGGTCAGGAAGGTTATGCACAATTACATAACTCTTTTTTCCCAAGCCCGTTTTTCTGAGCCGCTCCAACTGTGCCAGATTTACCGCAATCGCGAAATCCGCCAGACGTATGCACAGCCTCTCCTCGAAGAAAAGCAGGCGAATAATCCAATGCGTTGGCGGTACACCAAATCGTTCCTGATAGATTTCCGGCATGGTGTCATGGAGGTCCAAGATATTTTTTACGCCCAGGATCCGTAGCGGCAGCGTGGCAAACAAGAGGAAATTGGGCATATTGTTGATGTGTACCAGTGAGTATGGCTGTCTGAACAAGTGGTTTCTTAGCAGCACGAGCATGGTCATGAATGTGAAGATAACATACTCTGACACAACGCGGAACTTGCTTTGCCTGTCGTAGTGGCGGCTGCGGGGGAGAAAGAATTGCACATGTTCCTGGCCATTTTCCTTTTCGCAACGTGGATCAGATAGGGCTATGACATCCACGTCATAGCCAGCATTGACCAGGTTCGCTACATGGCGGCGCACTCGCGGATCGGACGCGTAGAAAGTATAAGCCACCATGGCTATCCGTTTGCGCTTCTCCACCACCTTTTCCTCCTTTACCTTATCCTCACTTGGCCGGACAAGGCTTGCTGGTCTCACATATTGCTCGTCAGTTTTGTAGACAAGGTCTCCATTTTCTAAACCGGCGTATGCTATCTTGGCCCGCTCAGAGCCTTCGCCCTGGACGCGCCACGAGTCGCCATCGCGAATCACTGACATCTTGCTTCGTTGCCTCCACCAGGTTGCGGCTTCTTTCGGTAGCGCTTTCCAGACCTTTTCCCCTTCGCAGAAATCGTTCAAGTATTCGAGCAGCGCTTTGTATGTTTCCTGCGGACGCTTATCGATGACATAGTCCGGGTGTATGATGAAACTGATGAGTCCGTTTTTGTCCGCGACGGTTTTAATTTGTGTTTTCCACAAATCCAGAGAATAATCCTGCAGGATGTTGAAGAGCGAATAGTCTTGGGTCATAGTGAGTGGCAATTCGACGATATCGCCGATGAAATATGGCATTATGGTGCAGCATCCGCCGCGTTGCGGGTCGAGATGTCCGACGTTTGGCAAAGACATGTCGTAGTCGAACTCAAGCTTATCAAACCAATCAGTGTTGCGATACAGCACCGGAGAGCGAAAGCCAAGTGCGCCCCATTTGCTGGCATATTGATTGATTAGTTCAGCTCGGCGCAAGAATTCGTCGTGGTTACTGAACAATCGTCCGTCGTGGTTCAGTCCGTGCAGATTAACCTCGAAGCCCCGATCCCTTATTTCGTTGAGGTATTCATTCGAAACCGTGTAGCGTTTTTCCGGGATGACCTGGAAGGACGACTTAAAACCCCGCGCCTCTGTTATATCCATCAGCTTTGAGCAGAAATCGCGTCCCACCTCCGTCTCGACGTCATGGGTCACGATTGCGCATGCCTTGTAGTCATCAGGCCAAAACCATACAAAGGGTATTGGTTCTCCTCCACCCGACTCAATACACAGCTTGAGAACACGCTCAGCAATTCTGTCAACGGTGCAGTCCACTGGCCATTGAGGAAAAGGAATCTGATCCCATCCGTGCAGGAAACGCCGCTGAAGATGTCTGCGTACAGACACTGTCATTGCGGGTCTGAGGAAGTAATACGCGTTACGAACGGCCGCCCTGGCTAATCGTCTGGAAATGCCGGGTTCGGATGTACGCACATACTGTTCCGTGCGCAGAAGATTTGCCGTTTCACCGGGATCAAATGGTAGTAGGCAAACGCCGTCATCGCTCGCGCAATGTCCTGATACGTCGTCAAGAGAACCCTCTAGTGAGGGAGATACTTTGCCTTTGGTCGTCCTGCCGAAGCAAACAATATCCTGGCCGAAGCGGAAGAAGCCGACTTCATCCGCCAAGGAACCCGCAAGTCGACACTTCACAGAGTCTTCGGGGCATCGAAAGTAATCGATCAGGATGTTATTCATTGTCCGTCATTTCTTTCCCCACCAAACGCTCTGTAACTCATGTACAGATCATCTCCCGGTCACCAGGAAATGTCCATTTTCTTTATGCATTTTGCCGGCACCCCTCCCACAATTGTGAAATCGGGCACACTTTCGGTCACCACTGCGCCGGCAGCGACAATCGCTCCTACCCCTATTGTAACATTTGGCAGAATTACGGCATGCGCTCCCAGCCAGGCATCCTCTTTGATTTCCACCTTGCCGCGAACAATGTCTACATGGTCGTAAAGCCGCGACCAATTGGGGTCAGATGCCGTGACAATAGTTACACGCTGGGCAATTGCTACCCTGTCCCCTATGATAACATGCGGCTCCCGATCTTCAAGAATTTCCGTAATGATGAGGTCTTCGCCTATATAGACTTCCTTGCCAATTACCGCGCCGCCAACGCGAAGAAGCCACAGGCGCAGGCCCAGTCCTGGCACTAGCTTCGCAGCCAGTTTCGCGAGTCGTTTCTTTAGTACGTAGAGCTTGTCGCCAAACGAAAGATGTATTTCTTCTCGGGTATAAGCCATATATTCAGCCCATGTGTTTGTATAACATGCTGCCTGCCGCCACCAGCATGCTGTCCGGCAATCGCGAAAACACGCTCTTTGCGATTTTCATCTTCCAGCCCTCATGTTCGTGCGGTCCATGTTTTGGTTCCGGCGAGCGATAGTATACCAGAGCTTTCCCTTCGGCACCCCATCTTTGCTTAAACTTCATAAGTCCAGTGTTGGTAGTATCAGTGCGTCCCATGTCAAAGAAAAGGGCGCTTTGTTCCTTTGCCTCGCAGATTGTCCGCCACAACAGCATTTGGGTTCCGCCAAGCTTCGTGTGTTTCGGATCCGAGCAGCCATACTTATAATAATAAGTCCGGCCAAAGGCCCCGGTAATGATAGATGCTACGGGTTGTCCGTCCTTTGAAGCAACGCGAACTTTTAAGTTGTCTCCAAGGCAATCCAATAAGTTGGCAAACCATTGCTTGGGTTGCGGCGGAATCTGGTGTTTGCGGCGCGTGAGTAACAGCAAGGCATAGAATTTGTCTAGCAGTTCAGAAGAAGTTCCCTCTTCATAACTTAGCTCTTCGCGCTCCGCCCTGCCAATCATCTGCTTGATGGCCGTCTTGTGTAGCCCGGCATAGATGTCGTCCAATTCCGCATCAAGAGCAATCCTATGAAAGGTGAATGCGTCGCTCTCACCAAAAGAGTCGATGCTCTTGGGCTTAATAGGTCTCAATTCGGTGTATTTGCCTGTGTGGTGCGATGCGGCGGTCTGGGCAATGTCAATCAGAGTCCCATTTTCGTCTCCGGCTGCGAGCAGCGGTTCGCAGTGGTCGGAAAAAGACAGTGAAACCATGCGTTTACCTGTGAGCCAACTGTTTACACGGCAGAACACCACGCCATTATCCAGGTCTTTTTCCGGTGGCGAAGTGGTGTAAGCGATGGGTGTATAGCCGTATGTTTCTTGGAGCGCCTTAAGCCAGCCTTGGGTATGGAAAATCGAGGCGTCCGCGTGCTTCTCCAGCAGTCTTGGCCACCGAGAATCTGTTAGCGGGTCCAGTGTGTAGACTGTCACTTAAGCTCTCCACGGGTATCCGCTTCATAGGCCTCATCAACGATTCTTTTGATCTCGTCCATGTCGCGCACCCACCTTTTCTTGTCTTCCTCGATGTAGCCGGCCATTTTGGGAATGAACTCGTCCTTGCGTTCGAACACTTCCTTTGTTTTGGCGGCGATCTCCTCAGGCACTATGTTGCTGAACACGCCATATTCACCAAAGTTTGCCACTGCTACTTCATTGTTCGTACCCACAAAGGGCTTTCTCAGCGCGATGCAGTCCCTGTAAGTATACGCGAGCGCATCTTTAAGTTTGGTCAGGCTAAGCACGACGTCAATCTGGTCCATCAGTACTATGAACTCTTCCCGTGGTATGTATCCGGTCAAAACCACGTTCTCAGGCACGGCATCCAAATCGAGATTCACTACCTCCGGGTTGCCCGTTACAATAAACTGGGCTTCAGGCATTAGGCGGGCCGCCTCGAATATTTCCATGTAGCAGTTCACGGGAGAAAAACGGTTGACATACAGAACCTTAAGGCGATCCACTTCGAGCTTGCCTTGAATCTCATCCGGCAGTTTAACAGACTCGTCCAGTATTTCCTCGCGGCGTGTGGCCGGGGACCTGACCAACATTGGACGGTTGGCGCCCCACTTTTCCAGTTGCTCGATATTCTTGTGATTATGGCCAATATTAATCAGAGAGCTACGAAACAGAATCTTGTCCACAGAATTGAACTTTTGCCATTTACCAGGCGCAAATGTCGAAGAATGGTTGTCAGTAATGAAGAAGGCCCTGTTGAACTTGCAATAGATCCACGCCGTAAGCGTCAGCAAGAAAGGCGGGGTCTGCACTACTATGGCCTTCGGACGCATCTTTCGCCAGCGGCCATACGTTTCAATGCCTTGCAGGAGATAGCGAATCGGAAGAGGAGTCTTGATGCCAAGCCAACGGGGCTTGAAAGAATGCAGTATTGTTGTGCCAAAAGTGGCAGCAAACTGGTCCAAACGGAAGCCATATCCCTCGCCGCGCCAAATCACGAATGAAAAATCACAACGCTCTCCGGTATCGGATCCAGTTTTGGTGTTATTATCAATAGCTTTTTCTTGCGCTTCTTGCAATGGAAAGTCCTTTTCTATGAGGAAAATGCGTGGACGCGCCCACGATTCTGCCTAAACGTGCATGAAATATCCGCAAGAACAGAACCCACTCCCTAATGCCGGGCCTTGGGCATCATCGTTTCACTTTAGGTTTTTCGTCCATTTGATTCGCCAAGGCCCCCAAACGATCAACATCCGGTGATTATAGGAAAGATTCAACCGTAAATTCCACCCGCTACGTCCCCGGGCAATCGCGGATTGTTAATCTTCGCGCGGCCCATACTAATAATAATGCGATTTAGCCTTGTTCAAATGCCCGCGCAAAATCTTGCACTAAGAATATGAATCCGGGAGGTGTCATCTTTTTGCTGCGATCATGCGTTAATATACGAAGTTGTTGTATACTCTGGAGTTGCGATGTGGCAGCTCACATCCTAATTCTGAATAATGAGGAGATTCTACCATAATGGCTGTTAAGAATTGTTTTGGACATCCGGTTACAGCTTTGGGGGCCATAGCCCTATGTTGTTTTCTTATATTAGGATGCAGCCAGCCGGCACCTGGGCCAAAACCCGGCGCGGAGCCGGCAGAAAAGGAAGAAGGATCGGCAAGTATACCCGGGCCGTCCGAAAAAACTAATGAGGAGGCCGCGATTCTAGTGCTTGAGGAAGAGCCGGTGGTGGTTGATGCGGACGGAGCGCTGCCACTAAAAAAAGACCTTCTTTCCGACGGATCTTTTGAAGTGTGGAGTGCGAATGCTCCCGTGGGCTGGAAGGTTTCTCTAGCTGGAAGCGTCATCGAGTCCAGCAAAGTTTTACACGGGATTGCCTCTGCGGAACTCAAGCCGAATCCTGACACGTTTACGACCGTAGAAATGTTGTGCCCTCAAGACTTTTCCGGCCGTAGAATTCGTGCGCTTGCAAAAGGATTGGCTTCAGAGGCAGATAAGCTCGTCTTTTCAGTCCTGTACAGAGTGGGCGATGAGGACAAGTATAGCGCCCGAAACCACAGCGGAGGGGGCGAATGGGAGACAATGCGGGTCGAATTCATCGTTCCCGAAGATGCCAAACCCGGTTCTGTCAGACTTCGGATCGGACTAAGGCCAGGCTCCGAATCGTCGGCCTTTGTTGATGATGTGAAGCTTTTCGTTATTGAATGATTTCCCGGAAAAGTAAACCATCCTGACGTTGATATATTACGCTTGTTTGTTTTAACATGTGCGAAGTTGCCTTCACAGCGCGGCTTCGCACAATGTTTGTAATAAGGGAAACGATTCCTGGTGAAATATCTAAGATGAAGAGGCCCAAATATTGGGTCAATTGCGTTTGCTGCGAACGGCTACTAAGGCTGCGCCCAGCTTTGGAGGAAATAAATGAAGCTCCTGATAACCGGCGGCGCCGGCTTCATAGGCTCACATGTTACCGACTACTGCATTGATGCGGGTCACGATGTGGTAATAGTGGACAACCTTTCAACGGGTTTCCGCGAAAACGTGAATTCAAAAGCGTCCTTCGTGGAACTGGACATTGGCGATGATGCGCTGAATGACGTTTTTGCCAAGGAGCTTCCTGATGTTGTCATTCACTTGGCGGCGCAGATGGATGTGCGGCTTAGTATTGAAAAGCCGTTATTTGACGCCGCCAACAACGTACTGGGTCTATAGGCGTATTGGAATGCTGCGCCAAGCATAAGGTCCGCAAGATCATCTATTCATCAACAGGCGGGGCGGTTTATGGCGATCCCGAAACTTTGCCTGCATCAGAAGAATGTCCGCCGCTGCCTATCTGCCATTACGGTGTGAGTAAATACGCCGTGGAGCATTACGTCCGCTTGTACAACACGCTTTATGGCAATGGAGAGCCATTGCGCGATTACGTTTATGTAGAGGATATTGCCAGAGCAAACGTAATGGCCTTGGACAAAGGAAGTTGCGCCACGCTCAATCTGGGTTCTGGTAAGGGAACATCGGTGCGGGAGCTTTTTGATATTTACGCCGAACATCTCGGATTTACGAAGGATCCCATCCTCAAGCCATTGCGAAAGGGAGAAGTGCGCGACATTTTCACCACTGGCGACCTGGCTGCCGAGATCCTTGGTTGGTCTCCTCTAACTAGTCTGAGTGAAGGTTTGCGGCAAACCATTGACTTCATACGCAATCAACAGAAATCGAAATAAGACATACGTGTTTACAGTGCTAATTCCCGCCCTCTCTTGACTTTATAAATGCCTGTCGCCATAATTGCAACTCACTGGCGACTCAGCTTATTCGCGAGCCAAAATAAGGGACGAACAGCACGAGTTCATGGATAACGGATTCAACTGCTCGGGAAACGGAAGGGATCAACTATGGTCGATTACAGTCTTGATTGTCTGAAGGCGATCTATCAAAAAAAGTGGATAATCATTGGCGTTACGTGTCTTGCCTTTGCATTGTCAGTAATAAAAGTTATTGTGGTTCCGCCACATTATTTCGAGGCTGAAGCAATTCTTATTGTTGCATCGCCAAACGTTACGGGTGATTTTGGGGACCACTTATCCACCGAGTTAGAGCCAAAAGTATACGAGGAACTGCTTACATCTTCCACGGTATTGCAGAATGTCCTTGAAAAACTTACATCCGAAGGCACCTTCGGCGATGACGAGGCGCCAAAACTTGAAGTTTTTGCGTCGATGGTATCGGCGAAACTTAAAATCGTAGACCAGACCACACGCCCTGTCAATTATTCGCCACTGATTAAGCTTGTAGCGCAGGCGGACGATGCTGAACTTGCGGGCAAAATCGCGGACGCTTGGGCGGACGTATCCGTTGAGACGGCAAAAGACGCAAATTATCTTCGCATTGGCGTGCTTGCCAAGATGCTCGACACGCAGGAACAGGAATACAGGAACACTCTGGACGGCCTGTGGGTCAAAGAGGAAGAAGAAAAGGCGGAATTCGACATAGTAGCCATGAGCGAGGAGTTAAACGTTCGACTGTCCATAATTAATGGCCTTATTTCCGAGCAAGCAAGTTTGGAGCGGTCCGAGGCGGAAGCCGAAGCACGTTTGGCAAGTATTCGCGAGAACCTCGAAGGCGAACAAGAGTTTGTCGAATTGTTGCGCGCGCCGGA
>SDBV01012347.1_pt1 | contig 10956 bp, 10 predicted proteins | sample 2277081 | NCBI WGS metagenome assembly SDBV01 (sample SAMN10402039, study PRJNA504765) | marine sediment metagenome | isolation source: marine sediment core GS10_PC15, 223 cmbsf | place: Arctic Ocean: Southern Knipovich Ridge | collected 2010
TACAAGAAGTAATGCGAGATTAAGGCCAAGTTTATACAGCAATGGTCTTGTCAATCCAACCTTATGCTGTGCGAAATTCATTGTTTAGTCATTTCCCTCATCCAGGTTGTTCAAATTATTATCGTGGAGCAGCTTTGCCATCTCAGTTGCCTGCGCGGATAAATCCTGGCGCTCTCTATCACGCCACCACCAGGAATAAATTTCCATCTCAGACTCCGCTTCGTGGACCCCAATCAACATCATTGCAGCATCATTCAAATTTCCCATCCAAACATATGTATAGCCTAAGGCTTTTCTAATACCGCGATGTTCGGGATCAATATCATAAGCTCTCTCTAATTCATACTGGGCTCGCATGAAATCTCGTTCTTGCATTGCAACGAGACCCAGACGGTGTCGGGCAGTACGCTGGTTTGGATTATTAATCAAAGTAGTATAGAAAAGATTCTCAGCCTTGATCAGTGGGGCAACATCTGGATTGTCGTTCCATTTATTAATCGGCCAGTTCATCAGCTCAATTCGTGACATCTCAACCGCGCCCAGATTGGAATACCAAATGGCGAATAACGACCTTTGAAACGTGGCAATCACAGAAAAGAAGACAATTAGTACGATGCCGGGAATAACAATGCGCCTAATTCGAGAATCTTTGCTGGGATATCCCGAACCCTGGGACTGATCCGTCATTGTCAGTGGTGGATTCTCAGTATTAACGAGCATTATGGCGAGCGCTGGTAGGAGCAGCAGCAAAGGCGTCCCTGTATCCCCATAAAGTGGATCATCCACCATTCCATGTAACAGCATAATAAGTATGCCAACCAATACCGCCTCAGCAATATAAGTTATTAATGAATCTTCTCTTGGATCCCTTGCTCGTCTGATCAACATCCAGGCACCCCTAAGAACCACTGCCAGGATCGCAATGCCTCCTAACAGTCCTTGCTCTAAGAATAAATCTAAGTATAAATTGTGGCTGTATGAAAACAAGAAATACGGTGTGACCATGATGTATTGGGAATATAAGCCGGGAAAACCTCGCAGACCTCCCCCGGTGAATGGATAATCGCCGATGAGCCTAGCAGTATTTACCGCCAGGTCGAGACGACTTTCGCCACTGGCTGATCCCGGTAGTCGATCTGCTAGTCCAACAACTCCGCCGGGAAAAGTCCCTATCACCCATAAAGCTGGAATGAGAAGGAGTAATAAGAGAAGGATGAAAACAAGTTGAGATGGTACTCTTATCTTCACTGACAAATAGACGCTTAATTTCCACAGCACCCACACAGCCATGCCTAAAAGCAATCCAAGCACCTCGCGAGCTGGTCAGGAACAAGCCGATTAATACCACCATTCCCATTGCAAGTGAAAGGATCGCTTTGGCTCGATCTCCCTTTTTCCAGCTGAAGAGACCAAGTGCAAATGGGATCGGTACCAGGATAGCCAACAAACCACCAGCAATATTTGGAGATAAGGATAGGGAACCAATCGATGGGCGATTCGCCATAATCCAACCTCCGGCTCGATTAATTACATCGAGGTCGCTGGATTGTGTATTCCATTCGTTATTCATGATGAAGATGATGGCGATAATCACCCCCATAAGCCCAACTAGGCTAGTGATAACCCCCAAATTCGCCCTCGGTTGGTTGACCAAAGCTATGCATACAGCTACTGCTCCGATGATTATCCAGAATTTTCCCCAGGCTGCCTGCTGATCGTAAGCTGCCCATACGCCAATCCCTGCTGTAATAACTATCAGCGCCATTGGAACAATAAATGCAGATTTTTTAAAGGCGACGCGACCTGAAACGATGCGAATCAGCCAGGGCAGCAGGACGAGCACTACCAGCCATCCCCCCAATTGCGGCCATATGGTTACAACAGCCCCATATGCAAAAACAACAAGAAGTTCAGCCAGTGCAAACCAGCGGTTGCCCACCAACTGCTGCATATAGATCAATCGGTAGATTGAAAATCACGCTGCGACTGCCATGTCAGATGCTGGATTCCAACACTCAACGCACTCCTAAAAGTTGAAAAATCTGACAAGAGCATCTTAAGATAGGTCATCATTGGACCAGGCCGAAAAGCCCATTCCCGCCAGGCTCTTTTTTGCCAGTATAGTAATCTCTCAGCAGATAAATCAGGATAATCAAGGACAGTGCCCTTATCCATATCAACCTGCTCCCAGCGTGTTCCTGGTCTGAACCAGCCGTTCTCGACGACCTCAAAGAAGAAAGGTGTCCCAGGATATGGGGCGGCGACATGGAATAAGGCGATATCTAGGGGTAGCTTCTTCGAAAATTCGATTGTCTCCCGGATCGTTTCTTCAGTTTCACCAGGCAAGCCAATAATGAAATAACCCCAGTTCTTGATACCAGCTTTTTTTGCCCAATGAAGCGCTCGCTCAGCTTTGGCTGGATTGGCACCTTTATGGGCATGTTTGAGGATTTGCTCATTACCGCTCTCGATTCCCCATGATATCAACCAACAACCGGCCTGCCCCATCAGCTGCAGCATTTCCTCGTCTACGAAATCGACACGGCTGTTGCACATCCACCTTAGATCAATATCCTCTGCAATCATGCGCTGGCAAAGATCAACCACCTGATCCCGGTTGATGGTGAATAAATCGGCATACATATGAATTGTATTGATACCTATTTTTTTCAGCTGCCATAGTTCTTCCATGATTAACTCTGGGGAGCGCAAGCGAGTACTGTACTGGTAAGATACATGCTTTATACAGTATGTACAGCCAGCAGGGCAACCACGACTGGTCACAATGAAGGTGAATGGACCCTTGATCAAAGGCATGCGGTATTTTTGGAGCGGAAGTAGTTCATGTTTTGGGATCGGCAGATCGTTCAAGTTTTTAATGAAGGGACGCGGGGAATTAACCACGATCTCGTCCCCATCCCTCCACGCCAAACCTTTTATCCCATGCAAATCCACGCTCCCGTCCTCATTGACCGCGGGCTCGTAAGATGGGTCATGTTCAGCGAATAGAGTTAAAATCACCTCCGATCGATCAACGATCTTGCCTTCCAAATGGTCCAGCAAATCACGGATAGATAAATCGGGTTCTCCAACAAGGACATAATCCAGGCTGGGATATGGTCGCATAGATTCACGTGGGATGGGTGTGACGTGTGTCCCAAAGGCGATGGTTGTTACCCCACGTGATTTGGCCAGGAAACAACCATACATATCGTTTTCCAGCGTCGGAGCAGTGACCTGAGTCAGGTAGTACTTCGGTTGATATTTATCGATTAGTTTTGAGAATTCTTCCCAACCCATTCGCTCCGCGTTGGCATCCACAATTTTCAAATTATAGTTTGGAAGCAAGAGTGCTGCCATTTGAGCAAGAGAAACCTGCGGCCATACCATGTTTTCCCGAGTTCTTCGCCCAACCCGATGCTGAGTTCGGATCCATAAGGCACCATCCGGAGTCGGAGGGTTGACAAGCATGATATCCACCCCTTCCTTTGATCTCGGTGTGTTCAACACCACATCTCGCACGATATCATCCGCGCTGGGAAAGTTCGCCATGCGTAATTTTGGGATCCTGCGAGTGCCTAGATTTTCTTTAATTTCCACTTCACTTTGTACCATTACCTGTGCTCCTGGCAACATCTACAAATAAATTATATAGCTGCCGCCAATTATTCTTTTGCTGATGACCCCATGTCTTTCTTGGTCATTGCTTCCCTTTGGCTCAATTCTTCCAAAACCCTCATCAGGATCCAGTATATGATCAATTGGACACCGACCAGGATAAACATTGCACTACCTAATAGATACAACCATAGCCTGGTGATATCCCCACCATTGACACCCAAAATCGTGCTGATCCCACCCAACAATAAACCCGCGGCTAATGCACCAAGACCTATCCAACTGAAATAATGATCAAGCGAAGGATTAAAGATTGGGCGTCCAAATAATCCTTGACGAATAGGTTGTTTATAAAACAGAGATACCAAGTAATTGAAAGTACTTCCTAGAGCGAAGATAGTAATCCCGGTGATACCTGCCACCATCGCTGCGTATAAGGCAGTGACACCCCAAGGTCCGAGGGTAGTAATACCTCGCACACGAGCGACAACCAATGCTATGGCGACCGACAGCGCAAAGAAAATCCCAATCAAACCAATGATTCCCAAAATCCGGACAGGATTATAAGTTAAGACCGTCCAAATTATTGATTGCAGGAATAGCGATCCATCACGAAAAATGTTCAACTTCGAGCTGCCAACCCGCTCATCATAAGGGATCGGTACTTCTACCATCTGGATCCCCTCATGAACTGCGCGGGTGCTCATGACCGGCGTTAAATTCAGACCATCAGGCAAGGGATAAATCCTTTCGAGGATATTACGCCTAAATACTCGCATACCACTGGCAGAATCGGACACCTTCTGCCAACCAATAAGGGTTAACAATTTAGCGAAGAAATAATTGCCGACACGGCGCGTCAGCGGCATCTTGCTGTCTGTACCGGACATTCGTGAACCAATCACCAGCTCACCACCGTCCATAGCTTTCCGGCAAAGCTGTGGAAAATACTCAGGCGGATAGGTTCCATCTGCATCCAAAAAGCCAATCAATTCGCCAGTCGCATTTGAGAAGCCGGTCTTTAAAGCAGCGCCATATCCCCTATTCTTCCCATGGCGGATCAACCGAACGCCGGCTATCTGGCTTGCGACTTCCGCGGTGCCATCTCCGGAGCCATCATCGACGACCAGCAGCTCTAAATCCGCTACACCAGCTGCTTGCAAATCATCTTTCACTGACAATACTCGCTCGGCGATCTCAGCGATCCCATCTTCCTCGTTAAATGCCGGTATGATAACGGAGAGCGTAGTCACTAATTCCTCCCCTTCTTGAGGTGGTAAATTAATTTTTCTGTCTTGATTTCTTGCTGGTTATCTATTTCTCTGATTGGTCGAGCAGGTATCCCTCCGACCACTGTGTGGGCTGGTACGTCCTCGGTTACGACAGCCCCAGCAGCAACCACAGCTCCCTTACCTATACGCACGCCATCGGTGATAATCGCCCCAGAACCCAACCAGACATCATCCTCAATCACAATTCCCTCTGCCGTGATGCCTTGATCGATAAAAGGCAGTTCTGGATCATCATAAACATGATTGACCGCGATAATTTGGGTAAATGGAGACGTATATACCCGATCGCCAATTTCAACTCCCCCTTGTCCTCGAATCACGCTGTACTCTCCAATTAGACTATCCCGTCCAATTATTATGCGCGAGTTTGGCAAATCACGGAAGTTGTAGACATGCAGGATTGCCCCATACATGATGATCGTATTATCACCAATCTCGATCCCTTGCGGACAGGCATGCAAATACACATTTTGGTCGAGATAAACCCCATGCCCCAAACGGATATTATTAGCAAAAAGTAATCTCACCTTATTTTCAATGGCTGCCCATCCATCCATGTTCAGGATCACCCGGTAGACGACACCTCGCAATCCTATCCCTATAACGGTAGGCACCCAGCTGAAAACAAGGTAGAGGGATTGTTCAGCTACATAACGCCAGAAGCTCGATGCCTGGCGACCCAGATACAAACGCAATCCATCGATCATATAAGTGAATTGAACTGACCAGACTGAAATTCAATCCTTCCGGCTATTTTTAGTTTCCTTTCTGGGAAAATATGGGATCACTAACCCCCACCCACGAATCCGTTAAACAAATTTACTTTCTATCGACTGAGTATAATTACTTTTATGAATCCAGCTCTGTTTCTTGATCGGGATGGTGTGATTATTGAGAACCGGCCCAACTATGTGCGAACCTGGTCCGATGTTTCAATATATCCACAAGCTGTAAGAGCCCTGAAGAAAATTGAAGCGAGTGAGTTTAAGATCTATATGCTCACCAATCAATCTGCTGTTGGCAGGGGAATAATTTCTCACTCCACCGCAGCTAAAATAAATAAGCGACTGGTCATAGAAATAGAATCTGCAGGCGGTAGAGTCGATGGGGTATTCATGTGCCCCCATACACCGCATGAAAACTGTCCTTGCAGAAAACCACAACCAGGAATGATTCTAGAAGCTGCTGCCTCTTCCCAATTAGATTTGAGCAATTCGATCATGATTGGTGATGCACTCAGCGACATCATTGCTGGACAAACTGCAGGAGTCGGGCAGAATGTTCTCGTATACACCGGTCGTGGGCTGGCTCAATCAAATCTCCCATTAGCCAATAAAATCTCCCCCTTTCTGGTCTACGAAAATTTATTAGATGCCTTATCAGATTTGATTCGCTAGCAAGTGAGAGTTTTGATGCTTATATTTCCACCCCCGCAGTCCCCCTGTTTATATAAAACCACTCATAAACACGATTAATGGATACCAAATTGGTCTCCCTACAATTTATTTGAGGGAGGATTTCTCTTCCTCTAAGGGAACATCAGCCAGAATGGCCAGGGAAGGATCCTTCATGACCATTTCCATTGCCTTCTCACGTAACCCTTTCGTGATCAGATGCTCCAGCACCAGATGAATATCCTCAACCTGTTCAATGCTGTAACTTGAAACGTGCAAATCTACATCTGTCAATGAACCAAGCTCACCACTATTGAAACCGGTGAAACCAATCGCCTTGGCGCCAACCGATTTGGCAAATTGGATGGCATTGATTACATTCTCTGAATTCCCACTTGTGGAAATACCGATCACAACATCATTTAGCTGAAGAAGGTTGCCGAGCTGCTCGACAAAAACATTCTCGTAGCCTTCATCATTTGCCAAGGCTGAGAACAAAGCTATATTATCGGTCAGGCCCGTCACGCGAAAATTTGGAGCCCCTTGTACGCGGGTATTCTTCCCTAAATCACAAACGAAGTGCGAAGCAGTCGCGGCACTGCCACCATTTCCAAAGATAAAGACTTGCTGGTTATCCATTCTTGCCACATGCAGGATATCCAGAACATGCTCTATTACATCTTCAGAGAGATCGTCTAAAGCCTCCTTGAGTTCGTCAATATAACTTTTAATGAATTTCATAATACCTCCAAGGTATCCCCCACCACCTTGAAGGATTCTCCTTTATCCCGCGAAACCATTAATATCGAAAAACCGATCTAGTTTTTTGTTTCAGTCTGTCTGAAATACTCCACTGTCTCACCAAGACCACCTTCAAGTGCAACCATGGGTGTCCAGTCTAACTCCTTTTCAGCTTTGCTGGCTTCTAGGAATATCCTTCGCGTTTCGCCAACTTTTTCAGGACCATGTTTTGCTGAGAGCTCGTAACCAGTGATATTCTTTAAATTCGTGTAGATCTCATTGATGGTGGTTCCCTTGCCATACCCCAGATTGAAGATTGTGTTTGAATTCTCTGTAGTCAAGGCCAACAAATTCGCTCGTGCGCAATCCCCTACATAGACAAAATCACGTTCCTGTTCTCCATCACCGTTGATCACAATTTGTTCACCACCCAACATCTGCCCGGTAAAGATCGCCACCACTCCTGCCTCTCCGTGGGGGTCCTGCCGCGGTCCATACACGTTTGGATAGCGGAGTATGACATAATTCAGGTCGTAGAGCTCCTGGTACATATACAGGTAATGCTCCACGGTGTGCTTACTGGCACCGTAGGGGCAAATTGGGTTAATTGGATGCGCTTCATCGCATGGTAGATATTCTGGCTCACCATAAACAGCCCCCCCAGTTGAGATGTAAATGAAGCGCTCGATATTATGCTTCCGGGCGAGTTCAATTAATTTGATCGAACCCAAGACATTGACATCTGCATCAAACAGCGGATCTTCAACCGAGCGACGTACATCCATTTGTGCTGCGTGATGGTCTATAACCTGAGGTTGTTCTTTCTCAAATATTTCCGCTAATTGCGGACTGCGGATATCAACCTGATAAAATGTCGCTGCCGGATTTAAATTCGAACGACGACCTGTGGAAAGGTCGTCGACAATCACAACCTCATGACCATTTTCAATAAACACATTTACGACATGCGATCCAATAAAACCAGCTCCCCCAGTAACTAGTATCTTCACTTTGCTGCTCCTTTTCGGAAAAATTGATGTGACCTAATTCTAATCTAATACGCCCCACGCCTTCTAATGACTGCCGGGATGGTTTGGAAGAGAAGTTGGATATCTAACCAAATACTCCAGTTGCGAATGTAATGCATATCCAGACGCACCCGTTCTTCGTAGGTCACATCAGACCGCCCACTCACCTGCCACAATCCGGTTAAACCCGGTCGCACGGTCATCAGGTTCAAATCCCATTTTTCATATTTTTCCACTTCAGCTGGCGTGATGATCCGCGGGCCAACCAGAGACATCTCACGCCTTAATACATTAATCAACTGCGGAAGCTCGTCTAAGCTTGTCTGACGCAGAATCTGGCCAACCATGGTTACCCGGGGATCTTTCCTAAGCTTGAAATTACGCGAGAGCTCATCATTTAATTCAGGATATGCCGATAAAATCTCATCCCCATTTTCGTACATTGTTCGGAATTTGAAGGCATCGAATTCCCCACCATTCATACCCATCACCCGTCGGCGATAGACGATTGGACCGGGGGTCTCCAATTTTATCGCCAAAGCGATCAAGAGCATAATCGGTCCTAAAAGTACCAGCGCGGGGATAGCTAACAGGATATCCATAGAATATTTAAGAAACTCATCAACTCCAGTCAAGCGAACTTTGTTGACCCCCACCAGGGGGACATAAGCAAACTCCTTGACCGTCAATCCAGTCGTAATAATCTCATACAAGCCGGAAGACATGCGTACATTAACATCGCTTGAAACACCGTATTTTTGGAATATCTCGAGCATCCTATCCCGAGATGAGATAGCACTGCTTGCTAAAATCAGTTCTTCAATTTCATGCTTCGCAATTAATTCATCTAATTGGTCCACTGTTCCTAAGATGTAAAGATCACGCAGCACCTGCGTTCCAACCGGCAGCTTCTTATCAATGAAGCCCATAATGTGAAAACCGGACGCCCTCCATCCGGTCAGCTGCTCTGCCAGTGAAAGACCTTCATTATTCGCTCCAACAATAATCGCCGAGGTGAGGTAGTAGCCTTTGTGCCGTAAAGCATAAATCATTCGGCGTAGAGAGAATCGACCAATGGCTACGATAAGAAAGGCGAAGATCCAGGCCAAGAGCAGCCAACCTCGCGCGAGAACAAAATCTGGATCCAAGAAGCCAAACGTAATAACCAGCATCATCCCGAATGTGATTCCATTGAAAACCTTGGAATACTCGAGTGTCCCACCAAGTAAATTCTCCCGATCATACAGACCCATCAGCACAAATATTATCAGCAAGGTTGGGATCAAGAAGGCGATTACATTCTGGTAGAAAACGATGTCCGGATTTAATTTATGAAAGAATATATCGAGTGATAATTGAAACCGCAGATAATATGCCAAGCGGAATGCCAGACCAAGCATGATGATATCCACAATCACCAAACTGGCCGTATAAAGCCGCCATTGTACATGGCGCGGCACACTTTTAGAAGCTTTAGAAATTTTCGCTTTTAAAGGTGTCTCGACGAATAATTGTACATTTTGTTGGGTCGATTGCATTCAATTTCCCTCCGCAAGGAATTTTCGCTGTGTCATCCCTCAGACATGCTCCGCCCTTCCGACACAAGCATTATTACCGGAAATGTAAATTTTTTAAATGGGCCCGACCTTAATATTCCTTTTTTTCACCTGGGTCCAATTTGTCGCCATATCTATATAAAAAGGCCTCTGTTCAACACCCTATTATAGGTGATAATTATATAATTATGGTGTTAATTATCTAGTTCCATCCAATAAAAACGACTGCTACCTATATTCGTAACGAAATTCGTCCATTAATAAGGCCGCGCTGGGGTCTCAATTGGGCAAATTCCCTTCCAGTTATCATATTTATATCCGGTGTCCTCTACCACGATTCGCCATCTCATAAGTTACAGTTGCACAACATATCTTTCTTACCAGGGAAAAAACTCCTTGAAGACGTGCAGAACTGGATTGTGGTGGATCTGATTTCTTTCTGATAAGGTCACTCAACCCTTACACCCCATAGATCACTGTTTCCACAATCCACGTGTATCTATACTTATAAACGCAATTGATGGGGAATTGTTACAATTCTTACGGTAAATCTGCGAGGAAATTCCCAAAATTCCCCCATGATATATACTATTTTTTTCATTATTAAGCAAAAAATACCCGCCAGGGTATTCTTTTAAAGAATTACATTTGGGTTATTTACCAACGATAATAATACCGACTAATCACGGCGATATTACTTGATGGAACTAAATTATTGAGTTGAAAATCCTTTCAATCGGAGCTCAGCTGTATCGCATTTTGAGCAATCTCTTCACTCTTCTTCTTTCTCTCTTGGAAGATATACGCGGGATCCTTGAACGGCTCGTCAATCCGGCTTAGTCGGGAAGAGTTCACACATATGATTGTCACCAACAAGGCCGAAAAAACGATCCAGGCAGCAACGATTGAGATTATCAAGACAGTCATGGCTTACTCCTTATTTTACTTTTCGAGATGCAATCCAATTTTATCCAACATTCGTGTTTCTCATTGTGCCAAACTGTCCAACTTACAAGTTGTCTGCTTAGGCAGTCCGGCCATCATGCAATTCGAAAACTGTTTAGATCCGCAACTTTGCGTCCTCACTTTTCAGCGAGTTTGCTTTTTCTCTGCTGCGACTATAATATAAGGTTCCACATACTTACACACAAAAGTAAATATATCCTAGATAACGCAATTTTCCAAGATCTGTGACTTGCAGATCCGTTAGAAGTCAAATTGTGAACTTTATTGCATCAAATTTACCATTAATTCTGGAATTTTCCATTGATCTTAATCATATTATTAATGTGATTCTTGTCAAATTTCCTGACAAGCTATTAAATTG
>SDBV01012348.1_pt1 | contig 10955 bp, 14 predicted proteins | sample 2277081 | NCBI WGS metagenome assembly SDBV01 (sample SAMN10402039, study PRJNA504765) | marine sediment metagenome | isolation source: marine sediment core GS10_PC15, 223 cmbsf | place: Arctic Ocean: Southern Knipovich Ridge | collected 2010
ATTGATGACCACGGCGTAGAAGCTGCCGCCGCCATTGCTGAAGTGTTGCACGTTAAAAACAACTCACGTGTGGCAGTGGACAATCTGCATGACAAGTACCATTTTCGAAAGTTGCAGCAGCAGCTGGATTTGCCGTTCCCGATGTTTGGTCCGATACAGATTTCCGGACAACAGGTTAATTGCGAACAAGCATTTAATTATCCCGCGGTAGTTAAACCCACCCGACTGTCCGGCAGCCGCGGCGTGATTCGCGTGGATGCAGCAGATGATCTGGACGAGGTGATAAATCGTGTAGAAGATATTGTGCGTCACAGCGATATGAACACGTCGGGGACTACCGTATTGGTGGAGCAGTATCTTGAAGGCAGTGAACATGCCCTGGAAGGCATCATGGACCAGGGTGAATTACGTATATTGGCTATCTTTGATAAACCCGACCCATTACAGGGACCGTACTTTGCAGAAACAATTTACGTCACACCATCACGCCTTACGCAAGACATGCAGATGGAATTTCAGCGACAGGTGCAATTGATTTGTCAGCAAGCAGGCATTACAGAAGGCCCGATTCATGCCGAGTCCCGTGTTCATCGCGATTCAGTCACGCTGCTGGAAGTTGCACCGCGCAGTATTGGTGGGTCGTGTGGCAAAGTGTTGCGTCACGCGTTGGGAATGAGTCTGGAGGAATTGATTCTTCGGCATGTTTTGGGAGATGCTTTGCCCGCCATTGATCAATCCGGTCCGGCTGTGGGTGTGATGATGCTGCCGGTACCGGTGGCGGGAATTTTTAGTGGAATCGATGGTATTGATAAAGCGCAAGTTGTTCCCGGCATTGAGGCAATAGAAATAAGTTCGCATTCGGGCGACAGAGTCTTGCCGCTACCGGAGGAGTCCACTTATCTTGGCTTTGTTTTTGCTTCCGGCGAATCACCGGAGCTTGTTGTTTCGGCGCTGCGAGCAGCGCGGGATTGTTTGTCGATTAATATTAAACCTATGTTGGAGGTGGGGGTGGTGGCCTCCGGCGGTCTTTAAGGGCAAATATGCCGGTGGCTGACCGGCAGCAGGATACTTTCTCTTGCTTGCCCAAGAGAAAGTAACCAAAGAGAAGGGCACCCCGATCGACTTGTCCCTTCGGGATTCCCTCCCCAGGACTCAAAAAATTCCCAAAGCGAGCCTAACTCGGAATATCACTATCGTGATATTTGCCTCAACAGGAGGCTCGCTTCTCGTATTTTTCTTCGCCTGTGTCGGCTGCGTCCACGGGGTTATTAAAACAAAAAAACCGGTGGCTAATTGGAGTATATTTGGGTGAGTTTGGTGCGGAAGGCAGGGGTGTCAGCTGTAAGGAGCAGTTACCGAGGCACGAAGCCCAGCAAAACTATGCACGGTGCAGTAATAATATGCTGGACCTTACTGCAATAGGCCCAGCCTACAATTGAAATTTTGGGGGTTGGATAGCAAGATACTATACAGAATCCGTAATTATGGATTAGACAGAGTCTGTCTATCCACCCCATATGAGGGTGTTTTACAGACTCTGTCTAACATACTGTTAGATGACTTAAGAAATGGATTACGAGAAATTCTATACTGAACTATTTAAGGACATAGAGAGAAAGTACGGTTCTTTTGATGAAGACACTTTGACCTCAATTATTGGGTTTTCTGGCGGAGGCCCAGTGTCTTTATCAAAAAAAGCAGAAAATGATTTATATGCTACCTGCGAACTTGCAGTATATCCGGAGCAATACAAAAGTAGTGAAAATCTTAATTATGAGCTTTTTTCCGTTGGCAACTTTACGGCTGACTGGTGTCAGTCTGTATTTACTGCTCTAGGAAACTTGTCAATGGGTACTGAACTCGGAGATGGTCATACAATAGATATTTCTGGGGTTGTAGAGCCAGATGATCCGGTAACTGAAATAAAACTTAAATTATTCTCAAAAACAAAATATAAAGGAAAAGACTATGGGTTATATGAAGTCCTTCCATCTTAATGGTACAAAGTCATCTAACAAGTGGGTCAAACACGACGCGCAAAAGGCGCGCGCGTCTTACCCAAATCGTTATACATCAATATAATCAAAGAGGCATTATGAAAAATTATTTTCTTTACCTTATCGTAGCCATAATTATCCAAGGTTGTGGGACATTAGATAATAAAACAATATTAATTAATGCTGGCGACGAAAAACAAAAAGTTGTTAATATCATGGGTGTTCCCTATGATCGACAATTTAAGAAAACTAAAGAGGCATGGCAATACTGTGTTTCTGGAGCAGGTTTCGGATATAACGACCACAAAATAATTTGGTTTACTGACGGAAGAGTTACCGGAATTACAACTTATAGAACAAGCCGTAGTGGATGTACTGGTGCAGTCAAAACAATTCGGTGGGAAGATGCGCCTGATTATACTGTTGAAATTAGAAATAGATAAATTCGTAGAAAATGTATAACAAATTGCTCAATCGGACTTGGGTAAGCTGTCACTTTTTTTGCAAGAAAAAAGCAAAAAAACCGCCATCTCACCCAAGCCGCTTAGCAAGGCGTTAGAAGCCAATAATAATGGTTCATAAACAACGCTCACCTCAGCACACACATACCTTTATGGATAGCTGTGCATTCAGTCCAGAAGAGGAAGAAGAGCCTGCGAGCCGTCGTATATTAGAAAAGTGTCCGAATATCATAGTGGCTCATTCTGTACAAAAAGAACTCAATCATCCCAATACGCCGGAAGATATTCGGCAGTTGAGTATGGCGTTTATTTATACCATTGAAGGTGATCTAACTCAGGAGGAAATAGAAAGACGAAATGAATTTCGTATGCTGATTCAGGGTAATGCATCAGCTGGACGACATAAGAATGATGCAGATCACTTATTTGAACTTTCAAAATATGGTGGCGGATATTTTGTGACAACAGATAGACGCCTACTTAAACATTCAGAAACTCTATTTAAAAGGTATTTTATAACTACAATAGAGCCTTCAGAGTATGAGGGGCTGTTGTAAATGGCTTCTAACAAGGCGCTCGTTCGGATGCAAACTACGCTACGCTTCGTTTGCACCGCACAACTTGGTCGTTAGATGCATATGGATTTATCAATCATTACAGCTACTGTTGCGGTCATCGTTGCAATAATCGCATTTGGTCAGTGGCTTAACTCTAGAAATCAACTCAAACTTTCTTTGTTTGAAAAGCGCTATGCTATTTATGAAAAGGTAGCGTCATATTTAGCTGAAGCATTACAAAATGGGCGTATTGCTGTAGGGGCTGACATCGAGTTTCTTCGAGACACCAAAAGAGTGCATTTCTTATTTTCCGGAGACCCAGTAATAAAATCATTAATTTCAGACATATATAAAAAATCAGTAGAGTTGCATTGTTTACAGCAAGAAGAACAATCAGTAAGTGGTGAAGAGCGGAGCAAAAACATAGAAAAACAACGCATTATTAAAAATTGGTTTGACTCTTCCCTTAATAATTTAGAGGCTATGTTTGATGAGTATATTAAACTTGAACATTAATGCATCTAACAAAACGTTCGAGTTCGCGCATAATAAGCATGCGCTGGGACTTCCGCTTCGCTCCAGCCCCACAACTCGGCGTTAGAAATTAGGGGTACATATGAGAGAACTAGTATTCTCAGGAGTTGTTCACCCAGAACGAGCACAAGTATCAATATCACAAAGTACTCAGTATTTGTGCGACCCTCAAGGTAATGATATCGGAACGCTAATTATTGAAATATCAGTTTCTCAAATTACAGCTCATTTGATTACTTCTAAAGAAGAAATCGACCTTTTTACCTGGAGAAACTCGTTACAACCCAGAATTGAGGTCCTTGTAGATAGTTTTGGTTTTTTAGTTGGCTGCGGTTATGAAATTGAAATTATCAAAGCTTATGACGTTAAGGCTAAAAAAGATCATATATATGGGGTAAGTATCGACACTTTACCTACGTGCAAATCAAATGATGAAGTTAAGGAAAGATTTGCCATAATATCCTCACTATTCAAGGATGTCGAAGGCGGTTTGTTTCAACGTTGCTTGGCCGATTTACGAAAGGCAATTCGTAACCCTTATGATAGCTCTCTCCATTGTTTTCGAGCAATTGAGTCAATACGGCAGATTTATTGCCACCGCAATTCCCTCGATCCAGAAAAGAAACGAGCGAAAAGCTGGAGTATATTGAGAGAGGACCTAGACATAGGTGAAAAGGTGATAAATGACAATATCCAGAAATTTGCAAAAATTATAAGACATGGGGGCATGGCGCCATTTACTGAAGAAGAACGCACAAGAATGTTAAATACCACTTGGGACATAGTAAATAAATATATTGATAAGTATGGAACAAAATAATTTCTAACAAGTCAATTCAACAAGGACGCCGCAAAAAACGCGGCGCCTGTTAATTGTACGTTAAGGCGGCGTTCCACGCCGCCTTAACAGGGCTGCGGCTTTCCATCCGCTTGCCGGGCGCGGAACGCGCCCTAACAAGCGGATGGAGTCGACGGCCCTCATGAAAGTAAACTTTCAACGGGCAGCGCGACTCATCCGCAGCCCCGTTATGCGAGTTAAGTAATGCGTTGTATATTTTGCAAAGAGGATTCTTCAGATTCGCGCTCGGTAGAACACATAGTTCCCGAGTCGCTTGGCAACATTGATCATGTACTCCCTCCTGGAGTGGTATGTGACAAATGCAACAACTATATAGCTCGTGAAGTTGAGAAACCATTTCTAGATTCACGGTATTTTCAGGAAAGACGGTTTTATGCCGGAATTCCGAATAAGAAAAAGAGAATTCCGCCTATGGAGGGCATTCACCTGCAGTCTAGAACACCAGTCCAATTTTTAAAAATTAACGGCGAGGAAGGCATCAGTGTTGGGGCCAGTCCTAACGTCGATGAGTCGGGCTGGGTACAAAGTCTGCTAAAGCGCGAAGCTGGGACTGTGATTGTGCCAATTGGGCAAAAGCCGAGTGACAATATTATATCTCGTTTTATCGGAAAAGTTGGTTTGGAGGTGTTAGCCCATCGTGCGCTTGATGTGCAGGGAGGATTGGATGAGACTATTAATCAGCCCGAGCTTGAGGAGTTGAGGAGATATGTCCGCATCGGTAATTCGGCGCAGTCATGGCCTTACTCGTGCCGTTCCATTTACCAACCAGATTTCATTTTTAATGATGGAGCAGAGCAGTATCAGGTGCCGCACGAGTTCGACATTTTGATTACCCCAGAAAGTGAGTATTACATCGTAGTTGCAATATTTGGTGAGGAATATGCCCTTAACCTCGGCGGTCCGGAAATCGAAGGTTATGAACTCTGGTTGAAAACAAATAACAATGTTAGTCCTTTGTACTACGGTAAAAACGCATAACCAGGCGCCCAAGCCGGACGGCTTCGCCGCCGCTTGGCTTGGTCGTTAAGGCGGCGTTCCACGCCGCCTTAACGGGGCTGCGGTTTTCATCCGCTTGCCGGGCGCGGAACGCGCCCTAACAAGCGCCTGGAGTCGACGGCCCTCATGAAAGTAAACTTTCAACGGGCAGCGCGACTCATCCGCAGCCCCGTTATACGCTAGTTTGATTTGGAAAAGGAATGTCTAGCTCACCATCAGAATCAGAAATATTGGCTTTCGCTAAATGGTTCTGCGAAGAACGTATAGAGACCTTTAGAAAGGATATGCGTATTTGCATGACGGCGGACGAACAAGGGCGTCATGCATACATGCCCGCACTTATGGGGTGCGCGAGCTTCATAGAATTATTTTCAGGATTGTGTGCTGGTAAAGTTAGTTCCGTCGGAATAAATAATATTCTTAGGTTTACAAGTCGATACTTAGATACAACGGAATTTTCAGAAGAGAGAATTTGTATTTTTTTTGAAATGTTTCGACATAAAGTCGCACACGTAACTAGGCCGTATAGTGTATTCGATTCTCACGACGTAAGACAAAATAGTCCTTTAATGAGGTATCCTCGACGGAGACTTACGTGGCGGATAACGGCCAGTTATCAAAAGCCATCGATTCAAATTATCGCCAAGGTAGGAAATATCAAGAGAGCTCGACGGCCGGAATGGAAATCTGCGGCATATACTCATATTTGCAAAGTAAACTTAAAGCGTATGATTCAACAGTTAAAGGAGGCAATTACAGATCAAAACGGATATTTGAATAGCATTTCAATTGAATCAGATATAAGACGGAAGTTTGTAAAATGCATGGATTCATTTTATCCATAATCGCGTATAACAAGGCGCGCAACTCAGACGGCTATGCCGCTGGTTCGCTTGGTCGTTATGCCTTAAAAGGGAACGGGTCCAGTAACCATAGATACGATGAATGATACTTGCTTCATTTGCTGTAAACGAAATAATTTAAACCTGGAACACATTATTCCCCAGTGTTTAGGTGGTGTTCTTAAAAAAAGAATATATTGTACGAAATGTAATAGTAAATTGGGACGCGACGTAGACATTGAACTAGCCAAAAACTTTGGTAGATATGCAACTCTATTAAATATCGGTCGTGAAAGAGGTATTAATCAACCCTTTAAGTTGGTGGATGAAAACACAGGATTATCGGTTAAATTTGATGGAACACAATTCCGACGAGATAAGCCAGTAGTGAATATGACTAAGTCTACTGATGGAAAGCTTGAAGGAGTGGAAATAATAGCTAGATCAGAAGAGGAATTGAATGAAATATTTTCTAAAATCGCAAAGAAATATAATATAGACTTAAGTTTAGTGGTATTTGATCAGCTGGAGCATGAGCCACCTAGTTCGTCGCACGAATTTTATTTGGACAATGATTCAATTCATAAAGCCATAGCAAAAATAGTTTATGGGTTTGCTTGCTGGAAACTACCGAAGGAAATCATTTTATCTTCTTCCTTTGATAAAATAAGAAGCTATTTGAAAAATGATCTAATAGAAAAATTAGTAAGCTCTAATTATGACGATCAATATACTGGTTTTATGATTGATAATTTGAGGCCTTTGCATAAAATTCACCTAAGTATTAATCGTTCTAAGAAAATAATTGTTGGTTATGTGGCTTTGTTTGGGACATTTCGATACACCGTGTTATTGTCCGACACCTTTGAAAGCCAAATAGATTGGCCGGCTATTGATTACACATATAATCCTGTTACACAAAGAGAAGTTCCAGCCAATCTAAATTTCACCGCGCCTATATTGACTAAAGAGCAAGTAATTAATCCTAAGCAAAGTAAGTCCAATGTTTTAAAAGCTTTGGAGAGAGGAATGGAAGTTATTTCTGAGCACAGTGATGCATTGTTAGGTGGGACGATTGTTGAAACTACTTAGGCATAACCATGCCTTACACCTGATCGCCGCAAAAAACGCGGCTCCAGATGAAGGCTGTCGTTAGAAGTCTAGATATGGATAACGAGAAAACTGTAAAATCATGGCAGGACTCAATAATTAATGAATGTAAGAAAAGTTTGGGGCGAGAACTTACAAGAGCCGAAGAAACTTTTATTACATCTCGAGGAGGGTTTATGGCTCTAGAAGCAATAGAGGATACTGTGAAAGCAGCAACCATAAATGAACTGACCAAGTATCTAAATTCTGAGTCGAATGAATAAAAAAACTTCTAACAAATCACTCCACCGGACGCACTTGTCTGTCACGCCTTTTGCGAAGCCAAAGCCTTGCCAGCCTACGTTCGCCGCTGAGCTCAACCGTTAAGGCGGCGTTCCACGCCGCCTTAACGGGGCTGCGGCTTTCCACCCGCTTGCCGGGCGCGGAACGCGCCCTAACAAGCGGATGGAGTCGACGGCCCTCATGAAAGTAAACTTTCAACGGGCAGCGCGACTCATCCGCAGCCCCGTTAGATGTGAGAGGAATATTATGAGCGCAGATAACACAGCTTTAGAAATACAGACAAAATTTGCCTTTTATTTAGTTGCTCTTGTATTTACCATTCTTGCATTAGGCGTTGAAACAACAAAATTTGATGTATCAATATTACACTTTGTCATTGAGCTATGTTCTTGGTCGGCTTTATTGATATCTGGTTTGTCTGGTTTAAGAAGAATTGAAATAATCCCAAGATTAATAAGTATAGGCGGCACTGAAACTAATACCAAAGAAGGTAAAAAACTAAAAAAAGAAGCAATCGATAGCAAGCAGTCGACAATGCTAATATTTTATAAAGTCCATGTATGGGCATTCGTTATTGGCATCATACTTTTAATTATATCTAGGGCATATCAAGGGCTTTCAGCAGCCACACCGTGACAACATCTAACAAGTCAACCAAGTTTGCGCTTACGCGCTGGACCGCCAAACCGCTGCGCTTTTTGGCGGCCACTTGTTTCAAGCGTTAGATATATATGAAGTGTAAACTTTGCAGGGAGAGCACAGATTTTGGCAAATCTCATGTCATACCAGAATCATTTCTTCTTCATAGAAAAATACAAGGCGAGACATCAATTCTTGCAACAAATAAATCAGATGTTTATCCACAAAGGCGTCCAATAGGAGAATATGACTCTGAAATATTATGTAAAAAATGTGAAACAGTATTTAATTCATGGGACAGTTATGGAAAGGAACTACTAATCAACAAACAAAATGATTTTAAAATAACTGAAGAAAACGGAGCCATTATAAGCTATCACACTGAATCTTTTGATTATGCAAAACTTAAAATGTTTTTTATATCCATATTGTGGAGGGCAAGTATTTCTAAGCGCGATTTTTATACAAAGGTAAATCTAGGCCCACATGAAGATGTACTACGTAATATGATAATAAATTCAGACCCAGGCACTATGGATGACTACGATGTTCAACTTTTTCGTTTTTCTGGCGTAGACCATCCTATACCTATACTAATGCCAGTCGAAATTAGAAGCTCTTATGGCTTGAGATACTATAGGGTATATCTTGGTGACCATTTTTTTGATATTAAAGTCGACAAGCAGAAAACACCTAAAAAGCATAATCTTGGTATTATTGGTAAATCAGAAGATCTTTTTGTCCCAACAATTAAATATAAAGAAAGCCAAGAATATGAAGTAATGAGAGCCATAGCAAATGCACCTGCAAACAAAAATATCTAACAAACGGGTCAAGGTCGCTACCCGTTGGTCGCTGGGACCGGTAAAAAGCGCCGGCCCCTTACCCTAATCGTTAAGTGGCTATGAAAACATTAGAGAAAATAAATGAAGAAACGATTCTTGAAGATCTGAGAGAATTAATTTCTCGCTTTGAAGCAAGCCTGCCAGCCCGTGTTGATCCAGCAGGTCTAACCCTTAAATCAAAGATACCCTTCAAAGTACTTTCGCTTAAAGAGGTATTATTTCATCGCACGACTACTTTGGCGCGAATAGCATTCGACTTATATAATGAAAACATGAGAGTTCCGTCATACATCCTTATGCGATCCATTGTAGAAACATGTGCGGCCTGTTATTCATTGAGGCAAAAGATCTCAACTTTTCTTGAAGACTTAAACGTAGATGATTTCGATAATTTTCTTGTAAAAGGTCTGTCTGGAGGTAGAGACAAGAAAGCAAAGCATCAATCTTTAAATGTACTTACCTTAGTAGATCATGTAGATCGAGAATACGAAGGCTATCGCAGGATGTATGATGTTCTTTGTGAGTATGCTCATCCAAATTATCTGGGAACCCTCGATGCATTTGGAAAAGTAGATAGAGATAATGTTTGGCTTGACCTAGGGCCTGAGCTTCGCATGCCTCCCCCTGCATTTGGCTTGGTTCCATTCTTCTTTTCACTTGTCGTATTCGAAGAACAGTACAATTTGATCTCGGATAATATTGGTAAAATTAATGAGTGTTTTGAACAAAACGCCACATAAGGCATGCCTATTCTTTGCTAATGCCGGAGCTGCTATATTACAAAAACATTTCAAGCTCCCTGCTGTGCCTATCGCGGGTGCCGCTTTCTACTTTCTCCATGATGCTTCAGCTTCAGCGTTTTCATTTACTGATTTAGACCAAGAGAGCGTTACTTCACATAAAAATGCATTTCATGCTTGGGTGCAGTGCGGAGAATGGGTCATTGATTTTATGGCCCCGCTTTTTCCTGAAGCCATGAAGGAAGCGGGGCTAACTGACAATATACCCCGTATGATGTTTCAACGAAGGATAACAAGTATGGTTAACTCATTGGAAGAACTATCCAAAGCCGGAGATTATTACCTTATTCCAAACCGCGAACTAACCATTCGATTACAAGAGGGGTTATCGGAGAAGCCTGCGAATGCAGATCTTGAATATATAGCATCAAGGTGGTTTAGCAAAACCCCAAAGAAGGTTCTGAAAGAGATTCCTATTTCCGACGGAAAAGGAAAAATGACACACGCTAAGATTAGTCACATTACCATTCAGGGCGCATGGTAGCGTATACGCATAACAAGTCGTTAAACCAGATCGGCGCAAAAAACGCGCCTCCTGGTTAACTAAAACGTTATGTACCATCAGTAAAAAGAAAACAGAGGCAGATTTATTTTTTCTTACTTGGTGTTTTTCATACCCCGTGGACGAAGCCGAAGCCTGACGAAGAAAACCGGAAAATAGCGAGTCCTTTGCCGAACCCGAGACAGATGGAACGATAGTGAACATCTGGCCGGTAAGTTGGGCTCGCGTCGCCGGTTTTTTAGGAAGGGTGAGGGAACGCGTAGCGCCAGTCCCCGGGTGTCCTTCTCTTTTGGGTACTTTTCTCTTAGACAAGTAAGAGAAAAGTACCTCGCGTTCGGGCGCGAGAGCCCGATTAAAAGCTTTTTAAAAAATCGCCCTCGGGAGAGGGCTCCTACCAGAGATAGAGAAAAAGGTGACGCAAGTCACCTCAACCTGTTCCAGGCATCAAGCGCCGCAATCTTGTAGGTCTCTGCCAGTGTCGGATAGTTAAACACATTATCGACAAAGTATTCGAGCTTGCCGTTGAGTATC
>SDBV01012349.1_pt1 | contig 10955 bp, 16 predicted proteins | sample 2277081 | NCBI WGS metagenome assembly SDBV01 (sample SAMN10402039, study PRJNA504765) | marine sediment metagenome | isolation source: marine sediment core GS10_PC15, 223 cmbsf | place: Arctic Ocean: Southern Knipovich Ridge | collected 2010
AGGGGCCTTAGTACCTAAAGCAGAGGTTGGGGGTGACATGGGTGCTGTCGATGTTGGAGTTCAGGCACGATTGATGTCTCAGGCGCTAAGAAAACTTACCCCTGTGGTTCATAAGTCTAAGACAGTACTTATATTTATTAACCAGATTCGCGCTAATATTAGTGCCTTTGCTTTTGCGAAGAAAGAAGTAACTCCTGGTGGTAATGCCCTTAAGTTTTATGCGACAATGCGACTAGAGGTAAGAAGAATACAGTCTATTAAACATCGTGAAGCTCATATAGGTAATCGCTTAGTGATTAAAGTAGTGAAAAACAAGATGGCGCCACCGTTTAAGACGGCAGAAGTAGATCTTATCTTTAGTGAGGGTATCTCACCAGAGCTTGATCTTATTGGTGCTGCATTGAAGTATGATGTACTTAAGCAGTCTGGTGCATGGTTCTCCTTTAATACAGAGAGGCTTTCTCAAGGTAAGGACCAGTTACGTCAAGTGTTGAAAGAAGATAAACAACTCTTTGCTAAGCTGAGCAAAGCGGTGACTGAAGCTATTGCTGCTGAAAAGATTCAAGCAGCACGACCAGCTGATAAGCCAGTTGTTAGTAAGAAACCGGTTGTACAAACTTAACCAAAAGGTACAGTAACGTTGAGACCTCGTAAACAAGGGCCGCGTAAGCAGCTACCAAACATTAATGAGAGAATTCGATTTGATCGAATGCAGGTGATATCCCAGGAAGGAGAAAACCTTGGTGTTATATCTCGTAACGAAGCTCTTGACTTGGCACGACGGGCTAATTTAGACTTAGTGTTATTAGCTGAATCGGGTGGAGAGGGCGCACCGGTTACAAAGATCATGGATTATGGCAAGGCTCAGTATGCTAAGAAGAAACAGGCTTCTGAGGCTAAGAAGCATCAGAAGACGATACAGGTAAAAGAGGTTAAGTTTCGTCCTAAGATTGCTGGCCATGATTTTGATACTAAGGTAAATCGAGCGGTAGAGTTCATTAATGCTGGTAAGCATGTTAAGATGACCTTGCAGTTTCGTGGTCGTGAGATCGGTATGAAAGATGTTCTGGGTAATGAGCTTTTTAGAAAGATAGAAGAAGCTCTTGAAGCTGCTCAGATTACAAAGTTATTTGCAGAGAAAGATTCTCGGTCAAATAATATGTGGTCGAGAGTGTATTATATTAAGAAATAGTTAGTAAAGGATTAACAGATGTATAAAGTAAAGACACATTCTGGCGCGAAGAAGCGTTTCAGAAAAACAAAGAGTGGACGCATTAAGGCGTCACATGGGTATAGACGCCATTTGTTGACTAAGAAGTCGTCGAAACGTAAACGTGATTTGCGTCAAGGCTTCTATCTTTCACCGCAAGATGTGTGCCATATTGCGCCGTTATTACCCTATTGATAATTGAAAGGATAGTATCATGACCCGTATAAAACGTGGTGTTGTAACTAAGAAAAGGCATAAACGCCTTTTAAAGAAAGCGAAAGGCTTCTGGGGCCAACGCAAAAACGTATTTAAGCGAGCAAAGGAAACGTTGATTCGTGCAATGGCGTTTGCGTTTGTTGGTAGAAAGCTTCGTAAACGTGACATGCGCGCGCTGTTTATCATGCGAATTAAAGCAGCTGCAGAGCGCAATGGCACAAAGTATAATAGATTAATACATGGCTTAGATAAGGCTAACATCAAACTTAATAGAAAGATGTTAAGTCAGTTGGCTGTGTATGACCCACAGGTATTTGGAAAACTTGTAACAATGGCAGTACCGTCTTAGCGTTAGGCTGTAGACGAGTACATGTTGGGTAGAAAGAGAACAGAAGGAAGATGCGATGGAAACTGTGCAACCGCTTGAAAGATTACAGGTACTTGAAACGAAGATTGCTCAAATTATAGACCTCTTACATGCTGAACGGGAACGTTCACAAGAGCTTCTTGAGCAAAAGAATGCCTTGGCTGCTAAGCTAGAGGCGTTGGAGTCTTCACTCTCTCAAGAGACTAAGAGTACCGAAGTTCTTTCACAAGAGCGAGAGCTTACCAAGCAGATGGTTGACGAGCTTATTCAGACTATTGATCAATTAGTAGAAGGGTTACCTCAAGTTGAAGGTACCGCTACTTGATAGTGGAGCGTAATGTCTAAGGAACTTAAAAAATATAAGGTTACCATTGCTGGTGAGAGCTATTTTTTGGTGAGTGATGAGCCTGAAGAGCATATAAAATACGTAGCTGAGAGTGTTGATAAACAGATGCGTAGTATTGCTCAATCAGGTTACTCAGATGATCCACAAAGACTGGCTGTGCTTGTCGCATTACAGAATACCAGCAAAATGATGGCGAAGGCTGATCAGATGTCAACGTATCAAGAGTATACTGAGAAAATGATCGAGCATATCACCAATGAACTGAGTAGATAAGTGTCTCTTTCATCCCAAATGTCTGTTACATAGGGCTATTCAAATCCTAGGGTCCCAATTGATAGTATTTATGGGGTCCTGGTAGCTTTGTATTGTCTGTGGTATAGTATAAAAGTATATGATAACTATGAGAGATGTGAGTGAACATTAGGATATTACGACATGATGGACTTATTAATGATTCTTGTACCGGTAGTTGCCTTTGTGGCAGGGATCATACTACTGATAATAGGGCATAGAAAACAGTTAAAGGGGCAATCACTCCTTACACAATCTGTGCATAAACTGGATGCTGCGCAAAAAGAGATCGAAGTTGAAAAGCGTGAGGCGGCAAATAAGCTAAAAGAAGAGCTGTATAACAGGCGTTCTGAGTTTGAGCTTGAGATGAAACGTGAACGTGCCGAGCTTGAGAGATTTCAGATCAAATTGAATGGTAAATACGATGCTATTGAGAAAAAAGAGCTACGTATAGAAGAAACGATTCATGAGCTTCAACAGAAAGAGCGTGCCTTATCTCGTGCAACTGATGCACAACGAGCCCATGAACAAAAACTTAAAACGGTCTATGATGAGCTTACCGTTAAGCTTGAAGCTATAAGCGGGATGACCCGTGAGCAAGCACGAGAGTCCCTCCTTGAAGCACTTGAAGCTGAAGTTGTTCTTGCCAATGAAAAATATATCCAAAAGCTTGAAGATGATACGCGGCTTATTGCTAAAGAGAAAGCGACTAATATAGTTGTTACTGCAATGCAGCGCTATACTGCAGACCTGGTAGCTCCTCATTCATCAGGCGTGGTTCATTTACCACGAGATGAGATGAAAGGTCGCATTATCGGAAAAGAAGGGCGTAACATTAAAGCTCTTGAAGTTGCTACGGGAATGGAATTTATTATTGGTGAAACTCCTGAGATCATTACGATTGCTGGATTTAATCCGATACGAAGAGAGGTTGCCCGTCGTGCCCTTGAAAAGTTAATCGCTGATGGACGTATTAATCCGAGCCGTATCGAAGAAACGGTAGCTCAGTGTGAAGAAGAAATAGATGAGATGATTCAAGAGTATGGTAAAAACGCTGTTCTAGAATTTAACTTGCAGGGAATAAAGCAAGAGATGGTTACCTTGCTTGGTAAATTATACTTTAGAACCAGCTTCTCCCAAAACGTTCTTGCCCATAGTATTGAAGTGGGTATCTTGGCTCGTATGATTGCTGAAGAGCTTGGGTTACCAAACCCAGAAATCGCTCTTCGTGGTGGCCTACTGCATGATATAGGTAAAGCAGTATCAGCAGAAATCGAAGGGCCTCACGCGCTTATTGGTGCAGATATTGCTAAACGCTGTGGAGAAGATCCACGAGTCGTTAACTGTATTGCAGCTCACCATGAAGAAGCACCATTTGAGTCTGTCTATGCGCCGATTGTTATGATAGCTGATACTATATCAGCATCTCGACCGGGTGCACGAAGAGAAACTTTATCTGCTTATATTAAGCGCCTTGAAAAGCTTGAAGAGATCTCTAACAGATTTGATGGGGTTAAGAAAGCGTATGCATTACAGGCTGGTAGGGAAATCCGTATTATCGTTATGGAAGACTATCTTGACGATGTGAAGGCAGCTCAGTTAGCACGTGATATTGCGCGACAAATTGAGAAAGATATGGCATTCCCTGGACAGATTAAGGTGAATGTAATTCGTGAGAAACGTTCAATCGAATACGCAAGGTAACGATGAGTATTCTAAAGGTAGTAATGCTTGGTGACATTTGTGCTGCTCCCGGCAGGGCAATGTTTCAAAAGCATATTAAGAAGGTTATGCAAGAATATGGTGCTGATGCTCTTATCATTAACGGTGAGAACAGCGGCTCTAATGGTAAGGGGATAACGTCCCGTATCATGAAGTTCTATAAGCACCACGGTGTCGACGTGGTTACCTCAGGTAATCACATCTGGGCCCAAAAAGAGATCTATGACTATCTTAAAGATAATACCGATCTATTACGACCGGGTAATTTCGCGGAAGAATGCCCCGGTGTTGGCGTTACCACGTTTCAAGTTCGTGATTTCACGGTAGGGGTTATTAATGTACAAGCGCGTACGTTCATGCGAGAGCATGTAGCGTGTCCCTTCAAGATAGCACAAGAGCTTGTTGATTCTCTCAAACCGGTAACAAACATTATTATCGTAGATTTTCATGGTGAAGCCACCTCTGAAAAGATGGGTCTTGCTTACTATCTTGATGGTCAGATATCAGCACTCGTAGGAACTCACACCCATGTGCTAACGCATGACGCCCGTATCCTCCCAGGTGGGACCGCTTATATTACCGACTTAGGTATGGCAGGAACGCTTAACTCAATGATCGGGATGAAGAGCGCTCCTATTATAAAGCGACTCATGACTCAGATGCCAGAACGGTTTGAGATTGAAACTGAAGGGCCTATGATTATGTCAGGGGTCTGTATTAGTATCGATACAGCAACAGGCAAGGCTCTTGAAATAGAGACAATTAAGATTATTGATGATAGTATTAAGCTAGATGGCCCAGATGAATACGCAGAAAAAAGACGTTGGTAGAAAAAGGATATACTATGTCAAAATATGGAAAAGAAGCAGGAGAATACGTAGCTAAAGCTATTAAAGCATGGGAAGCTGGTACCCTCAAATCCGGCACCTCAGGCGAACCGGTTGAGTCACGTGAGCAAGCAATTGCTATTGGCCTCTCTGAAGCTCGTAAAGCGGGAATAGAAGTACCGGAAGAGTAAGCTCTATGTATTTAATTGTTGTTCTGTACGCACTCTGTGCGAGTATGTTCACCATTAGCAAATGGGGACTAGCTTACACAGAACCGATATTTTTTGTAGCGGTACGAATGATCCTTGCAGGGACACTCTTATGCGGTTATATACTTGCTCGTAAGGGTTGGGATAAGAACTTCTTAACCTATCTCAAACAAGATTGGTTCCTGTTTGCCCATATAATCTTTTTTCATATCTACTTAACGTATATATGTGTCCTATGTGCCCTTAAAAATATATCGAGTATAGAATCGGCAGTTATCTATAACGTATCACCTTTTATAGCCGCTCTGCTGTCCTATTTTTGGTTCCATGAGCTTATGACCCCTAAGAAGTGGGTAGGGCTCCTGATCGGTTTCTGTGCCTTTCTACCTCAGATACTTCAGGTAGGGCCATTATCATTCCACCTCTGGCCTCGACTATTGACTCTTATTGCCGTGGTATCGTCAGCCTACGGCTGGGTACTTCTACGTGCTCTTATGAAGAAGGGCTACTCTCCCATCGTAGCAAACGGTATAGGGATGTTCTTTGGTGGCGTAATAGCCCTAGGTACTTCGTACCTAACTGAGACCTGGTCACCATCACCGGTAACCTGCTGGGCAAACTTTATGCAAGCAACTATTCTTATAGTAGTAGTCGCTAACTTACTCTTTTATAATCTGTATGGGTATCTTCTTAAGCATTATACGGCTACATTCCTTTCATTTGCCGGGTTTAGCTGTCCGCTATTTGCAGCACTCCTTGGGTATCTCTTTCTAGGTGAGACGTTTTCTCCAACACTGTTCATATCATTTATCTTTGTTTGTATCGGGTTAGTTGTCTTCTATCATGAAGAGTTGCGGCAGGGGTACGTGACGTAAGTTAGCTCTTTCTTTATGTGTAGATTTCTGGCATTATACCTATAAGCTTACTTTGGAAAGGAATATGATGGCTTCTAGAGACAATCGATCTTCAATAACGATCGACATTGATAAAACTGATCTTAAGAAACTAAAGGTTTTTGCTGTGGATCACGGAAAGAGTGTACATGAAGTTGTATCAAAATTGATACAAGACGTGCTTAATGAACCACCTGTTCTAAACGATGAAACAATACATGCAATGAAAGAGGTGGTTGATCGAAAGGATTTTGTCTATGCTAACAACGCAGATGATCTTTTTGATAAGCTTGGCGTATAGTTATTAAGTTGAAGGTGTATAAACAAGAGTAATTCCATTAAGTTCTTTAAAAAGCACATAGATCTTAAAAAATAACTTGCGCTGATTATAATAATTTGCTATCTTAGTACACATGAAAACTTTCCTCCGACGTAAGTCAGGAGGAGGCCGACGATCTGGAGTACTTACGACAACTCAGGCGAGAACCAAGCTATTCAATGAGCCCGTAAGCCGGACGATAGCGGGGCCGGCCGTAAAGCCCCGTTTTTCTTTTCAGCAACAATATATTGAAGGGTTCACTATGAAGAAAAATGCTAAAAAAGTACGTATGACTATCGATATACCAACGGTAAACCTCAAAAAGCTAGAAGCTCTTGCTGCATCGCAGGGATTATCGGTTGAAGACCTAGTCGGAAATAAAATAGTTGAGTTTCTTAAAGATACTAAGGGAGAAGAAAATCAACCATCAAGCGAGTCTAAAGATCCAAAGAAAGGTGTCAAGGTAATCACTCCAGAAGAACTGGCAAGGATGTTAAGCGGTCTTTCTTAAGCTTATCTGTTATTAAAAAGGTTCTCAGTGGCTGTGACTATATCCTTTGTTGAATGAACGATAAAAGCAGGTTCTATTTTACGTAAAGCCTTTTCTGAGTTAAACCCATACGTAACCGCTCCAAATAGTACACCAGCTTGTTGAGCTGCTGTTCCGTCTCGTAGTTCATCACCTATGTAAAGAATGTTTTCTGGAGAAACCTTATAGTTACTAATGAGTGTCTTGAGCACCTTAGTTTTTCCAAACGGGCCTATATCGCTCATGATAAACTTTATGGTATCTTCTAACTCATGTGCTGCTAAGAAATGGGTAACATTAGTAACTGAGTTTGTGGTCATAATACCAAGGTGATAGTTTTTCCCAAGGGAAAAGAGCATCTCCTTAATACCTTCAAAGGGATGGACATCGTTAATATGCTCCATCATCTCCTTTCTTAAATGACGAACTATGAAAGGAAGCTGTATCTTGCTAACTCCTAACTTTTTAAGAACCTCTTTTGGTCCCTGATCTCTCATCGCTTTTTTGTCGTGATCATCTATTAAGTTTACCCCATATTTGAGCGCTATCTTATTATAGGAGGTAACCAACAACTCAAAAGAGTCGGCCAATGTGCCATCAAAATCAAATATGATCAGCTTCTTACCAGTAACAGGTGAACCTGTTAGTCGAAATGACGTTAGCTTCCTGGCAAAGTATATTACTCCTAGAAGTACCATAATCATACATGAGATTATGAGAGCATATATCATACAGTACTCTTATGTTCTCTTAAGAGAGCTTCAAAGTCTTTCATGAGCTTATCAACATAAGAGCATATCTTGCTATCATTCACATACTTAACCGTGAACCGATACATCTTAGCCGTATGTTCTGGAGAGGTACCCAAATATCCTGTACCGCGTTGAGCTCTCTCTTTTAATAAGGTGAGTGGTGATTGTCTAAAATAGTTTCTTAGAAGTCTATGCCATAACATGCGTTTGTGTATAGGTATACCATAATTACGCTCTTCACCGTCAAATACTCGAAGAGCAGTAATGGCAGTCTTATGTACTAACTTTGAGTAGGTATGCTCATCTTCTATTGTCTTGAGAACAAGGGCTTTGTAGCGATAAGGAACTTCCTTTAAGTGCTCATAAATAGATATACTTTGCGCAATACATTCCCGTTGTTCATCAACATACGTATGAAACAGTAGGCCAGCAGTAAAAGGACTTTTAGTGGCAATGATGCTATCAAGTGTCACATCTTTTTTATGGGTAACGGTGCGAGGAATAGAGGCGATATACCTTATATCTGGAAATAACGTACCCCGCAAAAAAGCATCACGCTCTTTTTGTGTATAGCATGGTTTGCAGTGCTTAAAGTAGAGCTCAGCAAAATAGGCATGAACTACCGGCGCAGCACCTTGCGTCGATTGAGCAATCAAGAGAGCTAGCAGAGTAATCTTTTTCACGAGTGTGTTCCTTTTAAGAAGTCTTTCTTAAGCTTGTTCCAGCAGGAAGAGGAACTGTTACCCTAGGCTTAGGTGGTGGTTCTTTATCTTTAGGTTTTGGAAACGCATCCGTTAGGGCTTTTCCTAGTAAAGAAGCTATCTTATGGAGCTGTGCACGAACAGCAGTATAATCTACGATATCGTCCTGCCATTTTTGTCCAACTCGATCTAGAACCATTTTTGTGACGGTAGTAAGATACTCGAGAATATGGGTGTGTACTACTCTAAACTCTAAATAAGGATTTGTTTTGTCTAACAACATGCTTAGCGTGCAGGCATTTTTCTTCAAGGCAGTTTCGGTCTCTTTTTGAGCCTTCTTATCATTTTTCTTAGCAGCATCGATGAACGCTATGGTCAAAGTCGCTTGCTTTTTTAATAGGTCGGAAACTTCCTTTGCTTTCTCTTTATCATACAGAGGTTCAAAAAGGTTGCCAATAGCTTCTTGGTTTGCTAACAACTGATCTGCTATATTCTCAGTAGTAGGTACATCATGGGTGACACCAATAAGGTACTCACGAGTGAGAGCACCGGTAGAGTTCCACAGATAATGCATCTCTGTACGTGCCTGAGCAGCTTGCTCAGGTTTGGTTGTTGCTAAGCAGGGTAGTGTTAGCAAGGAAAGCAGTAATATCTTTTTGTTCATAAGGGTCCTTTATAGTTTTGTACTAGGGTACCACAAAGTAGGGCAAAGAATCTAGCTTATGCTTCTTTTTTTAATAAATCTCTGATTTCCGCGAGAAGCTTAACTTCTTCGCTTGCCTTCTTTTCTGCTTTTTTCTGTTGGCCAAGGAACTTCTCTTGAAGCTTATTAATACTTGTTACCAGTAGGAAGACGACTACAGCTACAATGAGAAAGTTGATGGTAGCCTGTATAAAAGAGCCATACTTAATATCAGCTTCACCGATAGTTATTGCCAAGTCACTAAACTCTACGCCGCCTAAGAAGATACCGATGATAGGGGTAAGCATATCTTTTACGATAGAGTTTACGATAGTAGTAAATGCAGAGCCCATGATAACCGCTATCGCAAGGTCCATTACATTGCCACGGCTAATAAACTTCCTAAATTCATGTAGTACAATTATTATTTTAGACATAAAGGAACTCCTCATCGTTTAGTTCAGTATACCATGAGGAGTACTAAGAAGCTATCGTAGAGATTCGTAACCGCCGTCAACACCATTTTTAGATAGTATAATCTGCCAAAGTTGAAGCCCTCGCGCTCTAAACCCTGCAGCGCAAGACAAAAGATAGTAGTTCCACATACGATAGAATCTCTCTCCGAGCTTATCCTTAAACTGAGGCCATGCCTTAATAAAGTTCTTATGCCAAGCCATGAGAGTCTTATCATAGTCAGGACCAAAGTTATGAATGTCTTCTGTAATAAAGAGTCCATTTGCAGCTTCAGTAATCTGAGGCAATGATGGTAGAATGCTGTTAGGGAATATGTATTTATCAAACCAAGGATCAGACGCTAGCTTAGTAATATTAGAGCCGATAGTATGTAATAAGCTCAGCCCATCATCTTTAAGGCATTTATTAACTACTTCCATATACTCTCGATAGTTCTTAGTGCCTACATGCTCAAACATACCGACACTGAGAACTCTATCATACTGAGTAGTACAATCACGGTAGTCCTTCAGCAAAAACGTAACAGGTAACGAGCCCTTATGGGTCTGTGCAAACTCATACTGTTCTTTACTAATGGTGACGCCAGTAACATGAGCACCATACTTTTCAGCAGCAAATAGAGCAAACCCGCCCCAGCCACAACCGATATCAAGTACGGTCATGCCAGGCTTAAGTCCAAGCTTTTTACAGATAAGATGGAGCTTATTCTCTTGAGCTTCATCGAGATTCTTGGCATTCTTCCAGTAGCCACAGGTGTAGATCATACGTTTATCAAGCATAGCTTTAAAGAAGTCATTAGATAGGTCATAGTGTTGTTCACCAACGACCTTAGAGAGTTCCTTTGTTTGGTAGTTAAAGATCTTCAACATGATAGCATTAAGTATATCAGACCAGTTCTTAGAAATCTTCTTATCTAAATCAGCCTTAAATATCTTATAGAAGAACTCATCAAGGCGCTCGACATCCCACCAGCCATCCATATATGATTCACCAAGGCCTAATGAGCCTTCTTGGAGTACCCGCTGAAATACTGCAGGGTTATGAATAGTAATATCCCAAGGCTTGTTACCATTAACGGTAATATCAGCCTCTTTTAATAGCTTAGTAAAAAACTCCTGAGCATGCTCAGGTGAGCCATAGTACTTACGGCCTACAACAAATAGTGCTCCCGTAATACCAAGAATACACAGTAGTGTGATTAATAGTCGTTTCATGAAAATCCCCCTTAGTATTAGTATGAAGGAAATGGAATTTAAAAGTCAATAGTTGCGGGTTTGTCGAAAGGGGAGAGGTGGGGTGGTTGTTGGGAAAGGTCTCTATGAGGAAGTTGTTGTGGCTAGAAGGTTTGTATATTGTGAAAACGTCTACGGCTTGTGTTTATAAGAAGCGGGCTCTTTAGAGAAATGTCCATTTCCGC
>SDBV01012350.1_pt1 | contig 10955 bp, 8 predicted proteins | sample 2277081 | NCBI WGS metagenome assembly SDBV01 (sample SAMN10402039, study PRJNA504765) | marine sediment metagenome | isolation source: marine sediment core GS10_PC15, 223 cmbsf | place: Arctic Ocean: Southern Knipovich Ridge | collected 2010
ACAGTCGGAAGTTAAGACCGCTGCGGTTGACAGCTTTGGAACAGTTTTAAAGGCTGCTCCGTGGGCCTGCGATAAATGCCATGAAAAAGGAACCGGCGACCGTTACATCCCGTTCTGGCAAAAAGGCATCAAAAAACAATACAAGAAGATAAACGACAGGCTTAACAAGCTTAGCAAAAAGCTCGACACAACCGAAGGCAAGTCTTACGAAAAGTCTGTCGAAGAAAATATGCAACGGGTCAAAGACATCCTCGAATCGGTCCGGACCGACGGAAGCTGGGGCGTCCATAACCTTAAGTACACAGAGGCTATGCTGCGTAAAGCAAATGACATAATTACAGAATCTACCGATATGATGCGGGATTAAATATATTATGAAATATCTGAAAACAGAATTCGTAGTTGTATTTGTACTAGCGGCTATCCTTGCCGGAAATGCTTACAGCTATCCGCAGGGCACGCAGACCGAAACCCTTACAGGGCCATGGGAACTATCTGTTCAGGCGCAGCACGGAACGAACGGCATAAGCTTTCCGATTTCTGTCGAAGATGAAAATAAGCCCGGCACGCTAAAAGGCAATTTGCCAATCGCAGGCAAACCAATGAGAGTGCAACTACAGGAATATCTTCCCGACCTGCAGTGGGAGACAAACATTGCTCACAAAGATAACGGCGGCATCATCGCAGAGATGCACATAACAGGTAATGGACTTGATCGGAAGCTTTTTCTCGATTCAGAAGACGACAAAAAAAAATCGATTACCGCAACAGGTATCGGCAGCCTAAGTGTCCATAAATTTTACGATAAGAGCCTGGTAAAAAAGATCGCCGATCAAATTGCCGATCCAAAAGCATTGGGGATAATTTCTGTATGGCTTAAAGGAAGCGATCAACCGGTTGAATTTCTTGCAACCGAAACCGGAACCTTAATCGTACCTGCCACAAATTATCGAATAACCATTCAGCAGTACGTTCCGCACTATTCGATCGACACAGATACGCGTCAGGTCGTAAGCATATCGGACAAACCCGTTAACCCTGCCATCAAAATAAAAACAGAGATCGACGGCGAAGCTGCCGAACAGTGGCTTTGGTCGAAATTTCCGTCGCATCCGCATGGCGGAACTGAACTGCCTTTCCGCATTGAGTACTTTGCATTTAAGCTTGGGGCTAAAGGCGATCACCTGCTGGCAGGCGCAAAGGGTTCGCAGGTTTACATATTCTACATTAAAGACGGCCAAACCGTAGCTGAAAAGGCCCAAATCGACAAGCCGTACTTTTTCAAAGATAAAACATATTCATTTAGACTTATGAAAATTCGCCAACAGGCAGCTATTGAAACCAAATGGAGCAATAAAAGCGAATCCCTTAAAAACCCGGCGATAATCGCTTCGATAGTACAAAACGGACACCAAAGACAAGCAGTACTGGAATTAAATAAAGCTTATAATGCTCAGACCGAGACAGGAATGTTGACTATTCTTTTTCGTAAACAGCAGAACAATAGAAAGTATGGAACATCTCAGTACTGAAAAAGGCGACCCTGCCTTTTTCTCATTTATGGGAAAAAACTATAATATTTTAACCAGCACTAACATTTTTTACTATTTTTTGGCAAACATAACATTTTTAAAATAAAGCACTTACACTTACACATCTGCAATAATGCAATTGTTTCAATTATCAGGCACACGAATTGCTTTAGTTATATTATGGAGGTTATAAAGATGTTAATGAAAAACAGACAAATTTCGATTGTTATTTTGCTGATTCTCCTTGGTTGCAATATTAGTCTGGCTGTCGAAAAACCGACAACAACCCAGCAGACGTGTATCACGGAAGATTGTCACGCTAACTATCAAAAGGATGCTTATGTGCACGGACCGGTAAGCCTCGGCGACTGTAAGTCGTGTCACAAAGAAAAAGACGCCGCTGCGCACACGTATGAGCTAAGCCGCGAAGGAGAAGATCTCTGCTCATACTGCCATCTGGATCAGGTGACGAGCAAAAACGTACACAAACCGCTTGAAGACGGAGCTTGTGCGGATTGTCACGATCCGCACAGCAGCAATAACAAGTTCATGCTTCCGACAAGTACGGTTGCGGGTCTTTGCGAGAACTGCCACAAGACGACAGAAGGCATGGAGTATTTGCACGGACCGGTTGCTATCGGCGAATGCACCGTCTGCCACGATTCTCACAGCTCAGATCATGACAAGCTGCTGACGGAAGATCCTGCGGATCTGTGCTTTTCATGTCATGTCGTTACCAAGGAAGAACTAAGCGGATTCGAGTTCGTACACGAACCGGCAAGCAACGATTGCTCTGGATGTCACGATCCGCACGGCGGAAGCAATGCACAGATGTTAAAAGCAGAAGCTCCGGAACTTTGCTACTCATGCCATGAAGACATCAAGAATATTGCAACCAACTCCAAGTATCAACATAGTGTGGTAAGTGAGCCCGGCGGATGCCTGAAATGCCATACGCCGCACGCATCGACAGTAAAGTACGGTCTAAAAGCCGATCCGACAACACTATGTATGTCATGCCACGACAAACCTGTGGGCCTCAGCAAAACCGAAGTCCTTGGATCGTTCACAGATGAGATTGAAAACAAGAAGTTCCTTCACGGCCCTGTCGCAGATAAGGACTGCAAGGGTTGCCATAGCAGCCACGGAAGCGATTACTTCAGACTGTTGGCAAAGGATTATCCGCCACAGTTCTATGCTCCTTATAAAGCTGAAAACTATGCGCTTTGCTTTAGCTGTCATCAGGAGAGCATCGTAAGAACTGCTGAAACAACCAGGCTTACAAACTTTAGAAACGGCAACCAGAACCTGCATTACCTGCATGTTAACAAAGAGCAGCGAGGCAGAACATGCCGTTCCTGCCATGAAACTCATGCGAGTAATCTGCCAAATCATATCAGAGCATCTGTTCCATTCGGGAAATGGGCCCTTCCGATCAACTTCGGCAAAACCGAAACCGGCGGAACCTGTGCTCCCGGCTGTCACAAGCCAACGGACTATGACAGGGTAAAGGCTGTGGATTATTCAAAACCGATAGTTGTCGAAAAGCCGATAGAGACAGTAAAAGAGTCGGAAAAAGACAAAGATGCAATAAGTGACGAAGAACTGGAAAGACTATATGAAGAAAACCAGACTGAAAAAATTAAACCGTAAAGCTCAATGTGCGTTATCGGTTCTTTCAGTTGTTTTGTTGTTAACAGCAGGAACATTGTCCGGACAATCGCGGAAATTAAAGCTGGGCGACAAAATGCCGGAGTTTTCTGCAACGGATATCTCTGAGGCGCGTGTTACTTATGAGCATGGCAAAGGCTTGGTGAACATAGTCGCTTTTCTCTCATCAGATCAAAAACAATCCATCCGGGCCGCCGGTGATATTAAAAAGATACTCTCAGATATGGGAAAACATAAGGATCAGATGGATCTTTATGTAATAACCGACAACCTGAAGACTTACAGTTATTTCCAGACGACAGGGGACGATTCCCCATTCGTTTTCAACTGCCTGATCGACAAAGATTACGAACATTGGGGCAAATTCGGCGTTATTGCATCGCCAACGGTGTTTATATCTGATAAAAAAGACAAAATCACCTGGATGAAAGCAGGTTATGGGTATGATTTTGCACCGGCTATGAATAAACAGCTAAAATGGGTACTTGGAGTGGTTGATAAGCCCAAAGATGAAAAAATTGCCGTCAAGAACCTCTCTAATACCTCAAAAAAGGCGAAAATCAAACGTCACATCAGACTTTCAAAGATGCTTGAGGGCAAGGGCAGGACAGACTCGGCAATCCAGGAGCTTCAAAAAGCTCTGGAACTGGAGCCGGGGTCGATTGATGTTAAGCTGCGTATCGGCGAATTATACTGTATAGCCGGCGAAAATGAGACGGCGATAGCGTCCATAAGCGGTATTGAGCCTAAAAGCTATGCCGATCAGGGTAGATTTGACCTTGTTAACGGCTGGGCCAAAAGGCAAATGGGTCAACTTGATGAAGCAGAAGCTGACTTGATCGAGGCGACAAAACACAATCCAAACAGCGCACGAGCATATTTTGAGCTTGGAAAAGTATACCAGGCCAAAGGCGAGCACGAAAAAGCGGCTGAGGCATTTTATACAGCACTAAGCAAAATCTTTGGCGAATAGCACCTATCATTTTCTGAAAAATGCACCAAAAGTGCACCGTTTCTGCACCGGTTTTCATTTTGTCCCTTGATATTTAGCTAAAAATGGGGTGTTTCTGTTTCTGTTCCAACATACCGGGTGTCCAAAGCGTTGATGATCCGTCCAGAAAAAACCTGTTTCTCAGTACTGAAAAAGCGTATTGCCGTTTATTCTCAAATCCGAGAAAATCTTTGGAATATTTCATGAGCCCACGTAAAATCTTTTTTTATTTACAGCCATAAGTCTTTTACACAAAAAGACTTATGGTTACGTGGTCAGAAAACCGTATTGATTCCAAATATCGGGCACGAGTGTTGCTTTATATATAGTTTGGAGTCGCATATTGTTTATGTAACTCCTATAAAAAGCGTTAACGGCCGGTGTGTTACCGGCGAAATTTCATTTTTTTTGTATATGGAGGTTAAATTATGAAGAAAGTTATTGTTTTACTCGTGGTACTGGCTCTTACGGTCAACGCGTTTGCGGGTATCGCAGGGTCAAAGCATGATTTCAGCACGAATTCTGCCTGGAACACAGCTGGAAGTGATGAAATTTGTGCACCTTGTCATGCTCCTCATGGAAACGAAGACACGTCTGCGGATCCAACAGTACCACTTTGGAACCATGCCCAGACAGCCGCGGACTATCCCACTTACACATCTGATACGATGAGTGCAAACAACCAGAGTGGTACCAATGTTGCCGGCGTATCAAAGCTTTGCCTGAGTTGTCATGATGGTACAGTCGAGCTTGATTCTTACGGTGGAGCAAGTGGTGTAACAACGATCGCCGCTGGAGCTCAGGTCACAAACCTTACGAATTCACATCCAGTCGGAATCGAATACACTGCCGCTATGGCACTTGAGATCACAGAAGAACTGGTTGATCCTGCAACAGCAGCTCTGCCGCTTTTCGGTGCATCCAGCGACACGATCGAATGTGCAACATGTCATGATGTTCATGGCGGGGCAGCAGGGACAGCGCTTCTCCAGATTTCTAATACCGATAGTGCCCTTTGTACGGCCTGTCACATTAAGTAAGATGTTTTGCTTTTAGTGTAACGACGGTATACCTGGTCCGACGAGTTTACTTGTCGGGCCAGTTTTTTTTTTGGCTGTGTTTATGTTCGATGTTTTGATCTTTTTTTGTAACCGCTGGCAGAAAAGGAACCACGAATAGACACTAATAATAATTCAAGTTAACGCGTGCGCTGAAGCACACCCTTCGGTTATACACAGGATACCTAAGGGCATAAAATTCGTTACACGTGGATTCGGCGCCTTGGCGGGAATGACAACATGCGTTGTGCGTTTTTAATATGTTGGAATGGGTCCGGAGCTTTTCCTGCACCAATTTATGTCAGTGGACTAATCGGTGCAGGATACACTACAGGAGTGACAAGTTGTATCGGATATTTGGCTAAGAGATCACTTTTTTTAAAATTATTTTTTCGCGGTTGTGAACAAAAACACCTTATCGCAATAGTAACATCGCATATTAATACTGATATCCTATATTATAAGTTACCGAATGTTTCACTGTTATTTACTAAATGTTATCGGACCTGAAAGTGCCTTTGTATTGTTAATGAAAAACTGTTAAATAGACGAAAATCTTTTATGAAAAACTTGCAAACTATACTAATACCAGCGGTCATATTTGCAATGCTTTTCAGCATGTGCGGATGTGAAGAATCAGCCACAGTGGAACATGCCCCTGTGATCGAAGTCAAGCCGGTGTTTTTCCCGAGTTCACCAGACAAGCCGAGATTGCAGTTTCTGACTTCTTTCTCAACCGATCTCGACCTTAAACCGTCAGCACCCAAAGAAAAACCAAGTGGATTTGAGATGTTTCTCTTTGGCGAAGAAGAAGTTGAAATGGCTAAAGAGTCGATCTCAAAACCTTACGGTATGGCTATCTATGAAGGCAAGCTGTATGTTTGCGACGTTCAAAAGAAACTCGTAAGAGAGATCGATCTTGTAAACAAAACGTTCGGATATCTGACCAAGGAACGAAGGATGACCAATCCTGTCAATATATACATTGAGAAGGGGTGGAAGTATATTGCCGATCCGATAGCCGGTGCGGTATTTGTTTACGGCAGGGATAATACGCTAAAGGCGATCCTTGGCAAAAAACTTGAGATCAAGCCTATCGATGTTGAGGTTCGCGGCAGGAACTGCTATGTAACGGATATGGCAAGAAATCAGATCGTGGTTCTTGACAGGATCACCGGCGAGGAGATCACCCGTATGGGTTCTCAGGGCGGCGAGCTTGGGAAGTTTGTACTGATAGGCGATCTTGCAATGGACAGCCAAAAAAATATTTACGTAACCGATAAGATCATGGCAAGAATAACGAAATACAGCAATGAAGGGCTTTTTCAGATGTCGATCGGCAAGATCAGCACTGCACCTAAGGACATGATACGACCTAAAGGCATAGATGTTGACAAAGAAGGAAGAATATGGGTGGTGGATACGGGTCCCGAAATAACAAAGATATACAATCATGAAGGTGCCTTAATGATGTCTTTCGGTTTTCCTGGCGGCGGTCCTGGAAGCATGTCGATGCCGGCATCGGTACTTCTCGATTACGATAATGTCGATCTGTTCAAGGAGTATTTCGTCGAAGGCGCCCAGATAGAGATGCTTGTCTTTGTTTCGAACCAGTATGGTATGAAGATCAATGTTTACGGTTTCGGTGAGTTCCCGTTACAGGAAGCGGAATACCAAAAGGAGTTTGAGGAAATGGGCGAGGCGTATACGGAGGAGTCAACCGAGGCGACAGAATAACTCGAATCGGTTTCGCCTCAAATCAAACCCACAAACTAAGTATATGTTAGAGGTCGTTTTGTTGTGTGTTCTCTGTTCCGGTCCAAAACTATTTGGTGTGTATTGCTGCTTACGCCGATCTTTTGCGCAAGCTGCGATCCCGAAGAGCGTCACAAAATACTGACGACTTTTTTTGACGGTGTGCCACCTCTTTACGAAGAAGAGGTTTATGTACAGGATCCGAATTCGATATTTACAGTTGCCAAAAAACCTGTGGCTGTGTGGTATATACATGAACCGCAAAAGGATTGCGCGGTATGTCATGGCGAGAAAAAGGAGCGTACCTTTTCCAGTGAAGTGCAATTACCGGTAAGTGTACCGGAACTGTGCTATGGATGTCATGAGGGTTTGCGGTCGAGCGACAAAAGATACATTCACGGTCCTGTGGCGGTGGCAAAGTGTCTTGTCTGTCACGAACCTCACAAAACTCAAAACAAACACCTTCTTAAGTATCCGGTGCCGCAAATATGCTATAACTGCCATAATACGGAGTGGACCGCAACTATTTCCGGTCATGAACTGGAAGAATATAAGCAGTGTCTGGATTGCCATAGCGGCCATGACAGCAGGCAGAGGTATCTGTTAAAGGAAGATTGGGACAAGAGGAACAGCAGTAAAACAGAGGGTAAGAGCAAAGATGATGATATTGCGATCATCGAAAAAGAACTTGTCGATGTAATTAACTATTTTTGAGAAACCGCTGTCTAATTACGAATTACGAGGTAAAAAGTTGGCCACGAATTAAATATTTAGTAACTTGGATATGGAAGACAACTTGATAGTAATGCCGAATAAAAAGCGGTTAATACTCCGGGTGGGGGCTGCGCTGTTTTTGTGCGCATTGCTTGTACATGTCTCCGGTTGTTCCGTGAATATTCGCGGTAAAAGAGTTCCGCTTATCAGGCACAAAGGATTTAGCGGTGAGATCGTTCTGGAAGCCGAGCGCCATGAAAACACACAGACCACCGGAAATACAAAGCGCACCAGCACTGACATTGTGTTTAACGAGCGTCTTAACATAAGAACCGAAGGTTATGTTTATCACCAGAACCTGCTGCCGTTTAGTTTTGGCTTGGGGATCGGTTTTTTGCAGTCCAAAATGGAGAGCGGCTCTATAAAAAATACTCGCAAAGGGACGATCAACGAATACGATCTTTCCGGAAGCTTACTTCCTCTTAAGCCCTATCCGGTAAGTTTTGCCTTTTCAAAGCAAGATTCCTTTACTACTCAATCATTTTCCGGCTCACTGCGATCTGAAACACAAAGTTCCAGAGTTACCCTTTCTCTGCGTGAAACGGACTGGCCAATGCGATTTCATTATGGCAAAACAGAAAGCGATCAGCGCCAACTCGGTTTGCCGAATAATAACGATTATTCCAGGACAGATGAAAGATTTGCGTATTCACTACAACATGAATTTACCCCTAACTCTGTTATGGACTTTGACTTTGAAAGACAGGAGATTATACAGGAAAGAGGGATTTCCGTAAACTCCCGAAATGAAGACAGATATGATCTAAAGCACATACTGAACTTCGGTAAAGATGAGCGTCACAGTCTACGCAGCAGCCTGTATTATTCCGAACAGACCGGCAGTTACGATCTTGAAAGGACCAGGTTTGTGGAATCGCTGAGACTTAAGCATAGTGATTCTCTGACGACGAACTACCGATTTACTTTTAATAACAATAAAAGAGCTACTACTGAAAACGATCAGTATCAATTTACAACGGGGTTTACTCACCGGCTGTACCAAAGCCTGGTGACGACTGGAAGCTTTCATTATTCCGACGAAACATTTAACGATAGTATCAAAACAAACAGAACTGGTACCCATCTTGGTTTTAATTACAGAAAGCGCAACCGCTGGGGAGCATTTTCCAGCAACTATTCCGTCAGCTTTCTGGAACTGGAACAGGAAGGGGGCAGCGAATCGGTTGATGTTATCGACGAAAGGCATCTTTTCAGCGTGATCGGAAGTTTAAGGATCGAACTTAACAGGAGAAATATTGACCCGGACACTATCGAAGTTAACAATAGCGGCAGGACGAAGATTTATTTCACGCCGGCAGACTATACGATAAGTCAGACAGACGGTATCACATTCCTTGAGATAGAAGCAATCGGCGATATTTTCGCAGACGGCGATCAGACCCTTTCTATCGATTATGCTTTTATAATCGAACCAGAACGAGAAGAAAGCATTGTTATGCAATCCTTCGGGCTGAGACAGCAATTTAAGAACGGTATCAGCGTCTATTTCCGGCATCAGCGAAGGGATGAAGAGATTGACAGCACAAGTACCGATGTTGCCAGTGACGACTTTCGAATTAACACATACGGTGCCGATTATCGCAATAAGGGTTTTCGATTGTCTGCCGAATACAGCAAGAAAAAGTCTACGTTTATTCCGTATACTACCAAAAGGATCCATGGCAACTATGGCTGGAGTATTAGCCCGAGAACAAAAGCAAGTGTTTACGCATCACAAAACTGGTCGGATCTTAGAGGTACTAATCCACACGAAGTAACCTCATTTATCGTCGGTGCAAGTGTAACCAGCAAATTGTCGGACAAGTATATGCTGTCTTCGAGTCTAAATTATTATAAACATGAGGACAATTTGGGAGATTCGGGAGACTCCGAAGGGTATAAGCTCGATTCGCACCTTAAATACGCTTTCCGGCAATTGCGATTCTTGGCAGGTGCGGAATATAGTGTTCTAAAGAGAACGCAGCATAAGACTGAAAGAACGCTTATGTACATGAAGCTTAAACGTCTTTTTTAGCGTTGAGTAACTAAAGTTCGTGAAAACAACTTAAATTGGATTTTCAGTGAAATTTCTTTTAAGATTTGCTGTAATAACAAGTTATAATAAACTATAATAACGTGCTGACAGACCATGCACCTGAAAACATAGAAGCATTAGCGGAGTAAGCAATGGCAGCCAATAAAAGTAAGGCCATGAGAATAATATTGACATCTGCGGTTTGTGCGCTGGCAGGGTCGTTGTTTTACAGCGGGTGTGCCCAACCACAAGGTGAATTGTTCAGCGATCAGGTTGTTGATCTTGTTTGGCCCGGTCCGCCTGAAGAGGCACGTATTCGTTTTGTCGGAACAATATCGACTCAGGATGATCTTAAAAAAGAAGTGTCGTGGACGGAAAGCTTTGGTCAAATGCTCTTCGGAAAGGACGATACCGGTGTGCTTGTGGGGCCATATTCTGTTGTGATCGATGATGACGACAGGATGTACGCGGCGGATTCGTCTGGCGGTGTGATACAAATGTTCGATCTTAAAGGACGTCAGTACAAGCAGTTTTCTTCGATCAGTGATACTGAAAACCTTATTACGCCCGTTGCAGTTACGCTTTCTAACAACGATCTATATGTAGTCGATAGCTCGCTGGGAAAAGTATGTGTTTTTAATAAAGACGGTAAATTCCTGAGATCGATCGGCGAGGGCAAGCTTAAGCGTCCATCCGGAATAGCCTGCTCAAAAAAAACCGGTAAGATATATGTCTCAGATACCGCGGCCCATACTATATGCGTTTTCGATAAGGGCGGGATATTCCAATTTAATATTGGAAAAAGAGGTATAGATGCCGCCGAATTTAATTTTCCGACGCATCTCTGGATGGATGCCGATGACAGATTGTATGTCAGCGATACACTGAATTATAGAATACAGATGTTCGATAGCGATGGTAGATTTGTCAAGATGTTCGGCAAACATGGCGACAGTCCGGGATATTTTGCTCATCCGTGTGGTGTCGCAACGGATAGTAAAGGGAATATCTATGTTACCGACAGACAGTTTGAGAATTTTCAAATATTCGATAGTGACGGCAGCATCCTCCTTGCGGTAGGACATGAGGGAAATGGGCCGGGACAGTTTTGGCTTCCAGGCGGAATTTTTATTGACAAT
>SDBV01012351.1_pt1 | contig 10955 bp, 8 predicted proteins | sample 2277081 | NCBI WGS metagenome assembly SDBV01 (sample SAMN10402039, study PRJNA504765) | marine sediment metagenome | isolation source: marine sediment core GS10_PC15, 223 cmbsf | place: Arctic Ocean: Southern Knipovich Ridge | collected 2010
TCGGAGCGGATGCGGCCGACCAGGACTTCGTCCTGGCCGCTGGCTTCGAGCGGGGTGGGGAAACGATTGTGTTCCGGCTCATCCACCACGCGCACGCCGGGCGCCGCGGCCAGTGTCGCGCGGGCGGAGTTCGAGTCTACAGGGTCGGAGAACTGGATACTGACCGACTCCGTGTGGGCGCGCATGACCGGCACACGCATGCAGGTTGGCGCGATCCGGATCGACTCGTCGCCGAAGATCTTGTGAGTCTCCCGAATCAGCTTCGTCTCCTCCGCGTTGTAGCCGTCGGGCCCGACGGGGCTGTCGTGGCTGAAGACGTTGAACGCGCAGGGCACCGGGAAGACCTCCGGTTGCGGCGGCTGGCCGGCGAGCACCGCCCGCGTCTGGGACTCGAGCTCGGCTAGGGCCCGCGTGCCGGCTCCGCTGGCGGCCTGGTAAGTGCTGACGACGACCCGGCGGATTGGGTTGGCCCGGTGCAGCGGCCACAGCACGATCGCCAGGATGATGGTGGAGCAGTTGGGGTTGGCGATGATGCCGCGGTGCTCGCGAGCGGCCTGCGGATTGATCTCCGGGACCACGAGCGGCACGCCCGGCTCCATGCGGAACGCGGAGGAGTTGTCGATCACCACAGCGCCGGCGGCCGTCGCATGAGGGGCGTATTCAAGACTTATGCCGCGGCCGGCCGAAAAAAAAGCCAGATTGATATCCGTGAACGCTTGCGGCCGGAGGAGTTCGACGGGAGCGGGCCCGAGCGGGCCATCCATGGTCTGACCGGCTGAGCGGGGCGAGGCGAGCAGGCGCACGCGGTCGGCTGGAAAGCGCCGCTGCCGGAGCAGGGCGCAGAATTCCCGCCCCACCGCCCCCGTGGCGCCGACAATGGCTATGCGTTTCACGGTGCTCTCCATCCCGCGGGCAGGGCCTCCGCCGGTGGACGCCCGGACCGCGGTCGGACATGATACCATCCCGTATGGCGGAGTGGGCAGGGTACCCCCGGGAGCCCGGATCGGACCGGGCCATCCGCCGGTGGAACTGGTCGAAGAGTCGAGCATGGGCCGCTGGACGTACTATTCGCCGCTGTGGCTCGGGGCGCTGCTGGTGTTCGCGCTGAACGACGCCCTGCGCCAAGCGCTCCCGCCGCTGGAGCCCTGGGCCCACTGGTTGATTGTGGTGGTTGTGGCGGTGGTTGTGGGCGTGCAGTGTCAGGTGTTGATGGTTGGCGCCCAAGGGGCGTTTGCGCAGGTTCTGCCGGTGCCGATTGGACGGTCGATTAGAGGGCGGGCGGCTGTGATCGGCGGGTGGCTGCTGATCGCATGGGTGACTCTGGCGTGCGCGACGGTGTTGCTCGGTTATGAGGAAGTAACGTTGGCGGCGCGCGTGCTGGGTGGGATGAGCGTGGCGTCTCTGGCCGGAGCGATCGTGGTATACGTGTGGAACATCCCGGCGGTGGTGGCGGACTTTGGCGAAGGAAACGGGGGTCGGGTGTAATGTTGCTGATGCCACGAGCGGCCGGATCGATTGGGCAGGTTTGGCAAGGACTGCGATGTTCGCACTAGCCTGGGCGAACCTGGTGCATCACAAGCTGCGGACGGCGCTGAGCGCGCTGGCGGTGGGGATCGGGATCATGCTGATGCTCGTCTCGAAGGGGCTGGCGAGCGGGTCGCTGGCCGAGGTGGACGAGCGGATGCAGAGCGTCGACGCCGAGCTGGTGGTCCTGCCCGCTCAGGACAACATCATCTTCACGAACGGTGCGCCGTTTCGCAGGGGGCATGAGCGGTATCTGGCGGATTTTGGGGATGAGCGCGGGCCGCTGGCGGAGGCGGTGATTCCGGTCTTCTTTGGGCAAGTGAAGATGGGCGGCCAGCAGCAGCGCGTCTTCGGCGTCGATCCCGGACAAATGCGGATTTTTCTCGGTACCCGGCGGGTGCTGGCGGGGAAGCTGTTCGACCGGGCGGGCGCCTTCGCGGAGCGCGTGCGTGCGGGGCAGACGCCGCCCGTCGACATGGAGGATCCCACCTACGCCACGTATCTGGCGGACGGGCTGGAGCTGGTGATCGACGAGCGGCTGCGGCGGGTGGGGCGCTACGAGCTCGGGGACGAGGTCCGGATCATGGGGCAGGTATTCCGGATCGTGGGCGTGGTGGAGGCCGGCGTGGCCGGGCGGGTGTTTGCGCCGCTGCAAACGCTACGTGAGATCGTGGTGGCGGGTGAGCCGAGCGCCAGCATGTACTTCGTCAAGCTGCGGGACGGCCTGGATGCGGCAGCGGCGGCGGATGGAATTCAGGCGGCGCTGGGCCCGGATGCGCGGGTAGAGCTCAAGAGTGATTACGGGCGTTTGCTGCGCGAGAGCTTCGCGTCCGTCGGGCTCTACATGAGCGCGTCGAGCGGTGTGGCCCTGGCGGTGTGCTTTCTGTTCATATTGTTGACCATGTACACGATGGTGGTGGAGCGGACGCGCGAGATCGGTATTCTCAAGTCCTTGGGGATCAGCCGGCTGGGCCTGGTGCGGCTTTCGGTGACGGAAGCCTTGCTGATCTCGCTGAGCGGTGTGGTGACCGGGATCGTGCTGGCGTTTGGAGCGCGCGAGTTGATCATGCTGATCAAGCCGCTGTTGACGGTAGAACTGGCGACCGGGCAGTTGTTGGCCGCGGTCGCGGTGGGCGTCGTGGGCGGCACGCTGAGCGCGTTGTATCCGGGCTACCGAGCGGCGCGGCTCGACCCGGCCGTCGCTTTGAGTCACGAATGAATGCGGAGCTGATGATCGACGTGCGGGGTGTGGATCACGACTACACGCATGGTGCGGTGGTCGAGCCGGTGCTGCACGGGCTGGACTTGCAGGTGCGGCGGGGCGAGTTCGTGGTGATCATGGGGCCCTCGGGGTGCGGCAAGACGACGCTGCTCAACATTCTCGGATTGATGATGCCGCCCACGCGGGCGGCGTCGCTGCGGATCGCGGGGCGCGAGACCCTGGCGCTGGCCGATGACGCGCGGACGCGTCTGCGGCGTGAGGCCCTGGGCTTTATTTTTCAGCGTTTCAACCTGTTGCCGACGCTCAGCGCCCGCCGCAACATCGCACTGCCACTGCGGATTCGTGGCGTGGCGGTCGATGGTCAGGTGGAGCACCTCATGGCGCGCGTCGGAATCGGCTCCTGGGCGGACAAGAAGCCCGGGCAGCTTTCGAGCGGACAGCAACAGCGCGTGGCGATCGCGCGGGCGGTGGTGGGTGAGCCGGCGCTGTTGTTGGCGGACGAGCCGACGGGCAACCTGGATTCGGCGAACGCGGAGGCGATTCTGGATCTGCTATCCGATCTGCACCGCGAGCACGGTCAGACTGTCGTGATGATCACACACAATGAGCGACTCGCGGTGCGCGCGGACCGTGTGTTACAGATGCGTGATGGACGATTCATTGGCTGAGGGCCAGGGTTTGGCGGGATTAGACGTCGCCGGCGAGCCGGTCGCGTGCGCTGCCGCGCCGCGCCGCAGCGAAGGCGTCCGGCCGGGCACGCGGGCGTGGTTCGCGATGTTCGTGGCGTGGATGATCGCGCTGACCGTCGCGGCCGTGGTGCTGCTGGACCTGCACGGGACGGACGAGGGCGTCGCACTGCGGGCGTGGATACTCACGCTGATGTGCTTCTACCTGTCCTTGTGCAACAGCTTCGTGCCGCTGCCGACGGCGTGGATCATTTTGCTGGCGGCGTCGCCTGAGTACGCCCTGATCGAGGACGGCTGGCTGCGGGTCGTGGTCGTGGCGGGCTTGGCGACGGTCGCGACGGTGGTGGCCAATCTGAATGAGTACCACCTGCTCGCGTATCTGCTGCGGTTCGGGCTGGGGCAGCGCGTGCGGCGAACCAGGATCTACGTCTGGGCTCTGCGTTGGTTTGACCGCGCGCCGTTTCGGCTGTTGGCGCTGATCTCATTTGTGCCGGTGCCGATTGACGCGGTGCGCTGGCTGGCGAGTTTGCGCGGGTACTCTCGGCGCCGTTTCGCCGCGGCATGCTTCGTGGGTCGCGCGCCGCGCTATGCGCTCTTCGCCGGGTGCTCGGTGCTGATGCAGTTCACCGCGCGGCAGATCGTCCTGATCCAGTTGGTCATGGTGGCGGCCGTGATTGGGGGGCGCCTGGTGTGGCGCGCGGTGCAGGCGCGCCGCCGCCGCGATGCTGTGTCGGATGAGGAAACCACGATCGAGGCCGCGGCGGGCGTAGACCTGGGCGACGACCTACCCGTCTGAACCAGTGTCGGGGGCGAGTGCCGAGTTCTCAGGGTTGCGGGGCCGGCGTGGGGTTGGACAAGGTCATTTGGACAACACGGCTCTCGTGTTGGAGCACGGACACGGGATCCCTGGGCGGGTCGATCACCGGCAGCAGGCAGGCGGCCAGCAGCGAGAGACCAATCGTGATGACGGCCGCCACGCCGATGATGCAGCGCGTCTCCGCAGGGCAGCGGTTGAACGGCTGGTTGACCGCGGACAACACGCGGTCAACGGCGTTGTAGGCGAAGCGGGCAATGACGCCATGGCGCTTGGTCTGCGGGTCCGCTTCGGCTTCGTCCTCCGGCTGGGCGCCCGCTGCCGGCTCGGCCGGGGAGGACACCACCACCGGCTCTGACGGGGGCCGGGAATACACCTTGGGCGGGATCGTTGACGCCGCCTCGACCGGCACGTGCACCACGGCGGGCGTCGAGCCCTTGTCGAGGCTGGGGATATCGCTGGTTCGCGACTCGGCTTCGGCCAGGGCGGCTTGGATCTCGGCGTCGCTGGCGATGGTGTTACGCTCACTCACGGGCTCATCCAGAGACGGTTGTGGCGGTGCGCGAGGGCCGGCGCGCCGTGCTGGCCGCCGGGCAGGGGCAACGCTGCGACTCGCCCGGCTCTGCTGATAGCATCGGCTAGGCCATGAGAAGTCTACATTCCCGCAATCTGGGCAGCGGCGAACGCCGGGATCGCGCGGGAAGCAGCGGGCCGGTTTAGAGGGTGGCGACGCGTCACGTTCCTATAACGAAAGCCGTGGAGCGTTGTATGGTTTGTCGGAAGTTGTATCGGGCCATTCGACATGTCAGGTCCGCGCCGATTTAATCAGAGATGGGAGGAGCGCGGCCGGAGCCTCGATCTTGGGCAAGGCCCAGGAGATCGATCATGCGTGCACGTATCGTCCTGGTCGCTCTGGCGATCGCCGTTCCGCTGGCTGCGGAGGCGCAGTCCCGCGGGACGCAGGTGGAGGGGGGTTCGCGCGACCTGGCGCGCGTCCTGCGCTATGTGCCGGACGACGCGGATCTCGTCCTTGTCGTGCCCAGCGTGGACGGCCTGGTCGCCGGTTTGTCGGCGTTCGGGGCTGCCGCCGGCGCGGCGGACATGACCGCTGTCACAGCGGCGAAACTGCTTGAGGAGCCACTGGGCCGTTGTGCGACAGCGGTTGACACGGCCGGGCCGCTGGTGGTGGCTTGGTCGGCGAAGTACGACGATGAATTGCTGATCGTCTCGCTCTCCAGCGACGAGGACTGGCGGCGGACTACCGAGCCGACGAAGCTGCGGGATGGGGTACTGCTATTCGAGTTCGGAGCGGATCGATATGCCGCCAGCACGGGTAAGGTGGCAGTGTTTGCCCGAGAGCGCGGGCAGTTGCAGCGCGCGCTGGACGCGCGCGGGCAGTGCGCCGCCCGGCTGTCGAAAGAGATGGGCGACTTACTGGCACAGCGGCAGGTGGTCATCCACGTGGATGTCGCCGCCCGGCAGGGTGAACTGGATCAGCACTTTGGGTTCTTCATGGACATGCTGCGCGTGGGGATGGCGGTCGCCGGCCCGGAAGCCGAGCTGGGGATACAGTTCTGGGAGTGGGTTTTGGAGCGCGTCCAGCGGCTGATGGGGGAAATGCGGACCTTGGTGGTGACGCTGCGCGTGGACGGGCAAGGTGTGCTGGTCGACGGTCGCGGCACGTTCACGTCAGACGGCCAGGTGGCCGCGTATCTGCGGCAGGTTCGTCGGCCGCGGCGTGATCTGTTGCGCGGGTTGCCGACGGGCGGAGCCGTGATTCTTGCCACCGAATGGGAGGAGGCGCAAGGGGGCCCCGGCATCAACGAGATACTCACGAAGGCGATGTTCAAGATGGAGTCCGTGCGTAATCGTGTGGGCGCTGACAAGCTCAGCGCGGTCCTGGACCAGAGCATCGAGATGCACCGGCTCATATCCGGCAACTCCGGCGTCATCACGCGCGACCCGGACAGCCAGGCCATGGTGTACTCCGGGTTGTACCTGACAAAGGACGGCGCGGCCGTGCAGCGCAAGCTGCGCGCCGTGTGTGACCTGTGCCCGGAACTGGTCAGCGGTTGGGGGACTTTCCCGTCCGCGATGAAGCGCGGGCAGTGCGAGACGGTCGCCAACGTCCAGGCCGACGTGTATCAGATCGTGATGGGCGAATGCGGCGATCAGATGCAGCCGATGATGAAGGTGCTTTACGGTCAGGACGCGCGGATCTACATGGCTCCGCACGCCGAGGGCGTGGCCTTCGCCTTCGGGCCGCACGACGCCGCGCGCCAGCAATTGTCCAAAGTGCTTGCCTTCCAGTCGTCGCCGCTGAATGCCGACCCGCGGGTCAAGGCCTTGCTCCAGAGACTGTCGCCGGGGCCGCAGTTCTGCATGTTGATCGACATACCAGCCTTCGTCGAGATCATCGGCGGCTTGGTGCGCGAGTTCGCGCTGCCCTTCCCGCCGCTGGACTTTGGCGACCAGGCGGCGGCGCTGGCGGGGTTTACGCTCTACCTCGAGCCGCAAGCCGTGAAGGCCGAGCTGTTTGTGCCCGCCGAGCCGATCCGCCTGCTCATCGAGGCGTTTGAGGGTTTCGAAGACGCGGAGCACGGCGCATATTGATAATCGGGCCCCCGCGTGAGGTGACCGGTGACCCGAATCGGTGGCGCGCGGGCATCCTGGCCGGCGGGGTTGAAGCGGCCCATCAAAGCTTTGACATCTGAACCCGGCGAGCCGGGCGCGCCGGCAGGGGTCCAAAAACGTGTCGCACGCGCTCGCCTGTCGCGCTATAATCGCCACTGCGAGCGAATACGGTGCGGCAGCACAGTTAACCGGGAGGCAGGCAGCATGGTGGAGCCGAAGTCGTTCTGGGCGCGCATGAGCGGCGTGTTTCGTTCCGGGCCGCCCGCCGGCAACCTGGCGAGTGGCGATTCCACAACGTCGTCAGCCGCCCCGGGTGCCCCGTCGCCGGATATGCCGGCGCGCGCCCTGGCCGCGAATTCCGAGGATGTGCCCTGGTGGCGCCGCCGGCAGATGCGACAGGCGCAGGCCCGTGAGGCGTCTCTGCGCGTGATGGAACTGGCTGGCGCGCTGCAGGAGCATTTTCGGCGGCAGGATCAGCGGGCGGCGGAGCTGTCCGGGTCGTTGGAGCACATCGGCGGGGTGCTCGAACGGTTGGCCGAATCGCAGCGATCGCAGGGGGAATGCCTGCGCAACATCGCCGAGCATACGGCGGCGGCCGGCAAGGCCGCCGCGGCGTTGACGGAGATCATGGACCGCGTGCCGGATTCTCTGCTGACGCAGGCGGAAGCGATCCGCACCGTGGCGCTGCAACTGGAGGCCGCCCAGGAGTCCGACACGCAGCTCATGCATTCATTGCAGCATTTTGGCCAGGCGGTCGAGACGCTGGGTTCCTCGGGCACGGCTCAGGTCGAGGCGCTGCGCCGGCTGAACGCGTCGCATCAGGAGCAGCACGAGGCGTTCACTACGCTGGTCCGCGAGCAGGCGCGCCGCTTTTTGGTGATTGTCATCGTGGCGGCGGTGCTCGCCGTGGCCGCGATCGCGGTGCTGGCGACGATCGCATGGCGACTCACATCCTAGCCCGAATAATTCACCGCGGAGCACGCGGAGACCACAGAGAGGTGATAGAAAAGGACTTTACGAAGCCGACGCGGAATGACAGGTGACGCACAGTGTCAAAATGAAACGCGCTCGAGTCTCGCCATGACTTCTTTCGCAACAACACTCTGCGTTCTCCGCGATCTCTGCGGTGTGAATAGTCCGGGCTAGCACTCTGGATGGGATCGTCGGATGCGGAGGTCCGACACGACAGAAATGGGTCGGCCGGACTTGGGTTCGAGGTGACGGCATGAAGATCGGCCTGGTCCAGACCAACCCGACCATCGGGGACATCGCGGGAAACACCGACCGCGTCCTGGACGGGTTGCGGCGCGCCGCGGCGGCTGGCGCACAACTGGCCGTGTTCCCCGAACAGACGATCATCGGCTATCCGGCGAAGGACTTTTTGCTGCGGCGCGACGTGGTCGATCGCAACCTGGCGGCCCTGAAACGCATCGCGGACGCCACGCAGGACGTCGCCGCCCTGGTGGGCTTTGCCGAGCGGAATGTCGGGAAGTTCGGGCGGCCGCTGTACAACGCCGCGGCACTGCTGCACCGGGGGCGGGAGTTGGGCCGCTGGCGCAAGCGGCTGCTGCCGATTTACGACGTCTTTGACGAGATGCGCTACTTCGAGCCGGGCGGGCCGCAACCGGTGGTCGAGTTCGGCGGCCTCAAGCTGGGCGCGACGATTTGCGAGGACATGTGGTCGCGGGAGGAGATGCTCGGCCAGCCGCTGTACGACTGTGATCCGATACGAGACCTGGTCGCGGCGGGCGCCGAAGTGGTGTTCAACGTGTCGGCCTCGCCGTACTTCCTCGGCAAGCACGACGTACGTGTGAACCTGATGGCTGAGCATGCCCGGCGCCACCACGTCCCGATGCTCTTCGCGAACCAGGTGGGCGGCAATGACGAGCTGCTGTTCGACGGTTCCAGCGTGGTGGTGGATGGTGACGGCCAGGTGGCCGGGCTGGCCAAGGCCTTCGCCGAAGACCTGCTGATCGTTGACCTGGGCGACCTGTCCGCGACGCGACGGGAACCGCAGCCGGTCGGCGCTGCGAGCCTGCACGACGCCCTGGTGATGGGCGTGCGCGACTACGTGCACAAGTGCGGGTTTCACTCGGTCGTCATCGGGCTTTCGGGCGGGATTGACTCGGCGGTCGTGGCCGCCCTGGGCGTCGCCGCGTTGGGGGCCGAGAACGTCCACTGCGTGGCGATGCCGAGCCGGTACAGCAGCGACCACAGCCTGACGGACGCCCGCGCGCTGGCGGAGAACCTGGGGGTTCAGTTCTCGGTAATCGAGATCGAGCCGATGCACGCGGCGTTCGAGGCGCAGCTCCAGCCATACTTCGCCGGCCGTGCGCCCGACGTCGCCGAGGAGAACATCCAGGCTCGCAGCCGCGGCGTGATTCTGATGGCGCTGACCAACAAGTTCGGCAGCCTGCTGCTGACCACCGGCAACAAGAGTGAACTGGCGGTGGGGTATTGCACGTTATACGGCGACATGGCTGGCGGGCTGGCGGTGATCAGCGACGTGCCGAAGACGATGGTCTATCAGATCGCCGAGCGCGTGAACGCCCGGGCCGGCCGTGAGGTGATCCCGCGGAACATCATCACCAAGCCCCCGTCGGCGGAGCTGAAGCCCGACCAGACCGACCAGGACTCGCTGCCGCCGTACGACGTGCTGGACGAAATCCTGGAGCGGTACGAGGTGCGTTTGCAGAGTGTGGACGAGATCATCGCGGCGGGGTTCGACGCACAGGTCGTCCGCGACGTAGTGCGTAAGATTCAGATCAGCGAGTACAAGCGCCAACAAGCGGCCCCGGGCCTCAAGGTGACCTCCCGCGCCTTCGGCTTCGGCCGCCGCATGCCGGTCGCGGCACGGTATCCGCGGTGAAACGACCTACTCGCTCGGCCGCTTGATCCGGATGTTTCGGTACCACACCGGGTCGCCGTGATCCTGCAAGCCGATATGCCCCACGCGTGGCATGTCCTTGTAGGCGGTGTCAAACTTGTTCGGCGTGCCGTCGGGATTCTGGTGGGGCTCGGTCCACTCGTCGAGGTTCATGTCGATGATCTGCCGGCCGTTCATCTCGATCGTGATCTGGCTGCCCTGGCAGGTGATCAGGGCGTGGTTCCACTCGCCGGGCGGCTTCACCATGTTGTGCTTTGGTGCCAGGCAGTCGTAGATCGCGCCGCAATCGTGCTTGTCCGGCCTGCCCTTGCCGTGGGAGTCGAGCACCTGCATCTCGATCGCGGTATACAGCCACTTGACGATGTCGCTGGTGCGGAAGAAGACGCCGCTGTTGGTGTTGGAGGCCAGCTTGAACTCGAGACTCAGGGTGAAGTCGCCGAAGGTCTGCTCCGACCAGATATCGCCGCCGCCCTGGCGGGTGAGGATGCCGTCCTCGACGGTCCAACTGCCGGGCTTGGCGATCCAGCCGGTGAGGTCCTGGCCGTTGAACAGGTGGATCCAGCCGTCGTCGTCGAGCGCGGCGCTGGGCGCGGCGTCGGCCGGCAGGTCGCCCATCGCAAACTGAAGGCCGGCCAGGTAGTGCTTCAGTACGTCGCCGTTCGCGAAGACCGCTTCGTTGTGCCCCAGCGAGCAGTAGAAGACCCGTCCCAGGCCATAGGTGCGCACCCAACTGACGGCGAAGTCGCCGTCGCCGCGGCGGATGCCCTTTCTGTTCATGTCGGTCTGGCTGGTGTCCAGGCTCAGGAGGACGCGGAGGACGTCGCGCGAATACGGCGCGCGGAACTGATAGATCTCGTCGGTGATCAGGAAGTGGCTGGCGGGAAAACCAGCGTTGAGCGGATGGCTGGGATCTTCCACCTGGACGGCGACCTCGCAGTCCGCCGTCCACGGATGACCGTCGAAATACGCACCCATCAGCTCGCCGAACTCCGGCCATTTGTAGAAGCAGTCGGTGGCAGCGTGGATCCCGACCACACCGCCGCCGCTACGGACGTAGTCCAGCAGACTTTCCTTGAGGTTCGGGTCGTCGAACAGCTCGCCGGTCGTGTTGTTGAAGCAGACGGCGTCGAAGCGGCGGAGGCTTTCGGGCCGAAAGACGAGCGGGTCGGCACTGACGACGCTCTCGTA
>SDBV01012352.1_pt1 | contig 10955 bp, 14 predicted proteins | sample 2277081 | NCBI WGS metagenome assembly SDBV01 (sample SAMN10402039, study PRJNA504765) | marine sediment metagenome | isolation source: marine sediment core GS10_PC15, 223 cmbsf | place: Arctic Ocean: Southern Knipovich Ridge | collected 2010
CATTCTTTTGGACGAAGTGCAGGAACAATTGAGGAAGAGCCAACAGATGAAGTTGAACTTCAATGTTGGGGCCAAGAACTTCTTGCTGGATAAGGGTATCGATAAGAAATTTGGTGCCCGTCCTATGAGAAGAGCCATTAAGAGCCACCTGAATACTCCGCTAGCTGTCTCTATCCTCAAGGAAGAGTTAGATGGTACGAGTAAGGTGACTGTAAGCGTGAAGCCCGACAAGACGGGTCTTGTTTTCCGACAGAATGGCAAACGTGCCAAGGTAAAGAAGGAAGAAGACGATGCCTAAGAGTACTTTAGGGCTCGCCATGATTATGCAAAATGAGGAACCGCATATTCCAGCAGCTATAGCTCAATTCTTCCATGTAGTGGACGATATTGTAGTTGTAGATGGGGGTTCCACAGATGGTTCAGTTGGGTGGGCGGAAAAGATGGGGGCTCGGGTGTTTCACCGGCCGTTTGATAATGATTTTTCCGCCCAGAAGAACTACGCCATTGAACAACTTGAGACGGATTGGGTTTATCTTCATGACCCCGACGAACGTTTAGAGCCCACCTTGATAGAAATTTTGCCGTATATAGTCTGTCCTGTGAACCAGCGAGCGCTCATGGACTCAGGTTTCTTGCCGCAGCTATCGAAAAAAGAGGGGCAGTTCGATTGTATAGGGATTCCTCGTAAAAATTACATAGATGGAGTTCAGACTCCCATTTATCCTGATTACCAGTATCGTCTCTTCGCTAACTATTGTCGATTTGAAGGCGCTGTTCATGAACAAATTGTTAACTTTAAACAGCGTACGGAATTGGATTTTACACGTCCCGCCTCGGCACAGCCGTTGGTTAAGGAAAAAATGGACAGCCAAACTATAGACACAGAGAGAGGACAGCTTGAACCAGACGTAAGATATTATCATCCTGACGATATTTCTCGGTTTAATATTCTTCACTATAAGAGCGGTCCTAAGCAGGAACATCAGGATGAGATGTATCGAAAAATTAGAGAAGGAAATTAAAATGTCATCAAGTTTTAAAAACGAAACTGCTTTGGTTACCGGAGCGACTGGTTTCTTAGGAGGCCATGTCGTTGAGTGTTTATTGAATCGGGGAGTAGAAGTAGTCGGCCTGACCCACGACACTCACAAGGATAGTTACATTAAATTCCAGGGATTACCTATAGATCATCTAGTAAGTGGAGATATTACGAACCTCGCAGACATGACGCGAATCATCGCGGACTATGAGGTTGATTACGTATTCCATCTTGCAGCTGATCCTATCGTCAGGAAGTGTTCTCTCGACCCCGTCGGTTGTTTCATGACCAATATCTTGGGCACTGCCATAGTCCTGGAAGCAGCCCGATCAGTCGGTACTGTTAAGGGCGCTCTCTGCATGGAGAGTGATAAATCCTACGGTTCCTTTGACGCTTCCGACCTCCCTTACCGGGAGGATCAGGCGCTGAAGCCTTCCAATGTCTACGAAGTATCTAAGGCATGTGCGGGCTTGGTTGCGAAGGCATATGATAGTAACTATGATCTTCCCACCTATACCATCCGAGGCGCAAATCTCTATGGTCCGGGGGATATGAATCTAAGTAGGCTCTTGCCGGGGTCCATTCTACGTCTCCTGAACGGAGAACCCCCAGTCCTTTACGGGGGCGTGGGCGATTACGTTCGGGAGTTTGTTTATGTAGCGGACGCGGCCGAGATTATTGTCCAGTTAATGGAGAAGATTGATCTCACCCGTGGACATGCTATCAATTTAGGGACTGGTGAGACTTTCCGCATCGCCGACCTCATGGAGCAGATCTGTGCGTCTGTGAATCCTAACATTCACCCACAAATTGTAGATAAAGGCGGCTCTTTCAAGGAAATCGAGAAGCAGTGGTTAGACCTGACTAAGCTGCGCTCGTTTATTCCCAATCATGATTACGTTTCGATGCCCGAGGGCCTAATAAGAACTGTAGCTTGGTATAAAAAATTCAACGACAGTAGGGAGCTTTAACATGGGCGAACAGGTTAAAATCAAGACTTATTTTTGCCAAATGGTTACCAACCGTTTGGAAATGATGCAAGCAAACATTGAGAGGGCTTATCCCTACTTCGATCAGTTTATTATCGTCGACGGTGGCTCAACTGATGGCACTGTGGAATGGCTTAAAGAGCAAGAGAAAGTAGACCTCGTAGAATTTAAGTGGTGTGATAATTTTCCTCTTAGCCGTAACCAGTATATCAATAGAGTTGGAGAACTCAGAGAGCCTAACGAAATCTCCCTTTGTTGCGTGGCTGACGATGATGAATTCTATTCCCATTTTCTTATGGAACACATCAAAGATGTCGGACAGCAGCTTCACGGCCATAATTTAAATCAGTTGGCTATTAGATGTAGGTCTGTTTCTATTGATAGAGAAGGGAATAGGGTGTGGGAATCTTTAGATGACTATTGGAAGGCTTTGATTTTCTTGTGGGAAGAGGGTCTTTGTTACGCAGACACCCAACTTCATGAAGTTTTGGCCCCTCCGTCAGGGATGCGACAGACCCGTTGCGATGCTCTCGAAGACACTGAGCGAGAAACTCTTTACGAACATATTAAACAAGAGAATGTTATTTGGCCCAGAGGCATGCGTAACTTTTATACCTTTGGAGGCGGCCCTAATTTGGGAGAAAAACAGGCCCACTGGCGGCCCTTCCGAGAAATGCTGGCCAGGGCGGGAGATTTTGAGAACTGGACTGAGGTCGAGGCCTATCTTGAGGCCGGGAATATTACGCAGGAGTTAAAGGATTGGTTTGTCAAACATCGGTTAGAGGGAACCTCTCCTGCCGATCACGGCATCGAGCACGACGCCCGACAGGATGCTTACGACGGCGCGTCGGAAATTCGGGAATGCTTCCTTACTTACTTTGTATGGTTTCATCCGGAAGAGTTGCCCGAAGAGCTACTTGAAAAGGATAAGAACTACAAGGACTACGCGACCGAGGCTAGAAAGATTAATGGGCCCGATACGGTAGTGGGTACAAAGGAATAAGAGGTGGAGTTTAGCTCAACAGCAGGACGGCCTGCCGTCAGGATAGAATTAGGCGCTGGTCCCCATGGGAGGCCTGGTTTTTTCCATGTGGACGCCGTGAAGGTAGGTAACGTTGACCGACAGGCAGATGTTAGAGATCTTAGTTGGCTTGCAGATAATTCTGTGGACGAACTATATTCTGCCCATACTGTAGAACACATCTCTTATACAGAAATTGTGGAAGTCCTTAAAGAGTGGCACCGGGTACTAAAGCCAGGCGCTGCGATGGCCATCAAGATGCCGGATCTGGACTTCTTGTGTCGGGCATACGTTGAGGGCATTCATTCCACAGAAGAGATTATGATAGCTCTATTTGGAGGTTTCTCTGACTCCTCTGGCGGCCCCGACGGCTGGGAAAAGATTTCAGGCAACCCCCAATGGCAACGAAATACTATACGAGACGGAGACATCCCTCACCCCGGTGAGTATACTGAGTGGGGAGCCCACAAGGCCATGTATACTTTTGAAAGTTTTAGAGTGCGTATGGAGGCCGCTGGATTTATTCACGTCCGGCGAATAGTGGAAAACGATTGGGAGTTACACGTTGTCGCCAGTAAATAAAATCAGTGGATATACTATCGCAAGGAACGTGGTTAAGTTCGAGTACCCTATTCGAGAATGCCTGACCACCCTACGCCCCCTCTGTGAGGACGTGGTTCTAGCCTATGATCCCCACACAGACGACGGGACGGACGAAGTAGTGAAGACGCTGGCCCGAGACCTAGACCTTACCCTGTTCGAGACTCGTTGGAACATGGACAACATTGACAAGGGCTTAGAGCTAGGAGTACAGACGGACATTGCAATGAAGCAATGTCGCAACGATTGGAGATTATACCTACAACTAGACGAGGCATTTCATGAGGACGATGTGGAAGCCATCAAAGAGCTGCCTGCCTTAGCGGAAGCACAAAATGCTTTTGGGGTGGATTTTCAGAGAGTTTATTTCTATGGAAACCTGCACACTATTCGTAAAGATTGGACTGCTCAGATTACTAGACTGACTCGCGATGATACGCATACTTATAGTAAGGGGGACGGCATGAGCTGTGTCCCTATCCGTCAAGACTTTGAAAGGCACCTACTCTCCAAGGTATGGATGTTTCATTATTCTAGGCTTGGAGACCCGGAGCTAATTAGCAAGCGTGTTCGGAACATGGACACCTTCTACCATGAGGACGATGACCTCGTCCCCGAGTCAGAACTCCCGTCATATGATTTTACCACTCGGGAGTGGGACAACTACGCAAAATCTGGACTGCCCCCAGAAGTGCAAGGTGTAACTCTTAAGTATGTGGGAAAGCACCCGTTGCCTTTTGCGCAACTGTACCAGGATTTTGAGTAATGTTCGAAGCAATTCACCTGTTTCTTCTTGTTCCGAATGATAGTGGGAGTACTTGGCTGCAGAACAACATCTCTCTCTGTAGTAACTGTGTTTCTTTTAGTCCTGGGTTGGACGGTAAGGGGGTTTGTGACGGCACGACGGCATACCCTAACCAGGAAATCAACAAACTCTTCTCAGAGAATATTCCTTTGTGGGAATCTCCAGGCGAATATGACTGGGAGGCAATAAAGAAGCGGTGGTATCAAGCCTGGTCCGAGAGCGGTCACAATCCCCAGGTCTATCTGGAAAAGACACCTCAAGCTATATACGCTTCGGATATGTATGTTGAGCAGTTTGATAATGTCCGCTTTATTATCATGGTTAGAAACCCCCATGCCGTAGCAGAGGGTATGAGGAGAACGATACTAGGTGAGGTTGATATCGGCCGGTGTGCCAGACACTGGATTGAGTGTGCCAAACGTCAGATGTACAACATGAAGAAGTACCGAGAAATTTCTGTCACTATGCGTTATGAGGATTTGATTGAATACCCTGAGGTGACTGCAGAGCGAATCCGTAGCTGTATTCCCGCCCTACATGACATTGATTTCTCCAAGGAAGCCGCTGCTCACAGTTTGGAGGGTATGAAGTCCAAGCCTTTAACAGATTTCAATGAGCAGCAGATAAAGAATCTCAGTGCCGAAGATATAACCATAATCAATCAAGAGTTGGAACAGGTGCCTGAGGTACTAGAATATTTCGGATATAAAATAATCGGAGTTTGATCAATGACAGACAGAGTTACCATCATTTCGACGTGTGAGTTCCGGCGCCGCTCGTTGGACGTAAACAGTAAGAATTATGAGCCTATGGCTAAGAGGCTTGTACATTCTATTAGAACTAACGGCGGGAAATATAAGGATGCTACTGTTATTATGTATTACTCGTCTGAGGCCGCGCCTTCGGAAGAAACACAGTCCTGGCTGAGAGAGAATGGCTGTGTTGTCGTGGGGGGAGGAACAAGTCTTATTCCTGGAGAACCTGTCGGAAATAAGATTGACGCGTGCTGTTCCCCATTCACCACCGAATATGGATTATGGATGGACAGTGATATGTATGTCTTAGATACTTCGCTGTTTGAATCCTTGATAGAGAAGAACTTAGATGTGGCCGCAACAGGTTCTGAGTATGGTCATCACAGGTGGGGAAGATTATCAGATGGTCCTATTTGGGAGCAACTCTATGCGTTGGCAGGAGTTAGTGCTCCGATTGAATGTTTTGCAGGCGGGTTGGACGATGAGCCAGTACATTTCTATTTCAATTCCGCAATAGTTCTTTTCAAGAACGGGCGTGGTTTCCCTGAGGTGTGGAGAGATTTAGCTCCCAAGGTACGCTTTAGTGGGATAGAGAACACCGAGCATAATTTCACACAAACTTCTCTGACCCTGGCCGTTTTGAAAACACAAAGTGTTTGCGAACAGCTCCCTCAGACCTACAACGCATACTATGCGTTAGAGAAAGAGGCCAGTTTTGAGAGGGCCGTACTGCACTATCAGGATAACGTGATTGATTTCTATCCTGGGGTGAAGTGGGATGTCTAATGAATAGAAAAGAGTTTGACCAAGTATTCAACGGGGATCTTGGAGGAATGAATGAGAAGATTGCCCAAGACCCCGAAGAGCTATGGTCAGTAGTTCAACGATTAAACAATCTCCAACCCAAGCGCATTCTGGAAATAGGAGTGAACTTTGGAGGAACTACTCGTATTTGGCAGGAGATTGCCAGCGAATTAGTTATCGCTCTGGATTTGGATATTAGTAAAGTGACAGTCGCCCTGTCTGAGAATGTCCGACTTGTCGAGGGAGATTCTACCGACCCTGAAATCATAGCCATCGCTAAAGAGTTAGGCCCCTACGACTTTCTCTTTATAGACGGAGGACATACCTACGAGATTGCGAGGGCAGACTGGAATAATTACTCCCCAATGGTCAGACCTGGCGGATTGATAGGATTTCATGATGTGAAGGCTCCGATCCCAGGCCCTCATACGCTGGTCAAAGAGATTAGGGAAGCGGGCGCTTGCTGCGAACTATTTATCGACGGTAAGGGCGGTGGTATGGGCACAGCCTTAATCACGAGGATATGAGTTAGGTTTCGAGTTGTTAGAATTTAATGGACGGCCGAAGTATCTATATAAGAGAGGAGAGGTGTTTAATGTTTATTAAATTTCAAGGTGACTACGCTAGTGATCGATTTATCAGCATTGTAATCCTTTCATATAAACGCTTCGACATGACTCAGAATCTAGTAGAGTCAATTCATCAGCATGCGGATATGCCTTTCGAAATAATTCTGCATGACGACGCCAGTGATGGAGATGTACCAGAGCGTCTTTACAGAGATTTGAGAAAGAAGGTGTCCTCTTTAGTTTTGAGTGGCGGTGAGCTGAATATGGGACTATCCGCCTCATTTGAGAGAGGAACTTCTTTGGCGTCCAGTGATTATGTATTATGTATGAACAATGACACCCTTATGCTTGGGCCTGGTTTCAAAGATATAGTTCGGGTTCTCCAAGTCCCTTACGTGGGGGCATTTGGGCCATGGCATGTGGGGGAGGGTAAGGTGGGGGGAGGAACACCCTTGGTGGAATCTAATGGTTGTAGGTTCCGGCTTGGTCCTAACGTAGGGAATGGTAGTATGATGGCATTTCGTAAAGAGGTATGGCAGGAAGTTGGTGGTTTCCCCCACGTTTTTAGCGGTGCGTCAGATACTGCCTTTATGCGAACGTTACTTAAACATGGTTATTTTAATGCCGGCCATTTCGTAAAAGACGCAGAGTCTTTTGATAATGTTGATTATCACACAGGTTGTTCTAGAACTACTATAGGCCCCAATAAGTACGATATATCGTATCCCTGTCTATTTAAGGCTCCTAATTTAGGCGCTCATTCAAAAAGGAGTGAGCAAAGCCGAACAGATTGGACACATCGAGAAGAAAAAGTAGATGCAGGAATATCAAACAACGATTGGTGGCATCATTATTTCGCGGATGCTTTTATTCCCGAAGAAAATAATTATGATTGGAGTAAACTTACTTTCCACCAGAAGTGGAAAGACAAGATAGAAGCAGAAAGGATTAAGCCATGAAAATTTATATATCATCACCAGGACAATTTTATGAAGGTTTTAACTCCCGATTACGGGGAGAGGGGCGTTGGTTAGTTCATATGGCTGGGATACTGGCTCAACAAGGACATCAGGTGGCTATTTTTAGCAATGATCCTGTGAAGCCTTATACATCGCAAGGGGTCTTGTTTTCGTCTATTTTCAATCAATTCAATGATCCAAATTGTGACCTTTTAATTTCGATGGATTCTTTTCCTGACCTTCCTGACTGTTTCCACAAAACTAATATCTCTCCTCTTTTGGCCCGATTTAACCCACAGCACCGGGTCTGGGCAGGGTTTTTCCCTCTCGGCATCGACGGGCCCAATGATGTTATTTATGATATAATGCCGGTGATACATCCCTGGAATTACGAAACTTGTAGGTCGGGAAAAGCAACTCACATTCCTATTATAACCCACACGTCCTTGACGCCTCCGGATTTCAACAAGTCTCGTTTCCACTGGTTTAGTAAAAATGCCCATGAAGAGCCGCAGTATATTACTGGAGTCATGCAGGCTCTTTTCAAATTAGTTAAGCACCACGGTGCGGTGGGCAGTTTTGTAGACGGGCCTGTTATTGGAAGTCAAAGATACCACAAAGAGTTTCCTGAAAACAAAGAACAACTAACCAAGATTCTTTTCAAGGAGATTATAGCCGCTGGAAGTGAAAGCTTTTCCCAGTGGATGCCGTATGATTATGTTCAAAAGTTGATGTCCCAATCTAAACTACTGGTGGGAGTACATCATCCAGTTGCAGCGCCTTCCATGGCTGAAATTGCAGCATATGGCGGTTTCCCAATCCAGTTTTGGAATCAAAAAGCGTGTCCTCCTTTTGACCACGTAGATATTCCTTTCATTCCTGAAAATACTTCAGATGAGGAAGTGTGTGATTTTATTTTAGAAATGTGGACAAACGAGAAGCTATTTACTGAGTCTGTATTAACATGCCAGTCTGCTATCGCCGACCATGCCTTAGATAAGTCGGCTGTTATAATCAAGAATTTTATTGAGGAGGTTTGCAATGGATAGAGGCACTTATGATTCGTTGTTTGATCGCCTACGTGTAGAATATTCTACTCCCATACAAGCTAAGGAAGAGTTTTGGGAGCTGGTAGCTCTCGTTACTAGCCTAGCACCTACGAATGTTTTAGAATTGGGGGTAGAAAAAGGAGGCACGATCAAATTTTGGGACGAAATTGTAGGCCCCGGTGGCAAAATAATTGGTTTAGATATCAACCTCGGAGCCGTGACCATGCCCCGCGATTTCGTTTCTGATCTAGAGCTTATTGAGGGAGATTCTCATTCTTCAGAAATAATACAACTCGTTAAATCTAAGATGCCGGTAGTTGATTTTCTGTTCATAGATGGTGATCATAGATATGAGGGAGTTAAGGCAGACTTCGAAAATTTTAGGCCGCTCGTTCGACCAGGAGGGCTTATGGCTTTTCATGACATTCATGACGCGGGAGTCGGGCCTTTTTGGCAAGAGCTTGAGCGGACATATAAGACAAGTAAATTTCATCAACAGTCTGGAGGCATTGGGATCGGGCTGTTGCGCTTTTGAGGAGGGTGAGAAAATGACAGAGAATGTCGATTACACAGCACACATACAGCGGAGCTTTACTGATGCCAACGCGGAGAAATCTAAATTGCCGGAAGAGATTTCGAGCAACGCCCACCTCAGAGGCATGTCTACCTCCAAAATTAGGCATTTCTTAAATAACATAAATAGCTTGCCAGAAACGAACTATTTAGAGATAGGATGTTGGCAAGGATCAACTCTGTGTTCAGCAGTTTATGGGAACCTGGGCGAAGTTTACGCAATAGATCATTTTGTTCAGTGTTTCGATAAATATGAAGGACAGAATGTCAAAGATTTATTGTTTGAGAATTTAGATAAATTTTCATTACGGGACCAGGTTCATTTTTTTAATGAAAATTGTTTTGAGTTAGATCTTGCAAAGATTCCTGTTAAAATTGATGTATATTTTTATGATGGAGATCACTCGGATACGGCTCAGGAGAAGGCCTTGACTTATTTCAAGCCAGTATTAGCAGATACCTTCATTTATATAGTTGATGATTGGCGAGATCGCGGGCCGGACGTCGAGTCTGGTGCCGCAGAGGGTACCTTTCGGGGCATAGACCGGGGGTTTAATCAGTTATACCATATAGAACTACCCGCAGGAGACTATCATGTGGGAGTAGGGGTTTTTGTGTTGGAGAAAAAATGACAGAACCTATTGTAGAAGAATATATAAGACGAATAGATGAGTCGGTAGAGAAAGCATTTCGCTGCCAATCTAATCTATTGCCGAGGGATTTCGCTCTCCCCGAGCTTAAAACACATTGGCGCGGGGTTGAGTCTATGAACAGGCCTGAGTATTTACATTTGCTAACCAATTTATGTTCCTACCCAGACGTGGTGCATATGCATATCGGTTTTTGGAAAGGTGGTTCTTTGTTTCCGTGTTTGGAGGGAGACCCCAACACCAAAGTTTATGGGGTGGATTGCTTTTTTAACGATGCGGGGCTACGCACAACTTTTATGGAACACTCTAGTAGGTTGGGGTATGATGGTAAATATGAACTCTTTGATTGCGATTACCGAGATGTGGATTTATCTTTAATTTCCGATAAGATTAATTTCCATCTGTACGATGCCGATCATGCGGAAGAACATCAATATAATGGATTAGTGCGGTTTGAGCCTGTCCTGGCGGATGTGTTTATTTTTCTAGTTGATGGTTATGATTGGACGACTATTTATGATGGTACTTGGCGGGCCCTGAATGACCTCATCGGACGGGGTTGGAAATTGCGCTATAAGAAAGAGTTGTTCGGAGCAGATCACGACAAGTGGCACACAGGCCACGGACTCTTCGTTATGGAGAGAGGGGAAATTGTATAATGTTTGATAGAGGAGTTATACAGCCGTGAACCAATCATTACGTGATCAAATATTTTGGATTATCAAGGAGAACCCTGGCATAGTTCGCACAGAGGTAAGAGATAAGCTCAAGCTTCAGAACAATGTATCTGGTCCAGTAATTAAAGAACTCATTGACGCTCACATGATTGTAGAAGGACCAACAAGGATTTCTAATACCACGGGCCAGCCCGGTAAGCAGCTCTATGTGCAAGAGGACTGGGCCGCCGAGTTGGATTCTCAAAATAGGATCTTCGAGTAAGGGAGGCAGCACAGGTGACCGTCGCCGAGGAAAAGACAAGACAGCTCTCTGCAACCGATCGCATGAAACAACACCGGCGCTTTAATATACTTGCCTTAGACGGGGGCGGTACCCGTGGAGCACTAGAGGCGGTAATCCTTGAACGGTTGGACAAGGAATTTCCTAGCCTCATGAGGAAGACAGACTTAATCGTTGGTACTTCT
>SDBV01012353.1_pt1 | contig 10955 bp, 8 predicted proteins | sample 2277081 | NCBI WGS metagenome assembly SDBV01 (sample SAMN10402039, study PRJNA504765) | marine sediment metagenome | isolation source: marine sediment core GS10_PC15, 223 cmbsf | place: Arctic Ocean: Southern Knipovich Ridge | collected 2010
CCGATGCCTTGCAGGCCGAGTGGGTGCGGGCCGAAGTTTTGACCGCCGCCGGCAAGCTGCCAGAGGCCGACGCCATCTACGGGCGCTTGGTGAACACCTACAACCAGCACCAGCCCACCGACGCCGAATCGCTACGCTGGATCGGTCTGGCTGCGAGCCAGTACGCCCGCTGGAACCGGCTGAGCGATCAGTTCGGCTTCCTGGTCAACGAGTTCTATCCCGACCTGCTAACGATCGACCCGGCCTGTTGGCGGGCGCATTACGAGGCGGGCCGATTGTTTGCCGAAAAGTACAACCAGGCCGATGCCCTGCGCGAATTCAATGCGGCCCTGGTGCTCAATCCAAACGCTGCCGAGGTCCACACAGCGCTCGGCCAGTTGGCGCTCGATCGGTTCGAAATCGCAGCCGCCCAAGCGTCGGCCGATCGCGCGCTGGAGATCCATCCCGAATTGCTGGCGGCGCGGCACCTGAAGGCCGACATCCAATTGGCCAACTTCGATCCGCGGGCCAGCGTGGTCGTGCTGCAAGATGCGCTCAAGCTCGATCCGCAATCCGAAGAGACGCTCGGCCGGCTGGCCGCGGCCTACACGTCGATCGACGGACTGTCTCGGACGGCGGCCGACACGCGGTTCGGCAAACTCGTCGCCGAAGTCACCGACCGTAACCCGCATGCCGGGGTGTTTTACCAAGCGTTGGCCGACGCCCTGGATCGGCTGCGCCGTTGGCCGGCCGCCGCAGAGTACTACGACGAGGCCATCGCCCGCATGCCGCAACTGGTGCGCCCGCCGGGTCAATTGGGCATGATGCTGATGCGCCTGGGCGAGGAAGAGCGGGCCAAACGGGTGCTCGACCGAGCGTTCGACGCCGACCCGTTCAACGTCCGCGTCAACAACACGCTCAAGGTGCTCGAAGTGCTCGACGGCTACGAAACCCTCGAAACCGAACACTTCCGCATCAAGTTCGATCCCGAAAAAGACGCCCTCATCGCACCTTACATGGGCCGCTGGCTCGAAGAAGTATATCCGCAACTGGTCGACCAGATGGGCTACGAGCCCGAGGACAAATCGCTGTTCGAGGTGTTTTCGAGCGCCCGAAACACCGACGGGCACGGTTGGTTCAGCGCCCGCATGGTGGGCTTGCCGCACATTCATCCGATCGGGGCCTGCGCCGGAAAGATCGTGGCGCTGCAATCGCCCAACGAAGCCGAGAAGCGCTTCAATTGGGCCCGCGTGCTCAAGCACGAATTCGTCCACGTGATCAACTTGCAGCAGACCGACTTCAACATTCCGCACTGGTTCACCGAGGCTTTGGCCGTGCTGAACGAAGGTTATCCCCGTCCCGCATCGTGGAACGCGCTGCTGGCCGAGAGCTTCGCCAAGGACAAGCTGTTTGATCTCGACACGATCAATCTTGGTTTCATCCGTCCGCACTCCAGTCGCGAGTGGACGTTGGCCTACTGCCAGGCGGAGTTGTACGCCCAGTACATGCTCGAGCGATTCGGGGCCGACGCGATCGCCAAGATGCTCGCCGCCTACGCTCTCAATCTCACGACACCCGAGGCGCTGCACCGCGCGTTTGGCGTGGCGCAGGCCGACTTCGAGCAAGGCTACCGGGAGTTCGTGGCGAAGGTCGTTTCCTCGTTGCCGGCGGCCAGCGCCGTTCAGCAACTAAACTTGATCGAAGTCCAAAGAGCGTTGGCCAAAAAGCCACAGGATCCCGATCTGCTGGCCCGGCTGGCGTACCTCCAACTCGGGCGTCGCAACTACCCGCAGGCTCGCCGCGGTGCCGACGGCGCGCTGGTCCTCGATCCCGAGTGCGCCCTGGCCCACTATGTGCGTGCAAGGCTTCATCTGCTGGTCGGCGAGAACAAAGACGCGCTGGTGCGCCTTGAAGGGGCCCTCGATCGAGAGCATCCGCAAACGAACGTGCTGGCGCTGCTGGCCGGGTTGAAACTCAAATCGCAGGACTACGCCGCGGCCGCGCAACTGTATGAGCTGGGCGCCAAACATTCCCCGGGCGACATGAAGTGGCTCAAGTCGCTGGCGGCGGTGCATCTCAAAGCAGGCAACGACAAGAAGCTGGCCATCGTGCTCAAGAAACTTGCACGGGCCGATGCAGACGACTTTCCCATTCGCAAGAAACTGGCGCAACTGGCCGTCGAAGCGGCCGATCTAACTGCCGTGCTGCGTTGGACCCGCGAGGCTTTGCACATCGACGTGCGCGACGTGGATGTTCACGTCTGGCGCGCCGAGGCACTGATCGAACTGGACGACGCGGCCGAAGCGGCCCAAGAATATGCCGTTGCTCTCGAACTCGATCCCGAGCGACCGAAACTGCGGCTGGCGCTTGCGCAAATGTACTTGAGAGCCAAACAGCCCGAGAAGGCCAAGACCGCGCTCGAAGATCTGCTCCAGCGCCAGCCCGATCACGAGGACGCCGCCAAGTTGTTGGAGAGCATCGAGTGACCGACCGCAAAGACAACCGGGCGGCCGAATCGGGCGCAGCGGCGCCTTCGGTTACGTTGGCCGATTTTCAACGGCTGATCCGCGACATGTACTTCGACAAAGACGCGGCACGCGGCGTCGACGGCACCTTCATGTGGCTGATCGAGGAAGTCGGGGAGTTGGCCTCTGCCTTGCGCAACGGAACGCACGAGGAGCGACTGGGCGAGTTCGCCGACGTGCTCGCCTGGCTGGCCACGATCGCCAACGTGGCCGAAGTCGACTTGAGCGAGGCGGTGACGCGCAAGTACGGTTCGGGCTGCCCCGGTTGCGGACGGTTCGTTTGCACGTGTGCCGACGCGGAGAAGCCATGAACCGCCGCGCCACGTTCAATTCGCGCAGCCCGCGCAGCCGCGTTGCCGCGCTGCTGGTTCTCGTTGCGATATGCACAAGCGCCCAAGCTGCAACTCCGCTACGGATCACCGAACTGAACGCCGGGTTTGACGGCCGTTTCAAGGTCGGTTGCTGGGCGCCGTTCGAAGTCACGTTGGAGGGTGGCGCCGCGCCGGTCAGCGGGTACGTCGAGATGACCGTGGCCGACGGCGACGGTGTGCCCAGCCGCGTCCACGCCCCGCCCCAGCGGCCGATCACGATCGCCGCCGGAGAGACAATCTCCGTGCGGCTGTTCGCCAAGATCGGACAGCTCGATAGCGGCGTCACCGTCGATTTTCGCACCGCGGACGGCCCGGTCGTTTCGCGGCGATTCGAACCCGGCCAGTCCGGACCGCTGAGTGGAATCGTGCCTTCGGCCACGCAGTTGATCGTTACGCTCGGCGGGCCGCTGGCGTCACTCGACGCGGCGCACTTCGAGCCGCGTAACACGATCGTGGCACTCTTGAAGAACGTCGGCCAGATGCCAACCGAGTGGTGGGGCTTCGAAGGCGTCGACGCGGTCGTGCTGGCCACGGCCGACGACGAGATCAGCGACCAACTGTCGACACTCAGCCCACAGATGGCCGCGCTCGAATTATGGGTTCGCATGGGCGGCACGCTGGTGCTGAGCGTCGGGCGCAATGCCGAGAAAGTCCTGGCGTCCACCTCGCCGCTGGCCGCGCTTGCGCCCGGTTCGTTCGGCGCGATGGTGGCTCGGCTACCGGCGACGGCGCTGGAAACGTACGCTGAAACGTCCGAGCCGTTCGACTCCGCGGGTGTCAGCTTCCTGGCCGACGTGCCCAAGCTGATCGATGTGCGCGGTCGGATCCAGGCCTATGCCGGCGCCGGCCCGCGCGATCTGCCATTGGTCGTGCGCACGGCGCATGGATTCGGCGAGGTCGTGTTCGTGGCCTTCGATTTGGATCGGCCGCCGGTGGCCGCCTGGTCTGCCCAGGCGCAATTGGTCGACAAGCTGCTCGGCCACGCAACGCAGGGTCCGAGTGAAACGGATGACGACACGTTGGGAGAAGTCACGACGCTGGGCTTTACGGATCTGTCGGGCCAATTGCGCGGTGCGCTCGATCAGTTTGACGGCGTGAGGATCGTGCCGTTTTGGCTGGTCGCGCTTCTGGCCGTGGTCTACATCGTGTGTATTGGGCCGCTCGATTATTTTTTGGTTCGTCGCGTGCTCGGCCGGATGGAGGCTACCTGGTTCACCTTCGCGCTGTCGGTCGTGGCGTTCAGCGCCGGGGCGTATTTTCTGGCCTACGGCCTCAAGGGCCGCGAGCTGCGAGTCAATCGCGTCGAGCTGGTCGACTTCGACGCTAGCACGGGTGCGGTCCGCGGCACGAGTTGGGCCAGCCTCTTTAGCCCGGCAACCGCCGCGTACGATCTGTCCATCGACCCGGCGGGTGTCGTTGCGGATCCGACCGCGCCGCCGCGCACGCTTTTCTCCTGGATGGGCTTGCCGGGCGACGGGTTCGGCGGCATGAACCCGGCCACCGCGAGTGTCCCGCTGTTTACGCTGCCCTATGATTTCTCTGGCCGGCTCGACACACTAAATCGTGTGCCGATCGCCGTCTGGTCCAGCAAACCGTTTGTCGGCCGCTGGTGGGCCGCCGGGCCCGGGCCGATCACCGCCGAGTTGACCGACAACGGTCGGCTGGGCGGCACGCTCGTGTGCAATCTCGACGCGCCGCTGGAAGATTGCGTGTTGATCTACGACACTTGGGCCTATCCGTTGCACACCCTGCTGCCCGGGCAGCGAATCGACGTCGCCACCGAGTTCGACCCGCAGACGGTCGAAACGTACCTGCGGCGCGTAAGGGTGGTGGGCGACCGCGACGTGCCCCGGCCCTATGACCAGGCTTCGTTCGATATTCCACGGATCGTCGAGGTGATGAGCTGTTACGAGCTGGCCGGCGGCCAGCGGTACACCGGACTGGCCAATGAGTATCAGGAGTTCGTCGATTTGAGCCAATTGGTAAGAAACGGTCGCGCCATCCTGCTGGGCCGGCGCCCGGCGAGCGCCACGAAGCTGATTCGTGACGGTCAGCCGGTACTCGATCGCCAGGGCCAACATTGGACGATCGTTCGATTCGTTTTTCAGGTGACGCAAACAGATGGTTCTTAGGAAACGATCTCGAAGTGGCGGGGACTGTCCCGATTTTTCGCAGCCGGATCGCAAGAGTGAGACAACCGCGGAGATGCCAGCGTGATTGAAGCACACGACCTGACGATGAAATACGGCGAGCTGTTCGCCGTTAAATCGCTCGAACTCGATTTGAAAAAGGGAGACGTGTTCGGATTCATCGGGCCCAACGGCGCCGGCAAGACCACGACCATGAAGATCCTGGCGACGCTGTTGAATCCCACCTGGGGCGAGGCCTACATCTGCGGCTATTCGATCTACACCCACGCGCGCGACATTCGCCGCGTCGTCGGCTACATGCCCGACTTCTTCGGCGTGTACGACGACATGAAGGTGATTGAGTATCTCGAGTTTTTCGCCGCCGCCTATCGCATCAAAGGATCAGCGCGCCGCAAAGTCTGCGACGACGTGCTCGAGTTGGTCGAGTTGGGCTACAAGCGCGAGGCGCTGGTAACCAGCCTCTCGCGCGGCATGACGCAGCGGCTCGGTCTGGCCCGCGTGCTGCTGCACGATCCGGCCGTGCTGCTGTTGGACGAGCCGGCCAGCGGGCTCGACCCGCGCGCCCGCATCGAAATCCGCGAGCTGCTCAAGCGGCTGCGCGACACGGGCAAGACGATCATGGTCTCCAGCCACATCCTGCCCGAGCTGGCCGATATCTGCAACAAGATCGGCATCATCGAGCGGGGCGAGTTGATCGTCAACGCCAACGTCGCCGAAGTGATGAAGCAAGTTCGCCGGCAGACGATTCTCAACATCGGCGTGGTCCGCGACGGCGACGGCGCGGCGAAGCTGTTGGAACAACACCCCACCGTGGAAAAGATCGAGCTGCGCGACGGCCTGCTCGTCGTCACCCTCGTGCCCGACGCCGGAGACTACAGCCCCCTGGCCACCCTGCTGGTCGAGCGAGGGTTCAAACTTTCGCTCTTCAAGGAAGAGGAAATGAACCTCGAAACGGCCTTCATGGCCCTGACCAAGGGCATTACGTCGTAGGGACAGGCTGGAAACTGGAGATCGGAGCAGGGCAGGGGCCGCGACCTCGATTGTCCGAGGTTTCGGCGATTCGCCTCAATAGTAAATGTCCGGAAGCTTCGAGAAGATCTTCTTGGACAATGTTTGCCGCGCGTCGAATTGCACCTTGCCCGACCGGGGGATGTGAATGTGCTCGATCCCCAGGTTCTGTGCTTCGTGCATCCAGCCGCACAGCGTAACCGCGCGAATCACGACCGTATCCCGTTCCACGTTGATCTGCGTCGTGCCGACCGAATCCCGGATGCGCGTCATTTCGGCCTCATCGACGACGCGATACTTGTCCGAGGGATACAACGCATCTGCGTTGGGCAGCGTCGAGTGCGAATGCTTGATCCCGCCATCGTAGAACATGAGGATCAAGTCCGCCAATCGAACCGGGTCGCAATCGGAAAGCTCGGGCCATTTCGCGGCCAGGATTGACTCGATCTCCTTGCCCGCCCTCGTTAGTCGGATGGCCTTCCAACCATCGGCGGCATAAACGCAGTAGCTCCCATCTGGCAAGCAAGGGAAATCAAACTGCCCTGTTGCCCAGAAAAACCTATAGATCTTGGGCGAGCGCAAGGGCGATATGCGTTCATCCGGCGAAGTATCGTACGACCTTCTATCCCGCGCGTTCCATGCGTCTTCGCCGAGATCTTTCCTGATCAGTTTCAAAGGGTCCATCATCGTCTCGCTGTGGAGGGATACTCACTCGCAGGCTGCCAGTGCTCATTGCGAGCTATATGTCTCGCGAATCGCCTCGATCCGCTGCCGATTGACTCCCAAGTCGGAATACCCGATCCGCGACGCCGAGCGGCAGTGGATCACCTTCTGCTGGTGGTCGACGGCAAACTCCACGTCGTCCACGTACCGCATCAGCCGGGTCGTAAACTCGACGTGCAGGTAGTCGCCCGTGTCGGCGACGATCTTCGTCCGCGGCATCCGGAGAATCGCGGCCTTCAGTCGCTCGATCGCCTCGGCCGCCGTGCCCGAATACGTAAGCGGTTCGATCGCGTGCATCGCGTCGGCGTCCTGGCTGCACACGCAATTGGGCGAGGCAGGGCAGGGCCGCAGCCGCCCATCGACCAACCCCAAGTCCGTCGGCCGCGCGGCCAACGCATTGCGAATCACCAGCGAAGCAAACGCCCCCATGACGAGCGCCGCCACCGCCAGCCCAATCCACAACACAATCGCCGGCACGCGTCGCTTCCTCACAGGTTCGGTTGGTCGCTCGGGCTGGTTCATGGATCGGTCAACGAATCATCTTACCGCAGAGGGCATGGAGGTTCGCGGAGGAATCGAACGCATTCTCTCAACACGAAGACACGAAGACGGAAGAGGTTGTTCGTTGTTCGTTGTTCGTTGTTCGTTGTTCGTTGTTCGTTGTTCGTTGTTCGCCGCCACATCTCTCGCAACAACCAAGCTCGTCTCCGCTCATGTCCTCCAGCCTCCAGCCTCTACGTTCGTGCCTTCGTGAATCCTTCGTGTCTTAGTGGTGAGAAATCCGGCCACCCCCCCAACTTACTCCCCGATCACTTTGACCAGCACGCGTTTCGCCCGGCGGCCGTCGAACTCGCCGTAGAAGATTTGCTCCCAGGGGCCGAAGTCGAGCTTGCCGTCGGTGATGGCGACCACGACTTCGCGGCCCATGATCTGCCGTTTGTGATGCGCGTCCGCGTTGTCTTCGCCGGTGCGGTTGTGGTGATAGCGCTCGGGCGAGGGATCGAACGGCGCCAGTTCTTCGAGCCACTTCCCATAGTCCTCGATCAGCCCCCGCTCGTCGTCGTTGATAAACACGCTAGCCGTAATGTGCATCGCGTTAACCAGACACAACCCCTCCCGCACCCCGCTGGCGCGCACCACCTCGGCCACCTCCGGCGTAATGTTCACAAACCCCATCCGCTGGGGCAGCGTGAACGTGAGATATTCGGTTTGGGATTTCATGGTGCGGGTTGCCCAATCGAGTGCGAAGTTTTGCGCGCACTGATTCTACACGGCAAAGTGTCTTGGCGGTAAGCACTGCTAGGCAAGCTGGCAGTGGCACGCGGCGATCTGGCGGAAGCCGTTTTTCGTCGAGGTGGTCACCGCCGTCCTCAAAGAAACCAGCGAAGACTGGGAAACCGGAACAGTCTACCTCGCCACGGAAACCAACTCACCCACCCCCAAAACAGGCTCGCGCCGCTGTCACAGAAAAACGGTTGCTTGATCCAGGAAGTGCCGCGCAAAATCAGGAATCTCGCGAAAGGCGCAGTGTAGGCCCTTATCCGCCGATGTGCCCACCAGACCGCACTTCCGCAGGACGAGACCAAGGCTTCTCGAAGTATGAATCGAGAAATGTCCGTTTCGTGGAGCTATGTACCACCAGCCGACTTTGAACGAGTCGATGTTGGCTGGCGAGAGCAAGGTCGTGAACAACAGCACGCCCCGCTGCACGTCCAGAAAAGTCAGCATGTCCTGAAAGGTTTTCAACGGATTCGGCACGTGCTCGACCACCTCGAACGACAGCACGACGTTGAATTTGCCTTCCGGGGGCGTGGCGAACTCTTCACAGAAAGGGTCGTACGTTTCGACGTTGCTAAATCCCGACTCCCGAAGATGTTTCGCCAAGAGACCGTTGCCGCCGCCGTAATCCAGGATGCTGATCGAGTCCTTGTGTTGCTCAAACAGGCCGGTCACCAATTTCGCGTTGGTTTCAGGGCGCGAAGAGGAGTAGTCGAGATCCACCGCGCGAACGTACTCGTCGTTGTAGATATGGCGTTTCAACTCATCGTGCGTCGCTTCGTCGAATTGTGTCGTAAATATGAATCCGCAAGAGCCGCAACGGTAATAGTAGATCGGAATGCCGCTGCGCGGCAGGAACTCCCCGAAGCGTTCACGACCCATCTTCGCGAAATCACACACGCCGTAGAGCCGTGCCGCTGCGCCGCAGCATTTACACTCGGTATCGAACTTCTGGATTGGTGCCGGGAACATCGCGCGGTCCTATCGTGGCGCCGCCGAGCCAGCCGCGGCCCACACGCCAGTGCAAACCAGTTTACCAACAGTCGGTAGTCCGGCCAATCGCGCGGGGGCGTTGCGCCGCCAGACTCGCTTGCATGAGCCTGGCCATCGAGCAAGCGCTGGCGGCACCAGCTAGCGGCGCCGTGCCCGGCCGCGTTCGACCGACCAGTGGGCCGGATTGAAACCATACTCGTTTTATGGGAAAACATGGACGTGCAACTCGCGTACGAGCCGTCCGGCGGCCGGCTTTCGGGCCGGCAATCGGGGCCGCTGTTGTGGCGCGCGGGCGCGCGAGTCGCTTGACCGATGATACGCCCTTGCGAATCCATGCCCCAACCGTGTGGAGTCAAGCACTATGAACAAGGAAGAAATTCTGGCCAAGCTCGCCAGCGGCGAGCTCTCGGTCGACGAGGCCTCGAAGCTGCTGGCCGAAGAACAGTCCAAGCGCGGGCAATTGTCCTGCAAAGTCAGCGCCAAAGGCGCGCTGAGCGTGTACGGCCTGCAACGCATGCCCGTCACACTCTACGTCGGGCAGTGGGAGCGGCTATTGGATTTCAGCGACGACTTGCGCGCCTTCATGAAACAGCACGACGCCGAGTTTGAGAGGAAGGGGAAATAGGCTGGAGGCGGTAGGGAACGCGAGAACGCGCATGCTCACGACGAGCGTGAGCATGGCACCCGGCGGAATACGGCGCGGTCATCGTGATTCGTGTCACCGCAGCAACGAACAACCTCTTCGTCCGTCCAGCCTCTCTTCGAGCCTGAGCCTCAGAGCCGAAGGCCAGCCTCCAGTCTCCAGCCTGTTCCTCCAGTTCTTCGTCCCTCCAGCCTACAGCCTACAGCCTCCAGCCTGTTCCTCACGCCAGCGGCGTCCAGCCGAACCAGTCGGCGACGCGCAGCACGCTCCAGATGACCACGCCGCAGCCGACGTCAAAACCCAGCCCGGCGACGATCATCCGCCGCGCGGGGATCAGCCCCGAGCCGTAGACGATGGCGTTGGGCGGGGTCGAGACGGGTAGCGCCGAGCCAAAACTGGCGGCGAACGTCACGCCCATTAGCGGTGTGACCGGGTCGATCTGGGCCTTGGCGCAGATGGCGGCCACGACTGGAATCAAGGCGGTGGCCGTGGCGGCGTTGCTCGTGATCTCGCTAAACAGCAGTCCGCTGGCGATGGCCAGGGCCGTGATCAGCCAGATGTTGTCGGTGTCGAGCCAGTCGAACACGCCTTGGCCGATCACGCCCACCAGTCCGGTTCGAAACATCAGGTTGCCCAGCGCGAGCCCGGAGCCGAACAGCAGAATCGTGCCCCAGTCGATGGCCGCGAGATCTTCCGGCTCGAGCGAAAAGCGGCGCGCCGGCCAGTCGATCGGCAGCAGGAACAGGGCGACCGGCGCCATCATGGCCACGATCTGCTCGGGAAAATGGGCCCGCATCCACCCGCTGGCCTCGTCGAGGCCCGCTAGCAGCAACATCGACGGCGACAACCACAGGACCACCACGGTAAGAAACACAACCAGCGTGTTCCGCTCGCCACGGGTCCAGGGGCCGAGTTTAGCTCGCTCGCCGGCCAGATGCGTGCGCAAGGCGGGCAGGTCGAGCTTGCCCGGCGGCGCAAACAGTCTCAGCCACACGAACAGCCCCAGACCCAAGAGCAACATCATCGGCACGCCGACCAGGCCCCAGCGTCCAAAGTCGATCGGGCGTCCAAAATATTCCGGAGTGATGAAATAGCCCATCGCCACGACGTTGGTCGTGGTGCCGATCGGCGTGGCGATTCCGCCGGCCGACGAGATGTAGGCCGTCATCAACAATAAGGCCGACGCATAGCGCGAGCGGGGGAACGCGGCGGCGTCGGGGCCCATGCCGGCGGCCAGCACCGAGATCATGCCCATCGTCACCGGATAGATCATCGCGGTGGCGGC
>SDBV01012354.1_pt1 | contig 10954 bp, 11 predicted proteins | sample 2277081 | NCBI WGS metagenome assembly SDBV01 (sample SAMN10402039, study PRJNA504765) | marine sediment metagenome | isolation source: marine sediment core GS10_PC15, 223 cmbsf | place: Arctic Ocean: Southern Knipovich Ridge | collected 2010
ATCAAGTGCCCTTGTGGCCAAAATATGCGAAGTGCTTCGACAAGGTTGTATTTTAGATTTTCTCAGTAAAACCGTGTCAAGTCTTTTTTTACTACTTTTTGCTTTTTTCACTGAATAGTTACCGGCTTTTTTGCAATAAATGGGGTCACCCTTTTAAAGGGGAGTCAAGAGAAATAACATCTGTCCATCTATTACAGCTGTTGTAGAAAAATAATATAAAAATACTGATAACCGGAAGTTCCGGACATCTTGGCGAAGCGTTAGTCAGAACTCTTCAAGGCTGGAAAATGTTTAATGGAATCGACCGGGTTTATGTTAACGACGCTGCTCGGAAAGATTTAGGCTGGAGGCCGAAATATTCCTTCTCCTATATTCTGAAATGTCTAAAAGATGCACGCGCACCACGGAGTGAATTAGCTGCAGTCATCGGCTCGAAGGGATATCATTCATAAGTTTTTAGCGAGGGGGCTTAGCCTAAGCCTGAATAATAATCTTACTTAAACAAGACCTGAGGTCAGGTCTCCATTTTTTATAATTGTTCCAAAAACTAAAAAAAGTCCAATAAGACCCATTAACGCAGACGCCCAGAAGCCGTGTGGTTTTCACCTTGCTTGCCATTTAATTAATCCCTTACAAGGCAAAGGCGGCCTTGTTTGGGGTAAATCGGCGTTGGTTTATTGTTGGTTATGCCGATAACACCATAGAAAGAGACTCAAATGATAGCTGTCATATTTGAAGTAACCCCATTTGAAGAATCGAAGTCAGAATATCTTGAAATTGCTGCCCAATTGCGTAGCCTTCTTGAAAATCAAGATGGCTTTATCTCTATTGAAAGGTTTCAAAGTTTAACTGAAGAAGGAAAAATACTCAGTTTATCTTTCTGGCGTGATGAAAATGCAGTTACGAAATGGCGAAATGTTTTCGAGCACAGAAATGCACAGAAAAAGGGCAGAAAGTCGCTGTTTCGCTCATACAGAATACGTGTTGCCGAGGTTATTAGAGATTATACCGCAACTGATAGAAATGAAGCACCGTCAGATTCCAAAGAAGCACTGGCACATAGGGATAAAGATGCCCATCACTGAGCACCTTGCTCATAGCGCGGAACATACGGGTCACGTTTTCAGCGATCCGCTTCAGCGCGACAGATCGGCTTGGAGTAACACAAAGGACGTTCAGGGAGAATTAGACCCAGCGAGGGTTTCAAATTTATAATATCATTTTTCCGAACTTAAAAGCCAATTAGCGAAATACTAAAAATATCTCCACATTTAAATGACAACCGCTTCTGTTAATAAAAAAAGAATCTCTCTGATCTCCGGTAGCGCATTTCATTTTTTTCATGATGGTATCGCTGATGGGTTGGCTGTATTTTTGCCATTGTGGAAGGCTTCGTTCGGTCTCTCTCTAACCCGCGTCGGTTTATTAGTCACCTGCTTCGAAGGCGCTACGGGCTTTTTCCAAATACCCGCGGGCTTTCTTGGGGAGCGTTTCGGCGAACGGACTTTACTGGTTTTAGGCACCTTGATCACAGCTTTTTGTTTTATATCTCTGGGGTTTGTAGGTGGGTTGATATCACTTGTTTCTCTTCTATTTTTTACCGGCGTTGGCGCCGCTGTCCAGCACCCGATAGCCTCGGCCATGGTATCTCAAGCCTATAACGACAATGGGCGCCGAATGGCGCTGGGGACTTACAACTTTTCAGGTGATATCGGCAAATTCATATTTCCTGCGCTGGCCGCTGTGGCGCTGCCCCAAATCGGTTGGCGTCAGGTATCCGTCGGGTTTGGACTTATCGGCGGCATTTTATCGGTGGCTCTATTTATAATTCTCGGGCACGCGAAAGTGGGTGAAAGTGTATATGATGAGAAAACCCGGAAACCACCCTTAAAAACAAATGATTGGGGTGTTGTAAACAAAAGCGCTTTTGCAACCCTATCGCTAATTGGGATCGTCGACACGGCGGTGCGCATCGCACTGGTCACCTTTGGACCTTTTCTTTTCATTCAAAAAGGGATTCAGGTGGAATCCGTTGGTTTTGCCCTCTCCATTATGTTTATCGGCGGTGCCGCAGGTAAGTTTGTGTGCGGCGCACTGGCTGAACGGATCGGAATTATTGCCACTGTCATGATTACGGAAGCCATCACCGGTTGCGGTATTTTGCTTATTACGGTTTTGCCCCTCCCGTACATCTATCTTTTTCTGCCGATCTTGGGTGCTGCATTAAACGGAACCTCATCAGTGCTATACGGCACGGTTGCCGATTTTGTGGACACGCAAAGGGTCGCTCGCGCATTTGGACTTTTCTACACCTTCGTGATCGGAGCCGCGGCAGTTGCTCCACCAATAATGGGAAGCATCAGTGATATGATAGGTGTGGATGAAGCCATCAGATTGATCGGTTGGATCGCATTCAGCACTATCCCTATGGCTGTCATACTCGCGCGACAAATGATCAAATTAGACAGCGAGTAAGCAAGAGTGTCCAACAATTTAAATAAAAAAACAATGGAGTCTGCTCCTCCATTCCTGGAAGATTTTAATGGAGAGTGACGGATGAAGGTAGAGCGCCCGATGGGTTCTTGATTTTTTTTACGCAGATCGAGGATGTTGTCTGCGTTGATTATTTTATTGACTTTTTGCACCAATTCATTAAACATTTACCGAATAATATTTATCAATTCAGTATGCTCATTGTCACTTAATTGTGAAAGGTGTGGGGCAACGCAATTAGGTTCTCCTTTCTTGACAGCTTTCTCAAAAAAGACCATAAAATGCCGGATAAGCCCCGTTAACGCAGGCGGCTATTACCGTGCGTTTTTCAACAACATTTAGCACAATAGATTGGGGTCAGTCTCTGAAAGTTTTAACTGTTAATCCGCGCGGCTCAGCTATGAGTTATACCGATAGTTCCTCAGAAAAGAGATTTGTTTATTTTTTACTTTATGAAAAATGATCCTGCAAAAATTCAGCGGGTTGTGCCTTCTCATATAAAATATTGGAAGGAATCTAACTTAAAGAATTATATCGGGGGACCTTTTTCAGACCGATCAGGAGGAATTATTTCATTTGTTGCAAAAAATATTGAAGAAGCAACAAATATCATAATGAATGATCCCCTTATTGCAGAAAATATCTTATCTGATAAATGGATAAAAGAATGGGCTGTAGAATAACACTAAAATAATGAAAGATAGCAGAGTTGGATTTTCATTTTTGACAGACTTAAAAAAGAGTAAAAAAGTGGTTTTTTTTCAGTATGGAACTAATAAATCAGACGAGCAAGCCTTTCTCGTGGCCTCCCAATCTTCAATTTCGCGGAAGGGGTTGACCCGTTTTTAAACACTAGGCTGGGGCGGTCGAGGATTTTAAATCATCAAATAATTTTTCTGTACATCGCTGTTTTGTTTCAATTCTTCGATGCTCCCTTGAAAACGAATTCGCCCTTTTTCAATAATGTACGCCCGATCCGATATTTTGGGTGCAAACTGAAGATTTTGTTCCGACAACAGGATTGTCAAACCCATTTTTTTGAGGGCCAAAATCTGCTTTCCCAATTCCTCAACAACCATGGGGGCGACGCCTTCTACCGGTTCATCCATAAGCAATAGCGACGGATTACCCATCAGGGCACGCCCAACGGTCAACATCTGTTGCTCCCCCCCACTCAAATAACCGCCGAGATTGCGATCCAGAGGCGCAAGAGCCGGAAAAAGATCGTAAATTCTCTCGACAGTCCATATTTCGGCGGTGGAATCGTTCCCTTTTTTAATTGCTATTTCCAGATTTTCACGCAACGAGAGATCGGGAAAGATTAAACGCTCATCCGGAACGTAACCAATACCGAAGCGAGCAATTTCATGGGGTTCAAGTCCGATGAGTTTTTTACCGTTAAATTTGATGGTGCCGGATGATGCCTTTGCCAAGCCCATAATGGTTTTTATGGTGGTTGTTTTACCGGCTCCGTTGCGTCCCAGCAGGCAGCCCACTTCTCCTTTGCTCAATTCCAATGAAACGTCGAAAAGGATGTGGCTCGTGCCATAGTGTGTTGACACATCTTTAAGTTCAAGCACGCTCATAAGTGTTGCTCACCTAAATAAATTTTCTTTGCGGTTTCGTTATCCCGAACCTCGTCCGGCGATCCCTCAACGATTATTTGCCCCCGATGGAGCAAAGTCACGCGCTGGGCGTGGTTAAAAATGACGGACATATCATGTTCGGTAAACAGAATTGAAAGATTCAAATCTCGGTTAAGAAAGTCTACAAGTTCCATGGTCTCATGAGTTTCTTCAAGTGACATCCCGGCTGTGGGCTCATCGAGAAACAAAAGCTTCGGTTGACTGGCAAGTGCGATGGCCAATTCCAGCTTTTTTTTCTCACCCTGAGAGAGTTCCCCGGCCATTATTTTCACTTTATCGGCCAACCCACAAAGCTGGAGCACCTCCATTGTTTCTTCCACCCCTACCTTGGTTGCGGAAGAAAACATGTTCATGGCCTTTCCCAGGTGCGAATGAACAGCACATCTCACATTTTCATTTACTGTCAGTCGAGGAAATATATTGCTAACCTGAAAAGCCCGGGAAATACCGATCCGGACAATGGCATGTTCGGGCCAGTTGGTAATATCCTTACCGTCAAACAAAACTTTTCCTGAATCGGGAGCGTGATAACCCGTTAAAAGGTTGAAAAAAGTACTTTTCCCGGCACCATTGGGGCCGATAATCGCTACCTTCTCCCCGCGGGCCATTTTGAAATCAATATTTTGTGTAACAAAAATACCCCCGAAATTTTTATTGAGACCAACGACTTCTAAAATATTTTCGGCCATTAGTCCCCTGCCTCCTCTTTTGTCTTGAGCTGATTGAAGTTTTCGGAAGGCTCTTTTTTTCGACTTAGACTAACCCACCTTTGTGGGATTTTGGCATCGATAATTCCCATTAATCCACCGGGTGAAAAAATAACGATTAGAAGAATAACCATCCCGATGGTAAGTGGCCAATACACAGTAAAACCGGTCACATAAGCATGAAGAAACGTGTAAACGATAGAGCCTAGGAAAGGACCGACAAAATACCCTGCTCCACCGATGAGAGTCATAAAAATGGCTATTCCGCCTTCTTGCCAGCCAAGCAATAATGGCCCTACACTTCTTGTAAATGGTCCCCACAAGGCTCCGGCGACACCTGCAAATGCACCTGCGATCACAAAGTTGATCAGCATATACAGTTTGATGTTGATGCCGAGAAACCTCGTTCTTAATGGGTTTTCACGCATACAGCGCAGCACGTACCCAAATGGTGATCGCGTGATTCGCCACATAATCACCAAGGCCAGAACAACAATGACCAAGGTGAAATAATAGTAAACCGCAGCGTTGCGAAAAATAAGGGGGGGTAACAATCGTTGAATCCCATCGTCTCCTCCGGTAAAACCGTACCATGAGAAAACGATAAAAAAGATCAATTCTCCAAACGCCAAAGTCAAAATCGCAAAATAGATACCGGTTAACTTTATAACAAAAATTCCCACGATAAATGCGCCCAGGGCTGCTACGGGAGGGCCAACCAGCAATGTAATGAAAAACTGCCAGGTTGTAATTTCTCCGGTCCCACCGCTGAAATAACGAAACAGCATAGCGGTTGCATAGGCTCCCAGACCGAAAAAAGCGGCATGGCCGAATGATATTTGCCCCATGTATCCATAAATAAGATTGAAACTCATGGCGAAAAGTCCGAGAATAAGAACTTCGGTACCGACCTCGGTCCAGAAAGTTCCGGGCAGCAACGGGACCAGGATGAATCCGACCAGCAAAATCACTCCAACGGGGGCGGAAAGACCCGCCCAATTATATAAACGCTTTACCCGGTTTGTGTCATTTTCACGTTGATCTGTCATTTGCGCTTTCCCTCTTTTCCTCAGGGGTTTTAATATCTCAATTCCGTGCCGAACAGGCCCCACGGACGCACGATCAGGACCGTGACGACAATCAGAAAAATTACCGCCAACGCCCCGCCGGGCCAAATCAACACGGAAAATGAATACACGACTCCTACGATGAGGGAAGCTACGAATGTACCGATAATGCTGCCGAATCCTCCAATGACCACCACCGCAAAACATTGAACAATAAGGTCTGTGTCGACGCCAAGCGCCATGGGCATCAGGGGCAGAAAAACGCCGGCAGCAAAAGCGGCGATGCCGATTCCCAAAGCAAAAACTCCTGCATAAATCAGCGGAATACGGATTCCAAGTGCGCTCACCATGTCACGACTGTACACAGCCGCCCGGACTATTTTTCCGTATTTGGTTTTTTGCAAAAACCACCACAGACCGGCAGCCACGCCAACACCGGCGGCGAGAACGACAAAGTAATACGGATTTACATAGGTATCGAGCATTTCTAACGGTTCAATCGGAAAATAAATCGATCGGTCTTCCACACCCCATATGAGTTTAATCAGGTCACCGAAAATCAGGATTAAAGCGAACGTGAGCAGAAGCTGCTCCGGAAGTTCCCGCGCATACATGCGGCGTATGAGTATTCTCTCTAACAAAAATCCCAACATCACCATAAATGCAGTCCCAATCACAATAGCGAGAACGAGCACCATGCCGCTCTCGCCGAGAGTCAAAGCCAGGAAAGAAAACACGCTGAAGGTGACGTACCCGCCAACGAGCCATAGCGTTGCATGGGCAAAATTGAGGATGTTCATCACCCCAAAAGTCAAAGACAAACCCGAGGACAGCAGGAACAGTATCATCGCCCGCGACAACCCGCCAAGCAATTGAACAAATAGGAGCCCTGGTTCTAATACCATAAAAAATCTCCACATTTAGACGCAGCAGCGCATGAAACCTGACCTGCGGATTTCGGAGTGGGTCCGAAATCCGCGGCAGATACGATCAATATTTACTTAGGCACGTTTTTTCTGTAGCTTCCTGACTTCGTCGCAGGTCGGTGTCCAGACATCCTCGGCCTTCACAATGATCATGGTGTCCGGCTTGTAAATGGGAAACGGATAATCCGGACTATCCCAAACCTCACCCACATAACCTGCCGGGATGTTTAGTTGATTGTTGCAATCACGAAATGTTGCCTGGCCTCGGCAGGTATCGATGGTAGCGCCCTTGAGCCCTTTCTTCACCGCCTCAGTTTCAATGGAACCGATTTTCTTGATTATTTGCTCCAAACCGTAGATGGCGTCATAGTGCATACAGGCCCAATCAGTGGGATAGGCATCCTCGCCGTGTTTGGCAATATGCATTTTAATGTATTTCTGCATCAACGGTTCATCCATATGGGCAAAGAACGGGGCGCGTGCAAGACCGATCATTCCGCGCGGAATGCTACGGCGTTGTTGCTGCAACTCCGTTACCGAGATCAGGCCCCCAGGATAGGCAATTCGTTTGAACAGGCCCATGGCCTGAGCCTGCCGGATGAAGGTACGATTGTCTTTGCCCGCAATGGCACCGTAAGCAAAGTCGGGTTTGGACGCCATAATGGCCGAAATGTAAGAAGAAAACTCCGTTTCACCCAACTTGAACCAAAGCTCTTTTTTAAGTTTGGTATTTGGTGATTTTTTACCCAGTGCGGTGATAAATCCCTTTTGCGTATCACGACCCCACTCATAATCTTGACCAATGGTGACAAAGCTTTTCCAGTTATTTTTTTTGATCATTTCAACTACAGCCACCACCACGGACCCGGATTGCATTTTGCTGTTAGGGCAAAATTGATATGTGTATGGCGTGTAGTTCTCATTAACGATTTTGGAACTGTTGCTGGTTGCGGCGAGGTGCAGGATCTTACGCTCATGGATGATTTCCTGAATAGCCATGGCGCAGGCGCTTGAATAGGTTCCAACGATGGTTTGAACATTGTCACGGGAAATTACATCACGGGCCTCCCGAGCTGCCACATCGGGTTTGGTGTGTGTATCTCTAAAGCTGATTTCTATAGGATGTTTACCAAGGAATCCACCCCGGCCGTTTATATCGGCGACCGCATTGGTGACCGCCTTTATAGCGCCACTGGCATAATTGGCGCCCGTTCCGGTTACCGGCAGTAACAAACCCAGTTTGTAAGGTTTGTCTGCTGCAGCACGGACAAATCGTGGTATGAGAGTAAGAACACCGGCCGCAGTGACTGACAAAATAAACTCACGCCGGTTCATTGTTTTCAGAACCTGATCCCATTTTTGATCACTGATGTGCTTGCGATTTTCGGACATAATGCTCTCCTTCCGTTAATGGGTTCCGCCCCACTTGAGTTGCCGGGCTTGATTTTAATTTGAATCACCATTCCACTATTGGAATGCTGATAAAAAAAACAATAAAGTTAGAAGCAGTACTTTTTAGCACAGACTCAGAATTTAAAACACGATCTCCTTGTTACTCTCCCAAAAGCAATCTACGCCGGTTCAATGATTACTTTACCTTGCATGATCCGACCGCATCTTGAATGCGATTAAACCGATACCCTTGTTCGGCGTTTCGGTGCGGGTTTGATCAGAATAAAAATTGGCGTATTTTATGAATTGAACCACCATTGTTATCTATTTTAAAACTGTGGATGGGTACTACCCATAAAAATCTTTTTTTCGGTATAGTCACCAAACCTGTAGGTTTAGCCTGTCATGATCTTATAAATAATTTTTTGCGCTATAGTTAACCATCTATTACTTTTCTTTGTCAAGTAAATATTCAAATGTTATTTAAAAATAAACGAGGCAAGCCTACATTTGACCATTAACCGCCAAACTGGTATAAATAAATCATGTCGCGTTAACTTAAATGAGGGAGAGTAAATAAATGGCAAGTAATCCTGTTCCTAAAAATGTTAAGGGGAAATGCCTGTGTGGACAAGTTCAATTTGAAATTCTTGGAGAGCTGAGGGGTGTCGTCAATTGTCATTGTTCAAAATGCAGAAAGTTTCATGGTAATTATGGCGCATACACAAGCATAAAAGTTGAAAATTTAAAATTTACTGAGCAGAAAAGTTTGAAGTGGTATAAATCCGATGCAGATGAAACTGCTGATGTGCATCGTGGTTTTTGCTCCGAATGTGGATCATCTCTTTTCTGGCACCCAAAAGATCGACCAACCATTGCCATAGCGGCAGGTTCACTGGAGTCACCGACAAACTTAAAAACAATTGGTCATATTTGGTGTAGCCAAATATCGGATTTTTATAGAATTGAGGACGATCTTCCGCAATTTGATGAGAGATGGAGTACCTAATCAAAAAGGGTCAAATATGCATCTGGTCATTAAACTACAAACCAAAATGAACAAATCATGTCGCGTCCACTTAACTGCGATAGAGTAAACAAAAGGTAAATAATCATCTTCCAAAAAAGTAACGAATCATTGCTCAAAGGACCAAGCAGCTGTGCTTTTGTACTGCAAATCAGTGGCAACAAAAAAGATGTGGTTTCCACGGTTTTCCCAGCGGGTAAAAAAATATGAGACATATGCTACTGTTTGTGGATGCCACCAGTGGCGATCCCTTAACCCAACACTCCTGAAACTTTAGCCGGCATTCTTTTTAAACTTATCTTATCATATTTTTGTACAACCGTGGGGTATACGTATAAAAGAGGACCCATGTGATGCAAAAAACCTTGTTTCCCGATTTCAAAGCCGATACTTATCAGAACGGTAAAAAAATTCCCACCGCCTTTGAATTATTGGCCCGTGATGGGATCGAATTTGAGTACATAACCGACCCAGAGCATGCAAAGAAGGCAGTTGTCTTGCTGCGTAAAAGCAACCTGCCTTTGGGGCTGGATACTGAGACTGCAAAACTAGATGAATTTATCAACCATTCCAAAGCCGGGTTGGAGCCACATCTGACACGAATTCGCCTGATCCAGATGTATGGCGGCGGAGATACGGTCTATATATTTGATATGTTTGAACTGGATATCGAGGTGCTCGCGCCTTTGTGGCACCTTCCCATGGTGGCGCACAACGCCATATTTGATCTGAAACACCTTCTTTTTTCCGGTGCAAATCCTTTGAAAATCGGATGTACCATGCTCATGGAAAACGCTTTGACCGGAAAGTTGTCTAGCCTGGCAGCCCTATCCCGGCAACACCTGGGCTGGAGAATTTCAAAGGAAGAGCAGACCTCGGATTGGAATTTGCCGAAATTGACCCAAGACCAGTTGAGTTATTCAGGTATGGACGCTGTAGTTGTTAAAAAACTGTATCAAATTTTATCAGATCTGCTGAAACAAGGAAATTTGGTAAAAACTTACACGCTCATGCGGGATGCCATGCCGGCAATCGCAATGCTTGAGCTCAATGGAGTATATTTTGATATTAAACTTCATGCAAAACTAATGGCGGTCTGGAAGGAAAATAAAGCGAACGCAACTGAAAACCTCAAAGCGATTCTCGGTCCATACACAAGCCCTGACAGCCCGAAACAGCTTTCGGACTGGCTTAAAGCCTGTCTGGATCCTGAAACTCTCAATCCCTGGCCAAAAACCAAAACCGGGCAATTGAAGACCGATGCCAATACCCTGTCGCGGCACCTGGAACATCGGCTTACGGCACCTTTATTATTATATAAGGAAGCGGAAAAGATGCTATCGACCTTCGGAACGGGGTACACCGAACACATCAATCCCAAAACCGGTCGAATCCATAGCAGTTTCAGGCTCGGCGGAACCTCCACCGGGCGTCTGTCCTGTTCTAGCCCCAATATTCAAAATCCGCCAAGAAACAAATCTTTTCGAGAACTGTTTTCCGCACCTCCAGGTCGATCTATTATTGTAGCGGATTACGGACAAATCGAACTTCGGATCGCAGCATTGGTGTCCGGCGATAAAAATATGCTAAAAATATATGAAAAAGGGCAGGACTTGCATAAAATGACTGCAGCCAAGACGGCAGGCATCCTTTCTGAAGAAGTGACCAAAGAACAACGCCAAGCCGCAAAACCGGT
>SDBV01012355.1_pt1 | contig 10954 bp, 15 predicted proteins | sample 2277081 | NCBI WGS metagenome assembly SDBV01 (sample SAMN10402039, study PRJNA504765) | marine sediment metagenome | isolation source: marine sediment core GS10_PC15, 223 cmbsf | place: Arctic Ocean: Southern Knipovich Ridge | collected 2010
AGACATAATTAGGTTATCCATTACGCCACGGCGGATGTGAAACCAACTGAACCAGTTTTACGCTGGCGGTTCGTTTTACATCCGCCGTTTTTAATTACCAGGATCTTCCACGCCGCGGCGGGTTGCACCGGTTAGCAACCCTCCCACGGAAGGAAGATCCCATGAATCGCAGACTTGCGAAGGCCGAAGAGCGCAAAAAGTCGCTGCTGGCCGACTCCACTAAGCTCCTCGACGCGGCCGAAAAAGAGGACCGCGATCTGACCGAGGACGAGCAGACCACGTTCGACGCCAATGAGGCCGAGCTGCAAACTGTGCAGAAGGCCATCGAGCGCGAGCACCGTCTCAAGGCCCACATCACCGACAATCCCCCGGTAGGCGAGCTGGAGGATTTTGAGGCCGCCAACCAAACCAACATCACCAACCCCGTCGCCGCCTGGGAGAAAGATCCCAAAAAGGGTTTTGCCGATCCCACGGAATTTCTGACCGCGGTAATTACCCACGGCCACAAGGGGATTCTGGACGACCGGCTGAAGTTCATGGCCACCGCCGGCGGCGATGAGGCAGGCCAGTATGCCGACCCCTATGGCGGGTTTCTGATCCCCGAAGGCCTGGCCCCTGGCATCTTGAGAGTCGAGCCCGAAGCCGATCCCATCGGCGGGCGCGTTACCAATGTGCCGATGACATCGCCGACTGTGAAGTTCAATGCCCGCGTTGACAAGACCCATACGACAAGCGTATCGGGCGGCCTGGTCGTTACCCGACGACAGGAAACCCAGACCGCCGCGTCTTCACGCACGCAGTACGAGCAAGTCACGCTCAACGCCACTTCGCTTTTTGGCATCAGCTACGCCACAAACGAAGTTCTCGAACGGTCCCCCATATCGTTCGCGGCGATCATCAATGCCGGATTCAGCGACCAGTTCAAGAGCCACCTCATCAACGAGCGGCTTAACGGTACTGGCAACGCTGAGTTCGAAGGCATCATGAACAACCCGGCGTTAATCACCATCATCAAGGAAGCCGGACAAGACAACGACACCATCGTCTACGAAAACCTGGTGAAGATGCGATCGCGTTGCTGGGGTTATGGTAATGCCGTGTGGATTGCCAACCACGACTGCTTGCCGCAACTGATGTCGATCGTCTTCCCCGGCACGCTGGGCGGCTTCCCCATTTGGCAGGTTTCGGCCCGTGAAAATCATCCCGACACGCTGTTCGGCCGCCCGCTTGTGCTCACCGAGTACGCTAAAACCATCGGCGATTTGGGCGATATCATCTTGGCCGATTGGTCGCAGTACATGGAAGGCACCTACAAGCCGCTCCGCTCTGCCGAGTCGATGCACGTTCGTTTCCTGGAACATGAAATGGCTTTCAAGTTCTGGATCGAGAACGACGGCCGCGGCTGGTGGCGCAGTGCCCTCACGCCCAAAAACGGCTCAACTCTTTCCCCGTTCATCACTCTGGCGGCTCGGTAAACCACAACAAACAATTCCTAGAAAGGAAAAAATATTATGACTACAGCAGTCGCAACTGAAAAACTCTTCGCCAATGCGATGATCGAGTCTTTCATTCACATGCCCGCCGACGCGGCGACGGAGCAAAGCGTCAAGGCAGGAGCCACGGACACCACATGGCGATCCATGCGAGACTACACGGGTTTCGCCGTCATCGCCGTACAGGGTGTTTTGGGCGGTACCGGCATGATTGAACTTTCGATCTATGGTGCCGTGGATTCCGCCGGAACATCTGCGGTGGAGATCAAAACCACGGGCGCCATAGTCGCCAATGCTATCGGCGATTACGCCGTGCTGGAAGTTTCGGCGGAAGACATCAAACAAGTTGGCCTTGATGAGTCGACCCCCTTGGTTTTCACCCACGTCGTGGCCTATATCGACAGTCAGCACAACGACGACGAGCAGGGTGTGACTTACATCCGCCACGGTGCCAAGCACCGCACCTCCGGCCTCACGTCCACCACCATTTCCTGATTTTTTTGTTTGGGCGGTGCGCATGGACGCGCGCCGCCTGGGCTTTATTACGCTCATTCACACACGAAAGGAACCGTGAATTATGAGTCTTGCAAAAACTGCACTTTTTGTCCGCCGCGCTGTTGGCGGGTTGTTCGCCGTCGAAGATCAAGCGACATCAACCGGCCTGCGAGTATGGGTCCATTCGGGAACGGGACAGGACGCCGCCGGCTACGGCAGCGGACCCGACAAGCCCGTGGCCACCATCGACTACGCCATGTCCCTCTGTACGGCCAGTAAGAACGACCTCGTTTATGTCATGCCCGGCCATGCGGAAAGTATCACCTCGGCCACCGGTTGGGTGATGGACGTTATCGGCGTTTCGGTTATCGGCCTCGGCGAGGGACGGTTAAAACCGCAAATCACCATCGACACGGCGGACACGGCCCTGATTAGTATCACTGTCGCGAACTGCACCATCCGCAACGTGGATATAATCACAAACTTCCTCGACGTTGCCACGGTGCTTAGTCTCGGTGGGTCGGCCGATGGGTTCACACTCGACGGTGTTAATTTCTACGACACCGGCATCGTTCTCGGCGCGTTGATCGGTATCAGCGTTGCGGCGACCGTATCCGACGTAACGATCAAGAATTGCAACTACTTTGGCCTGGAGCTAACAGCCCCGGCCACCCAGTTCATAGTCTGCGCGGGTGCTGCCGACCGATTGCGTATCGAAAACTGCTACATCAAAGGCGAATTCTCTACGGCTGTTTTGACGGCCACCGCTGTCATCAGCATCGATGTCGTGCTCAAAGACCTGCTCATCGTCAACTTGAGCACCACCGGTGGCGGCCTTCAACTCAAGAGCGATTCGACCGGCATGGCGCACAACGTCCAGGCCATGCTACTCGATGTCGCCGCTGGTGAGAAAGCTATCGTGGGTGCCGCCCTGGCCATGACCGACGAAGTGCGGCAATCGAACGTGATAACCGCGTCTACGTTCCTCACGAATACCGCCGACAGCTAAAGCTAAGCAAGCGTTGCCCCGGCCGCCGGTCGTTTGAGTTCGCTCGGCGGCTGGCGGCTTTGGGGCAGCTAAGTGGCGGGGACAGGATTGACAGGATAAAGCGGGATAAGAAAGAAAAACAAACAAAAAAACATCCCTTCGGATCTTGTTCATCCTGTCCGAACCTTTGACGGGATACTGGAAAAGCGATAAATGGCACAGCAACTTCAACAATACAAACGAACCACGACGCCTACGCTTGAGGTTATCAGCCTCGAAGACATCAAGCTGTACACCGCTGCCGAGGGCTACGACGAATACGACCCCCTGCTGACTATGCTGTTGGAACGCGCTTATGAGGCCGTAGGTAAGCGCTGCAAAAGGGAAATCCGCTCGGCTACCTGGACGCTGACGCTCGATTCCTTTCCCGCCGAGATCCTCATCGACATGGTGCCCGTGGGCTCGATCACGTCCGTGGCCTACACCGACACTGACGGCGACTCACAGACGCTTACGGCGGTGACCGATTACCAGACGGACCTCAACAGCAACGACGGCCCGGCCAGCATCAAGCCCGCCTACGGCACCACCTGGCCCACAACACGATCCGACACCTACGGCGCGGTGGTAGTCACCTTTGTGGCCGGCTACGCCACCGCGGCGGCCATACCGGAGACGATCAAGCACGAAATCACCATGCTCACCGCCGAATGGTTCAAGCACCGCGAGGGTACGACCAGTGTGGATGTCAACATGACGCCGGCGGGGCTGGAAATGCTCTCGGCCCTGAACGAAACGGGGGCCTACGCATGACCATACAATCACCGGCAGGTTGCCGCGATAGACGCATCACAATTCAAAGCCTCACGGAGACCACCACCGACGGCGGCGAGGTCACGTTGACGCCCGCCACGTTTGCCACCGTCTGGGCGGCCATCCGTCCTTTAACGTCCCACGAGGCAATGGTTGCCAAGCAGTCGAAAGCCACGACAACGCACAAAATTATCATGCTTTACATGCCGGGCATTACGCCCGAAATGCAAGCCACCTACAACGGCCGCACCTTTCGTTTTGATGGGGTGGTCAACCTCGACGAGGGCAACCGCCAACTGCTGATAACTGCTACGGAGGTGATCTGATGGCGGCATTCGTAATTGAGGACGAACTGCGGACGGCGCTCTTGGCCATGTCGGAAGTTACGGACATTGTGGGCACGCGAATATGGGATGAGTGGTTTCGCACCGATACCTATCCGTCCATTGCGTTTGAGATCGATAGCGAACTCCGCGAGAACGGGATCAACGGCCGCGGGGGGATGGTGTTCGCGGAAGTGAACGTCATCTGCCGCGCAAACACCCGCGCCGCCTCGCGGTCATTGGCCGAGGCTGTGCGGGTCAACGGTGGCATCTCGCCGGGCACGGGCCTGGCCGGATACACGGGCAACTTCGACGCCTGGCTGGACGACATGCAGCCGGCGGCCGTGCCCAAAAACGACAAGGGCACAAGTCACTGGTACGACATGAATATGAGTTTTGTGGTTAGCTGGGCGGAGGCGATCTGATGGCAACAGTAAAAGGGCTCAAGGGCCTGGACAAGATGCTGAGGACGCTCAACACGACCAAGGACCGCACGGCCCGCAAGGTGGCCCGCGCCAGTGTGCAAGCAGGCCTGACGCCGCTGACTAAGGCCATGCGATCGGGGATTAACGGTAGCCCGGCCAGCACGACTTTGAAAAAGGCGGCACGAAAAACAATCGGCAAGAGCGTGAAAAAAGGCCGCTTTACGGGGGGAATGATTGGCGGCAAGGCTGGATTCGGGGTGGGAAAACCCAGCAAGAAGAAACGTGAGGCGGCATCAGCACGGAGCTCCGGTGGCCACGGCGTGGGCATCTCGGCGTCCAACATCCATTGGGCCGTGCTGGGCACCGACGAGCGAACGCAAACCAAGAGCGGCAAGTCGACCGGCAAGCTCGACCCTTTTTTCGAAGGCGTAGTCCCCAATGCAGTCAAGTCGTCCGGTCCGGCAATGCTCAAGGCAGCGCAAGTGAAAGCCAAACAAGTCCTGGCCCGTGAAACGGCCAAAGCAAGAAAGTAAGAGAGGCCAACCATGGCAGATATTTCCATCACCGCCACGGCCGTTGTAACAGTGTCGGGTGGCACTGTTGTCGGCACGGCGGGCGAGGCAATCGACGCCGGCGAGTATTGTTACAAGAAGGTGTCCGACGGCAAGTATTACCTTGCCGATTGTAGCGCCGCCGCCGTAGCCGCCGACGCTCAGAGCGATAATGTTATCGGCAAGGCGTTGTGCAGTTCCGGTACAAATCAACCCATCAAACTGCAGACGTCTGGGTCCGTGACAATCAACTCGGTATTGACGGTCGGCACGGTCTTGTATCTCTCCGGCACTCCCGGAAAAGTCACGGCATTATATTCCGATATCGTCTCCACCGATTGGATCACGACACTGGGCGTTCCATCGTCGGCGACTGTAATCGATTTAGACTTCAACCGGACAGAGGTCCAGAAACCATAGAGGAAAAACATGGCTGCCATTGTCATAACAGCGGCAAACTGCCTGCAAGTAACCGGCGCCAACGAATGGGGCACGTCGGGCGCGACAATTACGGCCGGCGATTTGGTTTACAAATCCGGCTCTAGTTTCCTGCTGGCAAAAGCTGACGACGCTGCCACGGACGACGTGTACGGCATCGCGATGAACAACGCATCCAGCGGTCAGCCGCTACAGGTACAGACCAAGGGGCAGATAACTATCGGCGGCACGGTAGTTCAGGGTGTGATTTACGTCCTCGACGATGCCGTCGCCGGTGCCATCGTTCCCTGGGCTGATCTTACGGCCGACGGAACCGATTATCTAACCGTCATCGGGCCGGGCATCTCGGCCACTGTAATTGATGCAGACCTGAAAACCACCGGCATCGTTTTACCGACGCCATAACCAAGGAAGGCCACAACCATGGCATTTATTAAATCAAAAGGAACCATTTTGACACTCGGCATCGCTGGCGCTGGAGCGGCAGTCGGGCAGATGATCTCCATCGACCTGCCGGAAGCGGAGGTGGAAACCTTCGAGGCCGACACGCTGGACAACACCAACGCCGGTATCCCCCACAAGGCGTCGGGCCGCATCGAAGGCGGCAGCGTGGGCGGCGAGCTGTTCATGGCAGCAGCGAGTGACCTGGCACCGATTGTCGGTTTTCTGACATCGGGTGCGGCCAACCTTGCCCCGGATGCCGCCGTGAATACGGCCTCGGTCGCCATGACCGCCGGCACTGCTACTTTAACCTGCACGTTCAACACGGCGGGCATGAGCCTGGGCGGCACGGTTGCGCTGAACGAGGCAGTCAAAGGCAACTTTTCGGCCAAGCTCGACGGGCTCCCCGTTTGGTCGTAAGTGACAGCGGACAGGATTACAGGATAAAGACAGGATAAAACAAACAAAAAAACATCCCGTCAGATCCTGTCATCCTGTCAAAACCTAAACGCGAAGGAACCAACGCCATGAAGTGCAAGCTACTGCTGGATTCGCCGGCCGCGCCGACCATCCCGCCCAATACGGACATATTGCCCAAGGGCAAAATCATCGACCATCCCCAGGCTTACATCCTGGTACAGATCGGCATGGCCGAATCGGTGGACGACGAATGCACCAAAAAAGTCGGTATGACGCCGGAACAGTTGACCACTGCCCAGTACACGCACATCCGTACTCGCAAGGGTATCCATCCAACCGATTTTGCCAGATACGACAACGGCGAACTCGACGGCTACAACCTCGACGGCACGGACAAACCGGGGCCAAACTACGTCGATCCCGACGAGGACGACGAGGAAGAATCAAACCTAATTTTACCTGAAACCTATTACGAAGAAGAGGAGCTTGAAGAAGATGAATGAGGCAACGCAAAAACTGACAAACGTAGAGCAACTTTTTACGCCGTGTAAACGGCGTCACAAGCGGGTGACGCTGCCTATATCCAAGCATAACGTCCGCATTCAATCGCTGACCGAACGAGAAACCGCGGCCCATCAGACGCAGACGCTGGCCAGGAGCGGCAATTACAAGCTGTCAAAGCTCGAAGATGCTGCCCGGCGATTGATTGTGATGTGCTTGGTCGACGACGCGGGCAACCGCATTCTTAACTACATGCACATGGCCAAGATCGCCGAGTGGGACTCCGCCGACTCGGCTTTCCTCTACAAGGAGTGCGCCGCCCATACCGGCGTCAACACCGAGGACATTGAGAATCTAGTAAAAAACTCCGAGGAAATCACCGTCGAAGGCTCGCCCTCGCCATCGCCGAGCGAGCCGGAATAGTCGACGTCGATCGCATGGTGGATACGGTAACGCCGCAGCAATTTGACGAGTGGGTGGCCTACAAGCAGCTTGAACCCGATAAGCTCGATCGGCTCCGCGAGATTTTATTGCGGGGTCTGGCGTTTTTATGCAACGTCTGGAGTGACAAGAAAGTGGAATTCAAAGACCTCGACCCCTGGTATGAAGACCCCGAGCCCGAGTTCGTCTCGCCCCAAGAGGCGGTGCGACGGATGCAGGGCTCCAACTGGGGAGGCGGTTAGCATGGCGGCAATCGGCGATCTTGTAGCGCGGCTAACTGTGGACCGCCGCACGTGGGCCAAAAACCTCACGCTGGCGCAGCGGGACATTATCAAGTTCAGCGCCAGCTCCACGACCAGGCTCTCGCTGTTTTCCGGCAGTGTCATTAAGGCCAACGCGGGGGTTATGGCATTTCGGGCAACTACCTCAACGATGTTCGGGCCGTTTCAGTCTGCCGTCGCTGCTGCGGGGCGGGGCATAGTCAAGTTTGAATCGATGGTTGTGGGCGCTATGCGGGCAGCGAAGGCGGCCGTGCTTTCACTCACCGCCGCATTCGCACCGCTCATCGGCGCCTTCGCCGCGTTTGGCCTTCTCCGCGCCGGTGAGATGTTTGACCGGAGTATGCACCAGTCCCTGGCGATCATGAAAGACGTGTCGGCCATGATGCGGGGCAAGATGGTTGCTGCTGCGCTTTATATGGCGAAAAAAACGAAGTTTTCCGCAGCGCAAGTTGCCGAGGGATTCTTCTTCCTGACCTCAGCCAACCTCAACGTCGAACAATCCCTGGCGGCATTGCCGCAAGTTGTCGCTTTCGCGCAGGCGGGCATGTTCGATATTTCACGGGCCACTGAATTAGCCACTGACGCACAAAGTGCGCTGGGCATGAAAGTTGCGAATGTGGCTCAGAATCTTGTCAACCTGACTCGCGTTACGGATGTTTTAACCGCCGCTAACACAATGGCGGACGCGACGACTGAACAGTTCGCAGAGGCTATCACGGGGAAAGCCGGCCCGGCCCTGCGTAACGTGAAAAAAAGCATCGAAGAGGGCGTGGCAATCCTGGCCGTATTTGCCGATCAAGGCCTGAAAGGTGAGGAAGCCAGCACACGGCTAGCCATGGTACTGCGAGACCTTCGAATCAAAGCAGTTAAAAACGAAGAGGCATTCCACAACATGAATATTGAGGTGTTCCGGGCAGGCAAGATGAGGCATGTCGCCGACATCATGGGCGACATAGAAAATGCCTTGGGTAATCTCAATGATAAGGCAAGGACTGCGGCACTTTTGCAACTTGGCTTCACCTTCAAAAGCCTTGCTGGGATCGAAATGCTTATGGGTAGGTCAGCTAAAATTCGAGAGAATTACGAAAAACTGCTCGACGTAATGGGCAAAACAAAAGAAGTCGCGGGCGAGCAACTAACATCATTCCAAAAAGGATGGGTGGCGTTGTCCGGAGTGTTTACAGAACTCGGCAATGTAATCATGAAAGTTGTCGGTCCCGCGTTCCAGTTCCTGGGTGAGGGTCTTGCGTTTCTAGTTGATGCTTTCAAATTTACTCTACTGGGTATCAAGCCGGCGGAATGGTCGAAGTACGAGGACAGTATCGAGGGCGTGGGTGACGAGCTTGGAAACGCCGCAGACAAGACTACCGACCTGGGCGACGCTACGGCGTCCATGCGAGATCAGCTACGAGGGGCAACGGCCGACGCCAACAGTTACATCGCCTCAATAATTAACTTGAAGGATAGATTTTCGGAATCATCGAAGGGGCTTGCCGTTAAAGGAATCTCGCCGCAAATTAGCGGCACCATTGCCCACTTGCAAATGCCGGAAATCGAATCTTATAAATTATTTTGGGAAGATATACGAACAAAGGGCATGGATGCGGTGCGGCCCCTGCGGGAGGAAGTAGAGGCCTTGCGGGACGCCTTCGGCACCGGTAAAAACGCCGCCGACGTCATGCTCGACGCCCTGGGCAAGCTGCAGACCCCCGAAGAGAAACTGGCCAAGTACAAGAGCGATTTAGACCAACTCGTGAGTTTTGGAATCATCAAGGCGATTGATGCCCAAAAGCTGTTCAACAAAGCATTCGACGCATCGCCCATGGGTAAAAAGGTGGCCGATGCCCGCAAGGAGTGGAAGACAACCGAAGCCTCACTGGACGCCGTTGCCCTGCGAATTGATAAGCTCAGCGGCAAATACTCGAAACTGAATATTGCCGTGTTCGAGTGGCAAAAAGCGCACAAAGACGCTACCTCCTCCCAGATTATAGAGTTCCGCGAATTGCAGACGGAACTCTTGGCGATGGAGGAAAAGAAAGCGGCCGAAAAACGGAGCAAAAAAGAGGCCGAAGCACCCAAGGCCCTCTTGGCCGGTTCCAAAGAGGCATTCAACAAGATTATCGCTGCCACGCGGGGCGGTAAGAACACGGCCGCCGACAAGACCGCTAAAGCAACGGCCGAGACCGCCGACGCAGCTAAACGCACGGCCAACGCCACCGAGCAGATGGCCGAGCTGGAACCCGACACGGTGGTATCGATCCCATGAGCGTAGTATCCGTAGACGAAATCCACACCGGCCGCAGCGCCAGCGACGATATCGGCAGCCTCGGCGAGGGTGCCAAGTCGGAGGATACCCGCAAGTTCCGCGTGATTACTAATAACGTCTACGACGGTGCCGGTACGGCGCTGCAATCCTGCGACAACCTGGGCGTGGTGCATCCCACCTTCTCCTGGCTGTACGTCAAACGTCGCCGCGCCGTCCACGAGGGAAATTCGAAACTAGTCTGGGTCGCCTCGCTCAAATACGACAGCGAGCGGGAGCGGGTGGAGAACCCCTTGGCGCAGCGGGTGGAAGTCAACTGGGACACGGAATACACGCAGGAAAACGCCTACGTGGACATCAACGGCGATGCTGTTATGAATTCAGCCAGCGACTATTACGAAGACGGCGTGCCCGTGGACGCCGGCCGCTGGGTGGCCAAGGTGCATGCCAACGTGGCCGATGTGCCGGTGTGGATCGATTCCTACCGCGACGCCATCAACAGCGATACCTTCTGGCTGGACGGACGCACCTTTACCGCCCGCACGGCCAAGATGTCCGGCATCAGCATCGGCACTTGGAAACGCCTCAACGGTATCCGGTATCGCCCCATCAACTTGACAATCAAGTTCAAAACTACCTGGGAGTTTTCCATCCTCGACCAGGGCTTGCGGCGGATCGTGTCTATCGACGGCGAGGATAAGCGCGAAAAGTGTATCGACGAGGATGGTTCTACGGTAACCAAGCCCGTACTGCTGGACGGTAGTGGCGCGCAACTCACCAACCCCACGCCCTCCACCGCCGTTTTCAACACCCATTACATTTACCCCGAGTTGCCGTTTTCGGCATTGCCGCTTTATTAGGAAATCAAATCATGGCCAACGAAATTAACGTCAGTTTCAATATGCAAGTCGTCAACGGCTTTATGCGGGAACCGGTGCAGCCGGGTACGATACAGATTGACCAGGCGGCCGTGGGCCGCGGCGGGCACGCACAAAGCATCGGCTTCGCGGCTCCCGAGGTGGTCGACCTGGGCGACGTGAGCACCAACGGCGTGTTGTACCTGCGGAACCTCGACGACACC
>SDBV01012356.1_pt1 | contig 10954 bp, 5 predicted proteins | sample 2277081 | NCBI WGS metagenome assembly SDBV01 (sample SAMN10402039, study PRJNA504765) | marine sediment metagenome | isolation source: marine sediment core GS10_PC15, 223 cmbsf | place: Arctic Ocean: Southern Knipovich Ridge | collected 2010
AAAATACAGGGCGCGCATTTTTTTAGGCGGATTGGTATTACACCTCCAAGCAGGTGTGCCCGCCGGGCACACAAAAAAAAACATCTGCGTCCTTTGGATGCAGATGTCAAGAGTCGACCCGCCTTGTGTGTCTTCAGGCCTCTTTTGTGGTTATTTGAGATTTGTTAAAAAACGCTTCAGTGTCCTCAATGAAGCGCAGCAGCATCAGAATCTTGTTCTCGACCCATGTTTTCCTGTAGATGTTGCGTATGTGCACCTTGACTGTACCGGTCCTGATCTTGAGACAACCGGCAATCTGTTCATTGCTCAGGCCTTGACAAACCAGCTTGGCTATCTCAAGCTCCCTTGGCGTAATCTTGTATCTGCGCTGCAGATAGTCCCACCGCCGACTGTCCAGGAGGACAATACTCGGCCGCTTAAATCCTGCCGGAATATCTTCGGTTTGTGAATGAACAAATGGTCGAGACATTTTAGAACCTATTGTATAAGTTTTGCCAAGAGTTTCTCCGCTTCGTTCAGGTCTTTTTCACTCAAGCCCTTCAAAACGATCGATCTTCTAAGGTTGTCAACGGCCTGTTGCTTATTCCCCATCTGGTCGAACACCTTTGCCAGATGAAAATGCGAACTCGCCAGGGCCGGTGCTTTTTCCGGATACAGCGCGATGCACTTCTTGAAATCGCTTGCGGCCTCGTCAAGCTGAGTCATACGGTAGTGAATCATACCGCTTGTATCGATGAGATCGATGTAAGCCGGATTCAGTGCCAGTCCTTTTTCGACAAGTTCCATCGCCCGCTGATATTCGCCGCGTTCTTCGCAAAGTATCCACGCCAGATTATTCATGACCACGGGGTTGCCTGGATCAAGAACGAGGACTCTTTCATACAATTCCACAGCCTCATCCATTCTTTCCTGCCCATGCATCAACAAGGCCAGTGAACTGGTCGCAATAACCGAATCAGCCTGCGAGGCAATGACTCGCCGCAGCATGGTTTCGGCGGCCTTTGCGGCCTCGGCGTTACCCTGATTCATTACTCCCTGGGCAACGCCCGCCAGGATTCCTGCTTTGTGGGGATGTCGGCTGCACCAGTCGACCATCAGGTCGATCAGTTCGGGCCATGCCTCATTCCTGGTAAGCACATCCGAATAGACTTTGGCAACCATCGGATCGCCCGGTTGCGAAGCACGCAACAATTCAAACTTCTCCACAGCCTGATTCGTTTTGCCGCTGTCGTACAAGACCGCCGCCAGTACAATATCGATCTTCCGTTTATCTGAATCCTTTGCGGAAGCAAGTCTTTCTTCCAGCAGCCTGATCGCTTCATCGTGCTCGCCCGCCGCGCTATACGTTCGGGCCAGATCCACGGCCACACTGATGTCGTCGGGACGGTCGTCGAGCAGTTGTCTCAGCGTCCCTATGGCAAGTTTCGGCGAGCGCCGAGCCTCGGCGGTGGCCTTGATCAGCATGAGTGTCCTGCTGCGGGGCAGATGTGAAAGCCCGTTGAGGGCGGCATTCATCGCTTTGGCGGAATCATCCTCGTTAAGATACATGGTTGCCAGCATCGTCCAGGCCCGCTCATTCCCCGGTCGCTTGCCAACCAGGTCCTTGAGTATTTGCTCAGCCTCTTCCAAAGCCGGCGCTGTGCCGTGGGCAACCAGTACACCGGCCTTTCCGACGAGCAGTTCGATGTCATCGGCTCTGGTTGCAAGCGCCTTATCCATGAGGGCTTTTCCGCGTTCTATGTCCTGCCGTTCCCTGGACGCCAGCAACAGAAATGCCGCCTGTTTCAGGACGAGAAAATCGTCGGGTGAAACGGACATGGCTTTTTCTATTGCTGCAACAGCGACATCGTTCTCTCCAATGGCCTGGTAGAGCGCCGCCTTGAGTTGCAGGTTGCGCACATTGTTCGGCTCGAGTGAGACCGCTTTTTCCATGTCCGCCTTGGCGTTGTCAGTGTCTCCAAGACGTATGTAAGCCCGACTTCGCAGGACGTAGACAGCCGGGTTGTTAAGACGTTGAATCATCTCATCGCAGATTTTCAAAGCATCGTCATGCTTGCCCTCGCGAATATTCAGTTCCACCAGGCCCGCCACCGCCGGCAGGTAATCCGGATCCTTGATTCTCAACTCGTTGAGCAGATTTCGCGCTTCCTGGTGATTGTTCTGAAGCATCCGGATAAGGGCAAGCGTGAAACGGTCGTCCCGGCTGTCGGGATTGGTCGAGAGAAGGTTTTCCAGGATTTCACCGGCAGGCTCCAGGTCACCCTGCCTCTCATGTCTTTGCAGCGCAAGTCTTGAAAGCCGGGTGTCGGTCGGACCGGCCAGGTTGTTTCGAATGGCCCGATCCAGAATCTTATCGGCCTGTTTATACCGTTGGGCCTTGTAAAGCATCGCCACGGCAGGAACAATAATATTGATATCGTTGGGAGAACGCTCAAATGCCTGGGTGTAAAGAGAAATAGCCAACTGCAGCCGCCCGGATCGCTCGTAACAGGCCCCGAGAAGTCTGCGGCTGAGTTGATCATCAGGATTGCTGTTCAGGTTCTCTTTAAGCAGGGCAACGGCCTCGGGCCATCGTATGTTGAATTCCTGCAGAGGAAGTCCGAACCATAGTCTGGCCTGCTCAAAACGCCACTGCCACCCATTGTCGCCTTCCACTGATTTTATTCTGTCCACCAGATCCTGCAGTCGGTCTTTTTGACCGGTCGCCCGCCGGTAGTCGATGAGCTTTCGCAAGACGGGAATGTCGTTGGGCAGTTGTTTTGAAACCGACTCAAGCAGCCGGCAAGCCTTGTCCGGGTTGTCGTTTCGAGCATATACCTCGGCCAACATCAGGTTCAGTATCCGAAGGCCTTCCGGCTCCTCGATGCGGGATATGGCATCAATCAACACAGTCTCGCACTGGGAGAAGTCCTCACGCCCGGCCAACAGACTTACAAGGTACGACACCGACAACGTGGATTTGGGAAACTCCCTGACAGCCTTCTTGAGTTGCTCTATCGCCTCATCAATTTCATTTCGTCCGACAAGGACATCTACGGCCGCCAGTTGGGGCCCAATCTCATCGGGATGCTGTTCTTTCAATTCTTCAACCATCTGTTGAGCCTGATCGAACCGGCGGCGCTGCACAGCCGCATAGATCATCATCGTTCTGACCGAAGCGGCATCTTCGCGACTCTCGCTCAGTTTCTTGAGGTCGGCTTCAATCACATCCCACATGGGATCGCTGCCGCCTGTTCTTTTCTCGACAAGCAGCCGGATTCGGGCCTGCATGAGCAACAGGTAACCGTCCAGGCTTCGCGGTTGACGACGGGTCAGCGTCTCGGCGTGTTCGGCGGCCTCGGCATACTTTCGGCCTTCGATAAGAAGCCGCGCCAGCGCAAGTCGGGCGCGGTAAGAGTCGTTATTTCTGTTGAGCAGCGTCCTCAACTGTCCTATCGCCGCCACCTTGTCTCCCAACCGAACAAGTACTGATGCGATCTTGAGTTGGACGGCCTCCGTCTGCATGCCCAAATCGGCGGCCTGCCTGTATTTCTGCAGCGCATCGGCGCACAGGCCTTTCCGTTCACAAATGTATCCTTCCATGAAAGCGATCATTGAGGACTCGGCATCCCTTTGTCGAAGCTGTTCCACACAATCGTCGGCCTTTTCAAAATCACCCACCCGGATGTACAGTTCAGTCGCCAGAGGCAGGAATGCAACCGCCTCTGAGGTAAGTGCCGTCAAACCTCTGTCGGCCACCTCTCGCATCTTATCCTGCGAGCCCTCCTTCAGTGCCAACATCGCCCATTTATTCCAAAGGATGATGTTACCGGGCGAATTCTTTTCGGCAGATTCAAGATGCTTCTGCGCTTTATCGAGACGACCCGCCTTTATGAAGCTCTCCGCCAGGACAAGCCTTGTCGAAATATCCGACAAGTCCAGTTTCTCGGCCTGCTCAAAATCAGTCATCGCTTCGTCATACCGCTCTTTTTGCTGGAGATAATTGCCCCGGACAATGTATGCCTGAGCCGACTGGGGATTATTTTTGACTGCTTCGTCAAACCAGTGTTCGGCGGCGACAGAGAACTCGTCGGGCCTTTGCTCGGTCAGTTGTCCCATTGCATCATAAGCGGCCACCTGTGAAGGATCATCTTTGATGATTCTGTCGAGTTCGGCTGCAGCAGTAGCAAATTTTCGCTGCCTGATATAGGCAACAGCCAACATCCTGCGAATTTCGTTGTCATTGTCTTTTTCAAGCCACTGTGTTGCAATCAGTTCCGCTTCGCCCGGGATATTCATCTGAAGATAAAGGCCGACCAGTTGGAGCACAGCTTCTCTTCGCAACTCATCAATCTCATAACTTTCATCCAGCCGAATGATACGCCTGTATGCATTACTGGCCTGAACGATATTCGGTCGCTTTAACGGCCTGCGTTTGAGTTGTGCATCGGCATACTTGGAAAGTATCTCGGCATCATCCTGCACAACACCAAGATACCGGCCAAGATTACTTGCCGCCGCATCCCATTGTCGAGCCTCATAGGCCTCAAGACCCGCCGTCAATCCCTGTTCCGACCGCCTGCTTCTGTTCCATTCTCGAAGACCATACGCGGTCACAGCCAAGCCTGTAACCGCAATAAACAGTACTATGATCAGTTTCCAGTTTATTCGTAGTCTCGCCATAATTCTCTATTCCTTTCTCGTCTCCCGCTCTTGTCGATTTCTCCCCTACTCCTCTTCTCCCCTTCTGCCCATCAGAACCGGTCCACAAAATCATTAATTAGTTTTTGTGCCGTTTTCCAGAATATCCACAGATCAAGCTTGAATGAGAGCTTCCTCACATACTCAGTATCGTAGTGGACCCACTCCTGAAAGTCTTTTCCCTCTTGGCGCGTTCTGCAGATCTGCCACAGACCCGTAATACCGGGCCTGACCGAAAGCCTGGCATATCGCCAATGCGGACAGGAAGCATTTTCATGTTCCGGTGAAGGTCGCGGCCCGATGACGCTCATTTCACCTCTCAAAACATTGATAAACTGTGGAATCTCATCAAGGTTGGTATCCCGCAGGAACTGGCCCACCGCATTGACACGCGGATCGTTTTCCAGCTTGAATTGCGGTCCATCGACCTGGTTGACCACACGCAACTTTTCCTGCAGCCCTTCGGCACTTGGAGCCATACTCCGCAATTTCATACAGTCAAATTCCTTTCCCCCCAATCCCTGCCGACGCGCACGGTAGAAAACAGGCCCCGCCGAACTCAGCTTTATAGCAAGTGCTATGATGGGAAAGAAAGGCAGAAACAGAAGGAGTATCACCGATGCGGCCGCAATATCGAACAACCGCTTGAAATAGCGGGGATAAGACCATCGCGGCCACGTCCTGAAATAATCCCCTTCAAATGACCCCTTAGCCAAAAAGCTCCGGCAGACATTTCGGTATTCGGCCTGTGTCTTGCGGGTCTTCTTTGGCAATTCACCGGTATCCTTGACAATACAATCCCGAACAACGGCATCAGTCGGTATATTCACACCGGGTCCTATTATTGCGCCTTTGACAATGGCGTTTTTCCCAATGCTCGCATTGTCACAGACAACAACGGGACCGAGCAAGACTGTATTCTCGCCAACACTGACATTTCTTCCGAAAAGAACCTTGCCAGCTACCCTCGCTCCCGCCCCCCCGGATGCGCCTCGGCCGTTGGTTAAAGCCGTTGAGCCAAGTCTTTCATGCATCAGCGTCAGCAGGCCTTCGGCGGTGTTAAGATTGATCGCTCTGCCGGCGGCCTGCAGACTGACTACTCTTAGCGAATTCGCAGAGCACAAGGCCAGAAACCTGTCAAAATCAAGCGTCAGAATACCCTCCGGTGCTATCTTTTTGCGTACCGCTGTTCTTATGAACACATGATGCGGCCAGTCATCTGGCGTTTCACACAGTTGGATTGAATCTCTGTAATATCGTCGCCACCCGACATTACTGTTTTGCGGCGTAATCCTCAACTTCTCATGATACCCGGCCAGTTCGGGCGCCAGACTTACCAGAACGATGTCCGAAGGCAGGGAAGACACATGTCGTTTGATCCTGTCATATCTTGCCTTTGTGCGGAATTTTCCGTTTGAAACCACAAACCAGTCCCCCTCATTGCCATTGTCAATAGCCGACAGGTTCACTCCACCCCGTGGATCGTAACCGACAACATCGAAAAGGGTTTGTCCAGGCGGTCCCTGCACGTCATCGGGCACGACGACTGTAACCTGGCCGCCACCTTCGCTCAAATCAGGACCGGGCGCGCTGCGGTCCCATACGATCTGCGCCAACAGCCTGTCCGAGAGGGCAAAGGCGGAGAGATCGCTGTGGTCCGGGGCGCCTTTTTTTTGGTTATGAAAAACTACAAGTTCCATCTTTGAATTCTTTCTTTGAGCGCTACTCAGAATTCTCTTGCTCGGGCTTTGCCGCCACAAGCAGTAGCGACTGATCCCTCTTTGTTTTTGTTTTCCTTCGCAACTTTTCGTCGCCGGCGCCATAGCCGTAGCCATAGCGGTGATAACTGCCGCTGACTCTGACATTATTCAGCACCGTGCCAAGCACCCGAACGCCAATCTGCTCGAGTCGCTCGATTGCCTCTCGCAGGTCAGGCCTGGATGTGTGTTCGGCAAAGCAGGTCACGATCACGGCGTCTGCCATCTTCGCCCAAACCAGGGGATCGGCGGAGGCAAGAACCGGAGGCGTGTCAATAATCACGTGGTCATATCCGTCGCCGATGTTTTTCATGCAATCGATTGTGTGGGCCTGGCTGAGAAGGTCCAGGGCGTCGGAGCAATTGCGGTGGTCAGCCGCCAGGACATGCAGGCCCGTCGGACTGAGTTTGTATGCGGACTCCTCGAGAGACTTGCCGAACAACATATCCTGAAGGCCTCTGAGGCCTCTCGGCAGGTTCAACATGTCGGCAATATCCGGCTTACGCAGGTCTCCGTCGATCAGAAGGACTTTTTCGCCCGATTGTGCAAAACTCAACGCAAGATTCACTGCAAACGTAGTCTTGCCGTCTCCCATCCCCGGGCTGGTGACAACCAGCACCTTGGTTCTTTCATGGCCGTTGAGCAGCCCCAGGTTCGCCCGAATCGTCTGGTAATCATCCGAAAGCTGCCGCGTGATCATACGCCTGTCGATATGTTTGGAACTTGTCGTGGTCCCGATGATTCGTACACCTACACGCTTGACGACATCCTGCGTATCCCTAAGCCTCTTATCCGCCTTGGCCAACAAAAACGCAAAGAGAGTACCCAAACCAAACCCGCCGAATACCGTTGCCACCGCCATCTTTCTTCGTTTACCCTGCGCCGGCAGACTGCTTGCCATCTCCGCAATGGAAATGCGGGCAGGTCTCTTCTGCTCCATTTCGATCTCACCGATTCGACTACAGACATTGTTATATAACTCCCGTGTTCGCTCTAATTCCGCTCTCTTATCGTCGATGTTGAGCTGCTTGCGGCCCATGCCGATGGTCTCCGTATCATAACGTTTCAGTTCCTCGCGGATTTTGTTTTCGTGCTCAATGGTCTGAGCAAGTTGGGCCTTGATCTGAACCTTGGCATAGTTGCGCCTCGCCTCAACTTCCTGCTTGTATCTGTCATCAAAGTCCTTGGTCAGCTCTTTTCGTTGCTCTTCCATGCGTTCCTTGAAAGACTCCAGAATGGCGATCCTGTTCCGAAGCTCAGGATTTTTGTCTGTCATCGTCTGCTTGTCCGTTATGATCTGGGCTTCATATTGTCTTATATTAGCCACAAGCGTTTGCATCATCGGATCGGCATTGACGTAAGCATTCTGCTGTTCGAGCCGATTGATCTCAGGAAGCGGTTCACTGACATCCTTTTCATACATATTCACCTGGGCTTCCAATGCTATTCTCCGAATCGTCACCCCGATAAGGTCCTCCTGGAGCCTTGCAACGGTTTGGAGCAAGATCAACTGCCTGCTGTCCAACTCTTCCGTCCCGAATTCCTCGAGAAGGATGTTAATCTCCTCTGTCTGCGTGTCAATCTTGGTATTCAGGGTCCGGTTTTGCTCGTCCAGAATACTGAGCGTATTGTCGTCGCTACGTCCTTCCTCTGCCTCGACAACATTCATATACGACCGTATGAACGCGTCAACGACCTGCTCTGCTTCGGCTGGAAACTTGCTGACCATCCTGATTGTTATAAGTTCACTGTGTCGCTGTGTGGCGATTTCAATTCCTCCGGCGTTGACAACCTGCCGTAAAGTCAGGACAGGATCGACGGAACCCTCAAAAAGCATCAGCTTCCTGCCTGAAAGCTCATCCGCCACACGGTTGAGCACGGTATTGCCTGCAATCCGCTTGGCCTCGGTATTCATGAAATTCGTATAGCCGGGCATCGGCCTCTCGGAATCGGAATCATCAAACAGAATACGTGACATAATCGGCGATATCCGGATCGCCCCCGTTGTGTCATACTTCTGTTCCATGCGAAACCATATCGCCGGTACGCCAATCCCGCAGACGACGATAAATGTTCCCATGATCACATACCACCGTCTCAGGATCGGAACGATAAGTTCCGCTATGGAACCGCCATGACTCTCAGGTGGTCCGTCAAACTGAACAACTTCCTGCTGCGCCATTCTGTTTTCATATCTTTCCAAGTCAGCCATTATTCAAATCCTCAAGAAAACTAATAAACTCATCCGAGTGATTTTCTACGATGCCAGTTTTTACTCCCCTTCTCCTCTTCTCCACAACTCTTCTCGTCTACTTGCATTCTCGACTTCTTGTCTTCTCTCCTCCCACCTATCCCCTCCTCCTGACAACCTCCGTCTGCACTTCGTCGGCCGGTCGAACAACCAGATTCGACAACAGCCACAATTCAAGTACTATCAGTCCCAGCGCCAGCGGCATCATTGCCAGTCCCCCGAAATCATGGAACGCTTTTTCCCATTGTTGGGTATTAAGCCTTGTGAACGCCACGGCGGTTATTGTCAGTCGCAGCGTATTGCACATGAAGGCAATTGGTATGCTCGAAACCAAGATAATGAGCTTCTCCCACCATTTACGGTTCATCAGCAGCGCAACCAGCCCGCTTATTACGAAAAAGGCCGTCAGCATTCGCAGACCGTTACACGCCTCGGCCACGGCCACCATAGTACCATTGAGGTTGATAACATTGCCTTCGCGGACAACATCATAGCCCAACATCTCCAGCCCGAACACCGCCGATGTCGTCGCCCACCCCTGCAGCGGCAGGGTGATCCAGGACTGCACCCGGTTCGGCAGAGGCAACATGAAAAACAGATACAGCAATACCGGCCCAATTCTCCAAATCAAACGCCATCCAAGCAGCAAAAGCCCAATCGCAATGAATGTCAGAACCAGCGAAAGCCGCTCCGCAGAGCCATACATGAACCATAAGCCAAAAAACCTCACCGCCTGAGCGACCACAAAGGCCCCAACGCCCCACATACACGGTTGTATCTTGACCTTGCCAAGGCTGCTCCGCTGCGACCACAGCACATAACCGGCTAAGAAGGGAACTAACAAACCGCTGGAAAACTCATCGCTCTGCATCCATATCCGCCACAGGTCCCTGATCGTCGGCTCCCAGTAACTCAGAAGAAAGCACGCTAACAAAACAGCGCCCGCCGCCCACATCAGCAAAGACGGACCCGGCAGGCCGACACCTGCACCCTTCGGCAAGCTTTTGACTATCTTCTGTGTTCTTGACTTTACTGACGCATTCAGCCGCCCAATCTCATCTCTCGCCCACATCGAGACCTTGTCAATCGCCCGCCCCAAAATGCTATACTTGCCTGCCACCAATTCGCCTTCGATGGTTTTGTTATTGGCAACTCGAACGCCGCAATCCAACAGACTACCCTGAACAACACAGCCGGCGCCAACTCTGCTTCCCTCCCAGATCACACTTTCGGCAACAACCGCCCCTCTGCCAACATGAACATCAGGCCCGATTATCGCCGGACCGAAGACGATGGCGTCTTCCATTATCTCAGCACCGTCGCAGACAACCACCGGCCCGAATATTCTCACGCCCGCATCGACCTTCGCTGTCACCGCAATCCCCCTACTCCCCTTCTCCACTACTCCACTACTGCTCCGCTTCGTATCCACGAAGCGAAGCATCGCCCCCAGATACTCCCGCCATGACCTGAACGCCCCGATATCGGCCGACAGCGGCAGGGCGTGTATCTTTTTGCCCACAGCCACGAGTTGCGGAATGAGTCCTTCCTTGATATCGCAGTACCCGACATCCGGAATATGTTCCAGAACAGATCGCTCGCACAGAAAGACCGGTGACGCGTCAACTGCCAGACTGTCTCCCCCTCGATTCGGACTATACCCTACCGTCATATCAGCCTGCGCGGCAGTGTGGCTATCCAGGATTTCGGCAATATCCGGCACAGAGATGATATTGCAGTTCAATACCAATAGCAGTTCATCACCATCCTGGGCTGCATCAAACAAACACCCCCCCGCTCCCCGCGGCATCTCTTCGGCAATATATTGAATTACTATATCTTCTCCACTACCCCCCTCCTCCTCTCCTCCACTTCTCCACTTCTCCACTACTCCCCTACCATCAGTTTGGCAAACAGCGACCCGTCGTATCCCTTGCCCAGCCAACTGCTCAATAAGATTCTCCAGAACAGTCTTATCCCCCACCGGCCAAAGCGCCCTTGGTACGCGCGACCCGAGCGGACATCGTCCCAGGTCTACTCCGTCAACAAGAATCACTGCTCTTATGTTATCCTTACGCAATCTCATAAGAAATTGAGAGTTCCCTTCAATTTCAAAAGCCAAAAGTGGAACATCCGCCTGTGGCAGGCCAACCGCCAATCGCTAATAGCTAAAGGCCAATTGCCACTTTCCCCCTTCACCAGCGATGCTCCGACGAGCGTCCGTCGGGCCCATTCTCGCAACACCACATCCCTTCCCCCTCCCTGT
>SDBV01012358.1_pt1 | contig 10952 bp, 8 predicted proteins | sample 2277081 | NCBI WGS metagenome assembly SDBV01 (sample SAMN10402039, study PRJNA504765) | marine sediment metagenome | isolation source: marine sediment core GS10_PC15, 223 cmbsf | place: Arctic Ocean: Southern Knipovich Ridge | collected 2010
ATGTCGAATCTTGTTGATCATAGCCCGCCCAAAGCGGAGTCAGCGCAGTTGGTGCCTTGTTTGAGTTCGGCGGCGCGTCTATAAAGAGGATCGGAGGTTTTTGCGCGCTGGAGCCGGTGTATGATCAACGCCGACATGGCTCACGTTTTTCGCGAGATCGCCATCCTGATGGAGATCAAGGGCGCGGACGGTTTCCGTGTCAACTCTTATCGACGCGTGGCGCGCACGATCGACGAACTTGCGGATGACATCAGCGCCGTCGCCGCGCGCGGCGAACTGGGCACGCTCGAAGGCGTCGGCAAGTCGACGGCGGAGAAAATCCACACGCTGCTCGACACCGGCCGCATCACGCTGCGCGAGGAGTTGCTGGCCGAGGTGCCGGAGTCGCTCCTCAAGCTCGTCGAGGTCCCCACGCTGGGCCCGAAGAGGGTCGGCATGCTGTGGCACGAGCTCGGCATCCAAACGCTCAGCGACCTGAAGCGGACGATTCAGGACGATACGCTGCTGGCGGTAAAGGGATTCGGACCGCGGAGCATCGAGCTGATCCTGCGCGGGATCGAGTTCCTGGAGCGCTGCGCGGGGACGACCCGCCTGGGCGACGCCTGGCTGCTTTCCACGCGGCTGCGGGCGGCGGTACGACACATGAAGGGCGCGCGACGCGTGGTCCGCGCCGGCGCGCTGCGCCGCGGCTGCGAGGTGGTCGATCAGATTGACCTGCTTTGCACGGCGGAAAACGCCACCGACGCGGCGAACATCGTGCGTCAGTTCACGCGGCTTCCGGGTGTGCGAGAGGTCCACGCCGCCGACGAGGCCTATGCGTCGGTGCGGGTCGAGTGGCGGCCGGGGCAGTCGTTGCGCGTGAATCTGAACATCGTGCCGGAGAAGTCGCTGGGAGCCGCCTGGGTGCATTTCACGGGCAGCGCGGCGCACACCACGCGCCTGCGCGAGCTGGCCGCGCGACGCGGGTGTCAATTGACCGAGTTCGGCCTGTTCTCCGGCCGCCGGCTGCTCGCCTGCCAGACCGAGGAAGATATCTACAAGGAGCTGAACCTGCCGTGGATCCCCGCCGAGCTGCGCGAGGACGAGGGCGAGTTCAGCCTGTACGAGATGCCGGACGACCTGCTGAAGCCCGAGGCCATTCGCGGCGATCTGCACATGCACACGGTCGCCAGTGACGGCCGCAACACGATCGAGGAGATGGCGGCGGCGGCCAAGCACCGCGGCTATGAGTACATCTGCATCACCGAGCACTCGCGGAGCAGCACGATCGGTGGCGGGCTGACGGTGGAGGAGCTCCAGGAGCACATTAGACGCGTGCGGGCGGCGGCGGAGAAGATCCCCGGCATCACGGTCTGGGTCGGGACCGAAGTCGACATTCTCGCAGACGGGGCGCTGGACTATCCGGACGAGCTGCTGGAGCAACTGGACTTCGTCATCGCCTCGATTCACGCGGGGATGGGCTACAACGAGAAACTGAATACGCAGCGCACGCTGGCCGCCCTGCGTAGCCCCTACGTGAACTGCATCGGCCATCCGACGGGCCGGCTGATCAACGAGCGCGAAGCCATGCCGATGGACATGGAGGTGATCTGCAAGGAGGCCGCGCGCACGCGGACCGCCCTGGAGCTGAACGCCAACTACTACCGGTTGGACGTGAAGGATGAGCACGCCCGGCTGGCCCGCGAACTGGGCGCCACCATGGTGATCAACACCGACGCCCATTCGGCCGCCCAGTTCGAGCAGATCCACTTCGGCATCTTGACCGGCCGTCGGGCGATGCTCCGCGAGCACGATGTGCTGAACACACGCAGCGCGGATGAGATCGCGCGTTTCGTGACGACCAAGCGAAAGATCCGCTTCGTGCAGAAGTAAACGTAGCGGGCGGGCCTCAAACCACCAGCTTATACCCCACCGCGTGCGCCGTCAGGATGTGCTGCGGATGTTGAGGGTCGGGTTCGAGTTTGCGGCGGAGGCTGACGATGTGATTATCCACGGTGCGGTCCGCGGGACCGACGCCGACACCCCAGATGCGCTCCAGCAGCTCCGTTCGCGGCACGGCCTGGCCGGCGTGCTCGTGGAGAATGCGCAGGATTTCCGACTCGTAGTAGCCCAGCGCGACGTCGCCGCCGGGCCACGTCACCTTCTGGCGGGCCAGGTCCACCGTGCGCTCGCCGATCGTGAATTGCGTGCGTGGCGCATCGACCGGGCCCGGGGCGCGACGCAGGGCGGCATTCACGCGCGCCAATAGCTCGCGGAGGCTGAACGGCTTGGTCACGTAGTCGTCGGCGCCGAGCTCCAGCCCACGCACCTTGTCGAGCTCCTGGCCGCGGGCCGTGAGCATGATGATGGGCATTGTTTGGCCGGCGGCGCGCAGCCGGCGGCAGACCTCGAATCCGTCGACGTCCGGCAGCCCGATGTCCAGCAGGACCAGATCCGTCGGGTGCTGGGTGACCAGCTTCAGTCCCTCTTCACCCGTGGCGGCGTGCGCGACCTCGTGCTTTTCGAACTCCAGGTTGTCGCGCAACCCCATGGCCAGATCGGGCTCGTCCTCGATAATCACTATGCGGGCCATATCAAGTCTTCACATTTGCCAGGTGCAGCACCGCCACCGGTCCGAACAGCAGCACCGGCGACCAGATGGCCAGCCGCGCCCAGTACGGGTCGATCGAGAGGCTGTGCGCCAGAAACACGAAGCCGAAGCACAAGCCGGTCAGCGCCAGCGCCTTGCCCCCCGCCACCAGCACGTTCCCGGGTTCACGCGTGAGGAAAAACGGCATCGCCAGTAGCAGCAGGATCCACATCAGCAGCGGCTGGGTAAAGCGGATGTCGCGGGCCTTGGCGATGGCCGGCTTGTTCGGCAGGTTGCCGCTCTCCAGCAAGCCGGTCATCTGCCGGATGCTCATCAGTTCCGCCCACTGCGACGACTGGCGCAGCAGGATCTGCTCCGGCGACAGGCCGAACGCGTATTCATTCAACGACTTCCAAGCCACCGCCTCACCGAGGTCCCCACCGTCAAAAACCCCGGCCAGCACCTGCCGCTTGCCCACGTCGAGCAGCCAGGTCTGGCGCTGTGGGTCGTACGTGGCCGCGTCCGCCTTGATCAAGCGCCGCGGCGTGCCGCGCTCATCCGGCTCGACGATGTAGACGCCCTTCAGCCAGCCCTGGCGCGCGTGCAGCTCCTGCGCTGTGAGGATCGCGTTGCGATCGTCGCGCACGCAGCGCACGTCCACCAGCCGCGTGTCGCCGAGATCGTCATGATGGCGGGCGATCTGGTGCGCGAAACGCGGCATGATCATCTCGCTGTTGACCAGCCACAACCCGGCCAGCACCACCGAACACAAGAGCGCGGGCACCGCCAGGCGTTGCAGCGGCATGCCCGCCGCGACCAGCGCCGTCAGCTCGTTGTTCTTCAGCATCATGGCGAAAGTGAACGACGCGGCGATGGTCATCAGCACGCCGCCCAACTGATGGTAGTACAACGGCAGACTGGAGCCGTAGTAATCCGCCATGTTGCCCAGGACCTGGCCGGTCGTCAGCGACCGGTTCTCCGTGAACTCATCCAGGTTGACCAGCACGTCGCTGAAGATGTACAGGCCGATGCCCACCAGCAGCAGAATCACGTAGCTGCCGAGAAAGGTCCGCGCGATATAGCGGTCAATGGTCGTCATGCGCGACTCGCACTGCTCCGTGGCCACGAGGAACCGCCAAGGCGCCAAGAGCGCCAAGGACGCCAAGAAGCACGCTGGTGTTGTCGGCCAGCGATCTCGACGTCACGGACGGATTTCAGACCTCCCACGATCACCCTTGAGAGCCAGCACTTGGATGCTATTGGCATCTTGGCGGTTTCCATCTTGAGCATTGTACCGTCGGCAAACGTCATCGGCGCACGCCCAGCCGCAGGATCAGCCCGTCCGCCACCAACACCAGCACCAGGCCGCCCCACGTGACCAGCGGGCCCACGGCGGTCGTTTGCTCATCTTCGGTCAGTTGGCGCCCGAGCACCATCAGGATGGTGACGCTGAAAAACGGGATCATGGCTAGCGCGAACGCCGCCAGGACCCGTGCGCCACGGAAGATCACGCCCAGCGCGGCCCCCATCAGCAGGGTTACCAGTACGCTCGCCGTGTAGCCCAGCCGAAAGTTGATCGTCGCCGCCACCCGCCGTTCCATCCGGCGGGCCGCTTTCTGCAGGCCGAGTCGCCGCTCGTCAAAATGCGCATTCGTGGGCAGCGGGACCGCGGGGTTCACCACGACGGCCGGCGTGAACTCCTCCACGTCGGCCCAGGCCACCTCGGGCGCGAGCGTCAGATCCAGGCTCAGCGTCGGCTGGTGGCGCGGCTCGCCGTCGTGCGGGGCGCCGGGGCGGTACTCCAGGACGTCCTGCTGGTCGGTCTGCACGAGCCGGATTTCGAGCTGCGCGTGACGACTAGGCAGCACGGTCGCGTTCAGGTCCACGCGCGCGGCCTCGTAAGCCGTGCGCAGGGTCTGGTCCGCGGCGCGGATTTCGACCCGCGCGGCGCCGAGCGCCAACCCCCGGTGGGTCAGGTCCGCGACGTCGCAGGTCAGCCGGTATTCCTTACCGTCGGTGTCGATCAGGCGCACCGCCTGCCCGTCTGCCAGCCGGTCGCGGCAATGGACGAAGAAACGGAAGCGGCTGAAGTCGTCCAGAAAGGCGCGCACGTCGTCGCGCAGGCGCGGCCCGTCCCACGGCGCCCGGCGCCAGTGCAGCAGCTTGCGCAGATCGGACATCGACAGCCGCTCGGGCGATTTCATCGGCGGCGTGAACGGGCCGATCTGTTGTTGGCTGATGGACACCGCGCGCTTGCCGACCTCGAGGTTCTGTCCGTCCTTCACGTGAAAGGTGACCTCGATCTGCTCCGGACGCGTGTCGAAGACGCACAAAACATACCGCGCCACCACGAAACGCAGCAGGTCGCCGTGCGGGTCGGTCTGCAGAAACGTGGCGTTCGTGATCAGCAGATAGTGCAGGCCGTCGGCGACCTCAAACCCCTTCTCCAGCAAGGCGTCTTCGTGCACGGGCTGAACCCGCTCGGCGGTGACGGTGAAGCGGTCCTGCCCCTGCTTGCCACGGTCAATGAAGCCCTCGTGCTGCAACTTCTGGGCGACCAGATCGCGCACGTTGCTGCGGGCGAAGTTCTCAATCCGCTGCATGAAGCTCGGGATGATGAAATTGCCGAATAGCAGCGTGAAGGCCACCACGAAAACGGATAGCAGGATCGTGGACAGAAACGTGCGGTGAACGTTGACGCCCGCGGCGCGGCAGGCCAGCAGCTCGTTGTCGGCTGCCAGCCGCCCGTAGACCGTGGTCGCGGCGAACAGCGCGGCCATGGGCATCGTGAGCGTAACCACGATCGGGATCAGCAGCGGGATGAAGCCGAAGACGTCGCCGGCGGAGACGCCCTCGTACCGCACGACATTGTACAGCCCGCCACCCATGGTGAAGAGCACCGTCAGGGCCACGAGGGTCAACCCGAAGGTCTTGAGCAGCTCGCGCAGAATGTAACTGTGGAGCGTGATCATCGGCTCGGCTCGACGGCCCGATTTCCGCGGCGTCGGACGTCCGAGCCCGACGTGTCTTGGCGATTCTGGACGCAACGCCGGACTCGGCGGTCCAGCGCTACAATTCCGCGGCGGATTGCCGGGGTGGTGTACATCCGCGTCAATCTATGCCCGCCCGGGGGCGTGTCAAGCCGGCGGTTGGCGACGGCGGCATTCTGTGGGATTATGGCGCCCATGGACGAAGGCGAGCGGAGCATCCAGGTCGCGCGGGTCAACGCCGGCGACCCTGACGCGCTACAGCGCTTGATCGTGCACTATCACCCGATCCTGCGGAACGTCGTGCTCCGCGCCACCGACGAGCCCCTGCGCACGCTCATAGAACCGGATGACGTGCTCCAACTGGCCTACATTGCGGTGTTCAAGACCCTGGCCAGCCCGGCGGACAATCCGAACCCCGAGCGTGAGCGAGGGGCCGAGCAGCCGAGCCGCGACCGGCAGGGAGCGACCGACCCGCCCCACTTCGACAACCCGGGCCACTTTTACAAATGGCTAGAGCAGATCACGCTGAACCAGCTCCGCGACGTCCACCGGGCTCTCCGCCGCCAGAAGCGTGATGTAGCCCGCCGGATTTCACCCCCGGCCGACACGACGGCGTCGTACCCCGATCTGATCCAACGCCTCGCGGCCGGCGACACGACGCCTAGTCGACACATCGCCAAGGACGAGGCCATCGCCGCCGTGTTATCCTGTCTCGCGCGTTTGAAGGACGACCAGCGGGAGGTCGTCCGGCTGCGTTTTCTGGAGGACCTGCCCGTGGCGCGGATCGCCCAACGGCTGGGCAAGACCGACACGGCGGTGTACACGCTGTGTCACCGCGGCCTCAAGTCGCTCCGCGAGCTGATGGTCTCCATCACCCACTACCTCACCAAACTGTAGCCCCCGCGCCCCACCCCTCACTCCTCGATCCTCAATCCTCAATCCTCAATCCTCAATCCGCCACCATACCCTTCGTGCCTGCGTGCCTCAGTGCCTTCGTGCCTTTTTCCCCTCTTTTCCTGCCAAACTCCGCCACAGACGACGCATGTGGCCCCAGAACGCGACAGCACGGGGCTGGTCGCGGGACTGACGAATGCCTGGAAAGGAGAAGACAATGAAGTTCGATGCAAAGGCCATCAGACTCGTGGCGGTGGTCGCCATCACCATCAACCTGTCCGGTGTCGCCCAGGCCGGCGGCGCGCTGCTCGGCGACATGAACGGCGACGGCGTGGTCAACTTTTTCGACATCGACCGCTTCGTAGAAATCCTGCTTCAGGGAGGTGGCGGTCACGCGGGCCCGGTGGCCTGGTATCCGTTTGATGGCAATGCGCGCGATTACGGCGCCAACCTGAACCATGGCACGGTGGTCGGAGAAGTGACGTACGAGGCGGCGGGGGACGGTGACAACAAAGCCGCCCTTTTCAACGGAGGGCACATCGAGGCGCCTGACCACGACAGCCTAGACGTGACCGGCGACTTCACGATCGAGATGTGGCTAGACTGGACCGATTCGGAGACCCACAAGCTCGTGTCCAAGCACGAACATGGCACGAATTCGGATGGCTCCTGGCAACTGGAGATCAACTGGGATGGCACGCTCTTGTTTCAGGCGTTTCCGTCGGGCGCGACGTTCATCTACAGCGACACGGCGGTCGTACCTGCTGATCAGTGGACACACATCACGTTCACGTATGACGAATCGTCAGACGGCTATGCCTTCTATGTGAACGGAGACCCGGCCGGTTCCGGAGAGGCCGGACTTGCCGAGGCGATCCAGAATACGGGCCGACCCATGTGGATTGGCGGGCAGGAGGGAAACCCCAGTCCGAATCCACTTGTCGGGTCCATCGATGAGCTCTTGATCTGGGACCAATACCGCACGGAGGCGCAGATCGATTCGGATCGGGCAAGCTCCTGCCGGTATGCATTCGACTATCCGGACACCATCGTGTGCGACCCGATCAGCGTCGGATCTGAGCCGTATGGTGTGGCGATTGCTCCGGATACCAGCTACATTTACGTGACCAACGTCGCCAGCGATAACGTCTGGAAGATCGAGTTGTGCGCACCGGCCGGAGATCCGATTGGCGTTGTCGATGGTCCGACCGGCGTGGCCATCACACCGGACGGCAGCTATGCGTATGTCAGCAATCACTATGCCGCTTCGGTCTCCAAAATACAGCTCCCCGATGGCCCCGCGCTCGACCCTCCGATCGAGGTCGGGACTGGTCCGATGTGGCTGGCCATCACGCCGGACGGAGAGTACGTATATGTCGCTAATCAGAACGACGGTACTGTCTCCGTGATTCGCACCGCGGATGACACGGTAGTTGAGACGATTCTTGTCGATGACAGCGTGTTGGACGCGGCGATTACTCCGGATGGAAGCTATGTCTACGTCAGCACTTGGGAAAACAACGTGGTCTGGGTGATCTGCACTGACACGAACACCGTATGCGCAGGCCCAATACCGGTGGGGAACTATGCCGCTGGCCTGGCTGTCACGCCGGATGGCCGCTATGTCTATGTGGTCAACCGCGACGACAATAACGTCTCCGTGATCCGGACGTTCGACAACACGGTGATCGACGAGATTCCCGTCGGTGACGGTCCATTCAAACTGGCGACCACGCCGAACGGCTGCTACGTGTACGTGACCAATTACAACGAAGGGACGGTCTCAGTGATCTGTACCTCTGAGAACACCGTGATCGACACGATCCCGGTTGGCACTTGGCCATCGGGCTTGGCGATCACGCCCGACGGAAGCCACGTCTACGTAGCGAACCGGTTGGATGGCACGGTCTCGGTAATCGGTTACTGATCACTGAACGGGACTGTATCAAATCGACAAGATGATCTTGAGAGAGCACTATTCTCCAAAACGGCGCGCGTTGCCGTCATCGCCCTTAGCCCACGGGCCTACGCTGCTCTCGTCGGTCCAGACGAATGCTTGCACGCCGGATCGAGCATCTCCGCTCGGTCCGGCGTGCTCTGCAATCCTGCATCCTGAATGCCTGTTTGCAGGATGCGGCAAAACCACGCCGCCCCGCGCACCGGGAAGGCGGATCTTGTGCGGTCTGCCAGCGCCAGGTAAACTGCTAATATGAAGCCGACCGTGTACCTCGATTCGTCCGTGCCGAGCTATTGGCTGCCGCAAGGTGACGATCCGATCGTCCACGCGCGCCACCTGCTGACCCGGCGTTGGTGGGACCAGGAGCTTGCTCGCTTTGAAGTTCTCGTCTCACAGGTTGTGCTCGACGAGTTGGCGGGCGGCGACCCCGAGCGGGCGGCGCAGCGCGTGGCTCTCGTAAAGGAATTCCGTTTGCTGGACGTGGACGAGGAGGTCGAGCGGGTCGCCGGGTTCTATGCCGAGAACATGGCCATGCCGCGGCGTGACCTGCGGGATGCCTTCCACCTGGCCTTGGCCTCGGTGCACGAGATGGAGTACCTGGTCACGTGGAACTTCGCACACTTGGCGAACGCCAGCAAGCGAACGCATATAGAGGTGCTCAATCGACGGCTGCACCTGGCCTCACCCGTGATCTGTTCGCCGGAAGAGCTGATGCTGGAGCCGTCGGAATAGGCAGGAGAACGGTCATGGACGTTGACCCGGTTGTTCAAGAGATGCGTCGTCACGGGGCTGAGATCGCTGAAGAATGTGGCGGGGACATCCATCGCATGGCCGAGCGGTTTCGCCGCGAGCAGGCCGCGAAGGCCCGCCGCATCGCTCGCCGACAGGTTCGGCCCAACAAACAGCGTCCTGGAGATCGGAGCGCATGACAGAGCGTTTCGCTTCTGCCGGGGTTGCATTTTTGCATTCCAAATGCATAATTGCGCGCCGCTGATGGGACGCATCCATGTCGGCTCAGTCGTCCACGTATTCGTAGTTCTGGATGATCGGATGCCAGCGATGGCGCCAGTACTCGGTGTCGCGGGCGACAACGGCGCCGCTGGATGCTCTGAACTCACGGACATTCAGATTCCGATCGACGATCAACGTCCCGCCACCCTTCGGCGATAACTGCGGATTCTGCGTCAATGGAGCAGCAATACAGGGCCGCGACTCATCGGCGGGCTCGCACTCTCCGGAATCGTAGCAACCCCCCAGGAAGAACCACTCGGACAGCTCGGCACGTGTCAGCTTGCCCGTTCCGGGCTCACAGTACGGCTTGTCATTTGTTGGAGCATCGAGGAAGGCGTATGCATAAAGATATGCCTTCTGCATGTGGGGGAGGTGATCGAACATGTAATCCGCGTGCGGCGGGCCAAGTCCATCCATTCTCATCGGGTCCAAGATCATGACGACGCTGACGATTGCATAATCCGTGTACTTCGGACCCTCATAGTCCGGCGACGCGGGGTCTCCCGGACCGTCGAGCTTGTTGGCCTGTCCCCACGCCAGGATCGCCGGACGACCATCGTCAAAGAATCCGTCCAGAATCTCGATGCCGGGGATGCCCCCTGCGTGCCAGAACGCGTGGCGAACATCTCCAGAGTCTGGATCAAGGACGAACACGCCGCAGGGGTATTCGCCGTTGTCGCCGGCGGCTACGGCGAGTTCCGGACCCGGCCGCCGTCGATCCAGATCGGCGACTTTGATCTCTCGGCATCCCCAGTTGCGCGGCCCCACACAATCCGGCCAATGGCGCCCGTCAGATAGGTTCTTACGCCAGATTTCTTTGCCGTCCTCGTCAAACATGAAGACACAGGCACCGTCGAGCGCTCGGTCAGTGCCGGCAACGACACACGTGCGCCCTCGCGCGCCCAGGTCGACCATTACCGCGCCCTTGATGCTTCCTGCCCGCGCCGGGAATTCGTGTAGCAGTTCCTTGTCACCGTAGCCGCGGCGGACAAGAAGCTGGAGAGGATCGTCCGGGTCGATCTCAACGGATGTAATCGTTCGATCGGTTGTGTGTGCGCCGACGGTGCCGGCCGGCTTGGGTTCAGCAGGTATGAACCACCAGATCACTCCTGCGGCCACCGCGATCACCGCCAGGCCGAGCACCATTCTTCGGAGCACGCAGCGGCGCCTGTCCAACAGGCGTACGTGCTCCTGCGCCTCAAGCGCCACCGTCGCTTCCCCTGCCGACGCAAACCGATCCTCCCGCCGCTTCGCCATCAGCCGCAGGGCCAGGCTCGCCAGGACCGGATCGACGTCGCTGTTGAACGTCCGCGGCTCGGGCGGGTCGACGTTCAGAATCTGGTGAATAACCGCGCTCGGCGTGTCGGCTTTGAACGGCGTGCGGCCGGTGAGCATTATCGTACAGGACGACGCCGGCGGAGTAGAGGTCTGTGTGGTGGTCCAGGTCGGCGTCGCCGCGGGCTTGTTCGGGGCTCATGTATTCCGGCGTGCCGAGGATGGAGTCCGCCAGGGTGAGTTGCGTTTGCGAGCC
>SDBV01012359.1_pt1 | contig 10950 bp, 11 predicted proteins | sample 2277081 | NCBI WGS metagenome assembly SDBV01 (sample SAMN10402039, study PRJNA504765) | marine sediment metagenome | isolation source: marine sediment core GS10_PC15, 223 cmbsf | place: Arctic Ocean: Southern Knipovich Ridge | collected 2010
AAGCTCGGCACGCCCTTCAAACGCTACCACATCGCCACCGTCTGGCGGGGCGAGAGCCCGCAGCGCGGCCGCTTCCGCGAGTTCATGCAGTGCGATTTCGACACCATCGGCACCCGCTCTCCCGCCGCCGACGTGGAAACCGCCCTGGTGATCCACGACCTGTTTCTGGCCATCGGCTTCACCGACTTTACCATCCAAATCAACAACCGCATGGTGCTCACCGGGCTGCTGGAAAGGCTCGAGCTGGCCGACCGGGCAACGCCCGTGCTCCGCGCGTTGGACAAGCTCTCCAAGATCGGCCCCGACCGCGTGGCCGAGGAGATCAGGGCCGCCGCCGAAACAACACCCCAGCAGGCCCGACAAATCGTGCAGCTCTCCGAAATCTCCGGCACCAACGATGAAGTGCTCGCCCGGGTCGACTCCCTGCTGGCCGGCAACGAGACCGGCACCGAAGGCGTGGCCCGGCTCAAAGAGATCCTCGACGGGGTGCGGGCGGCAGGAGTGCCGGACGATCGCGTCAGGCTCGACGTCTCCATCGCCCGCGGGCTGGACTACTACACGGGCACGGTCTTCGAGACGTTTCTCGGCGCGATGCCGGGGATCGGCAGCGTTTGTTCCGGCGGGCGGTACGACAACCTGGCCGGGCTATACACCAAGCAGGAGCTGCCCGGCGTGGGGGCCTCGCTGGGGCTGGACCGTCTGCTGGCGGCCATGGAAGAGCTGGGCATGGTCGAGAAGGTGGCCACGCCGGCCCCGGTGTTGATCCCCTACTTCGACCGGGACCGCCTGCACGACTATCTGAAGCTGGCCGCCGCGCTGCGCGCCGCGGGGATCGGCGCAGAGGTCTTTCCCGAGCCGAAAAAGCTCGGCCAGCAACTGAAATACGCCGACCGCCGCGGCTTCCGCGTGGCGCTGATCGCCGGCGAGAACGAGTTTAGCTCGGGCACCTGCCGGATCAAGGATCTTCAAACCGGCACCCAGCAAGACGTTCCGTTCGAGCCCGACGCGGCTAGCATCATCGCCGCGGTGAAAGAAATCTTGGCGAAATGACGAAGTGCGAACAGCAACAAAACAAACGGGACAGGTCTGATATTGACCGTTTGTCACCCCCGGAAATTAGACCTGTCCCGTTTATTCGTTCAGGGGCACGGCGGGAAAATCTTTCGCGTGACGATGTTCTTGGTCCTTCATGCGCAAGCGGCTGTGTGATAGAATAAGGGAGTAGATTTCGCGGATACCGCCTGTTTCGATCGGTTCCTCGACTCGGTGTTTGACGCCTCAACACCCCTTCTGGCGGGAAATGCGATGATGAAGATTACCGTGGATGATGTGTTGCGGACCAAGCTGCACAACCTCGACTCACCGCTCGAGTTGTGCGACGAGCGCGGTCGCGTTCTGGGCCACTTCACACCGGCCGTGGACCACGCTATGTACGAAGGTGTCCAGTCGCCCACCAGCGAGCAGGAGCTGCGGCGTCGCAGCCAGCAGGGAGGAGGTCGTTCGCTGACCGAGATTCTCGGAGATTTGCAGAGGCGGGAATGACCTACACCGTGGTTTGGGTTCCCGCGGCCGAGCAGGAACTGGCGGAACTCTGGATCAACACGGCGCGGCGCCGTGAGGTGACTGAGGCCGCCGGAGCGATCGATTTGCGGTTGCAAGCCGCTCCGGCCGAAGAAGGCGAGTCCCGCGCCCACGGCCGCCGCATCCTGTTGGTGCCGCCGCCGGGCGTGACCTTCGAGGTCCTTCTAAAAGATCGCATCGTCCGCGTGCTGGACGTCTGGCAATTCGAGAAGCGCGACGAACAAACGGGACAGATCTAATTGTGAGCCTTTGTGATCCGCGGAAATTAGACCTGTCCCGTTTATTCACCAGCCTGATTGCAGCGGTGAAAGAGATCCTGGCCAAATGATGAGGCATGAGCACCAACGATCCATTATCGCAAAGGTCAGACTGAGTGTTTGGAGTTTGACCCCGGCTGGCAGACCCGCCCACAGCAGGTTGTTGCAGTCGTGACCGGGATGCTGTAAAAAAGGGCGACAGACAACCCGATTGTCCAACGCCACCACCAGCGTTGGCTGCCGGTCGCGCGCGTTTCGGCATTAGCCGCAGAGGTGTCCGCCATGGCCAACCGCGACAACCATTACGAGGCGGCCTTCGAGCAGTACATCCGCAGCCACGGCGTGCCCTACGTGGCGGTAGACGAGGCCAAGCGAAGTCTGCTCTCCGACGGGGCCTCGATCAAGAGCCTCGACTTCATCGTTGCCGCGCCGGGCAAGACGACCTGGCTGGTCGACGTGAAGGGCCGGCGGTTCCCCAGTGGCGACGAGCAGAAGCAATACTGGAAGAACTGGTCTACCCGCGACGACCTGGAGAGCCTGGCCCAGTGGGAGGAATTGTTCGGCCGGGGCTTCTGCGGGTTGTTCGTTTTCGCTTACGACGTTTTGGGCGACCGTGCCCCGCTGCCGCCCGAGCTGCTCTTCGAGCACCGCGGCAACCTCTACGGCTTCGTGGCCGTGCGGCTTTCCGACTACACGGCACATGCCCGGCGGATCTCCCCCAGTTGGGACACCGTGGCCATGCCCACCGCCGAGTTCCGCCGGCTGGCCCGGCCCATGGAAGAGTTGCTGGGCTCGGATGCCGCCTGAGGCAATTACGCTCGGATGGTTACGCAACGGCCGATCCGACAGCGGTGGGATGGCCGGAAGAGATCGCCAGGAAGAGTTCGGAGCCGCCCGAGGTCAGAGATCGTTGCGTCGGTAGTATCGGACCTGCAATCCCTTCCGCCTCGGATAGTAGTTCTTCATGTCTTCCAGCTTCATCAGCATCCAGGGATTCACGGAACCGTGATGATTGTTGGTAAACACGATGCCGTCGGCGACGAAGACCGCCGAATGGACAAGTCCCGCCCGATCGTCGAAGTAAGCCACCACGTCGCCCAGGCGGAGATTCCCGTAGACGCGGTAGTACTCTTCCTTCAGCGCACGAATGACCTCCTGCAGGTCGCAGAACCGATCGTCGGGCTTCTGGGAGAAAAAGTTCATCGTGCTCCAGTGGTAGTCGCGATTGTGGCGCGAGCTTTCCTCCGAGTCGAGCTGGTAAGTGTAGAGCCGACGTCGGGCAAACGGAGGCAGCAGGTACGTAATGTCGATTCTCTGCTCGCCCCCGGCTTCCTTCAGCGACTCCAGGATCGGCCGCACGTCCCTGATCCTGCCGCCGCGACCCCAATAGTTGGCCAGCCCTTCCAGGTCCGATTCCTCGGTAAGCTCGACGTGGACCAAAAACGTCGACTCGTGCGAGAGAGCCTCGATCAGCAGCGACCGTTGCTGGGGCGAGGGCAGAGACTGCTGGATAGATTGCAGATCGGCGAAAAACAGGCAGCTTCCGTACCGGTAGACCAGCGGCTCGATGAGTTTCCTGGTTTCGGACGAAAGCGTCAAATGGCTGGCCCACTCGTCGAGCGAGTCGCCGCAGAACCGAAACGCGCTGGTTTGATCGACGTTGTCGCGACACCCGGCCAGAACCGCGTATAACGCCGATCGGTCCTTGGGGTTCAGTCCCAGAACGAGCTCCGCCGTGGGGTGAACCGTGAATCCTTCGATTCCCGGATTCACGTCTGCCAGCGAAACCAGTTCCTCTCGCAGCGAATCCGAAAGCCCGATCTCCGAAAGCAACGCGGCGAGCTGTTGCGAGTCAATGTCGGGGAAATGCCACTCCACCTTTCGCGAGGTCGGCGGTGCGTCCAGCGGCAACGTTTCCCGCGGCGGCGAAATGGTAATCGGAATATACTCCAGCCGGCCCCAAGGGGCCTTCGTGCCCGTGGAGCGCGCCGACGCTCCGCCGGCCGTTGAATTCGGGCCCGCGCCGTTACCCGAAAAAACGTGCAGCGCCAGCAGCACCCAGGCGCCGATCACCAAGAACACCAGGCCCCCCATCCATATCGTGACCGTGCGGGACGTGACCAGCGCTACGGACGCCGCGGCGCCCGCGCCGGACGCCGGAAGCGAAGGATTCTGCTTCTTCATGCTCTTCTCTAAAGTGGCTACATCGTGGGTGTGACAGCCGGAGCATCGTGCGATGACCCGCGAAAGGCGTTCCGCTGCGAGACGGAGTCCAGGGCCGGTAGGCTGCCCGGAGGGTACGTAAAGACTCCGGCGTGTTCGCTTGGCGAACCTCGCAAAATACTATTTTATCACACAGCCCCCCCTTTATTAAACCCCGCCGGGAGAGATCGGTTTCGAGGCCCTGCCTGCCCCTTTTTTCGTTTATTGCCACGCAGTTTTTCCTTTCACCCCCTTTGGACTTCACGCATAGACTGACCCGCAAATTGCCCCCTTCGGCCGAGTCGAGCCGGAAGTGAATTCCTCCTTCGACTGCTGCGGCCCTGCCCGACGGCCGACCGAGGGAAGAATTGCCGGGCCTGGAGCAGAGAGACCGAAGAGAGAGGGGAAAACGGCATGGAGTGAAGATGGTGCCCAAAATCAGGGCTTGGGGCTCTTTGAATCAAGGCCCCAATATCCCTCAGACGGCAGGAGAGCCGTACGGCAGAGCTACGTCACGGCCTCACCGCACCTGCACGGCACGCCCAACTCGCGCATCTTGGCCAGCAGATCGTCTTCGTCGACCGGCTTGATCACGTAGCTTTCGCAGCCCTCTCTGAACGATTGGATGATGTTCCCGGGGTCGCTCAGGGCAGTGATCATAATCACCTTCACGCCGTCGGAGCCGTAGATACGATGCTCGGCCTCATGCTGGCGAATCGTATCGAGCACTTCGTGTCCGGAGGTGCCGGGCATCATGATGTCCAAGCAGATCAGGTCGTAGGGATCGTTGTCTTTCAGTGCCGCCCGGAATGCGTCGAGGCCTTCCCGACCGTTGCAGGCGAGGTCGCATTGCCCATGGCGAGAGAGCATGTCGCTGAGTAATTCGCGGCACAGTCGGTCGTCGTCGACGATCAGGTAGCGGCTGGGGCAAGGCGGATCGGCACCCTGGTGGGCCGACTGCGTCGGCGACTGCGACTTGATCTGCGGCGGGAGCCCTCCCAACAGCGATCCCACCTGGTTGAGAAACTGCTCCTCGTCTATGGGCTTGGTAAGGTATGCTTCGCAGCCTTCGGTGAAGGATCTGATGCAGTTCTTGGAGTCGTTCAGGGCGGTGGTCATAATGACTTTGGCACCGTCGGAACAGTAGACTCCCCATCGGCGTTCCATTCTCCGCATTCCATCCAACACTTCATGCCCGTCCATCCCCGGCATCATGATGTCCAAGCAAACCAGGTCGTAGGGTTCATTCTCTTCTAATGCCAACTCGAAGGCATCCAGAGCTTCACGTCCGTCTGCGACCAGATCGCATTGCCCGTAGGGAGAAAGCACGTCTTCCAGCAACGTGCGGGCGAGATTGCAGTCGTCAACGATTAGGCACTTCATAGTGACTTCCTCCTCTAATTAGGCGAATGCGCCGGACCGGGTTCTATGGTCTATGTTTTCTGCGCGATCGTCCGGCAGCGCGTCTTCGAGTTTTCTGATTGCGGCGGCGATGCGCTGGGAATCTTTACTTCGACTGGCAAGCCTCACGCCGAGCGCACATTTGGCAGCGGCCTCCCATCTGCGCAGCAAGGCCAGGTCCCTCAATGTGCGCGCCTGCTCTTCCAGATTGGAAAAGTCCCCGACTTTCAGTGCATCCTTGAGTGCCAGGAGGCAGTCTTCCGGCGAACACGGCAGTTCCGATTTCCCGTTGCCAGCCGAGGGTGGCGCGGAAAGGGTCGGCGAACCCGATGCAGTTTCTGTCTTGGGCGGACCCTCTTGCTCATGGCTCGCCGACGACTTGGGCAAGGTGGCGGTGACCCAGAAGCTGCTGCCCTTGCCCACGCTGCTTTGAACCCCGATCTGACCGCCCATCAATTGAGCCAAACCTTTGCAGATGGCCAGGCCGAGCCCAACTCCCTCGAATTGGCGTGTGCGCGACCCGTCCACCTGGAAGAAGCTGTCAAAGATTGCCGCCTGGGCGTCTTCGGCAATCCCGATCCCGGTGTCGGTGATGGTCACTCGCACGGTGGCCGTCCGGTCGGTTTCCGCCTCCAATCGGGTGTGGATTTCGACCTTGCCGTGGGGGGTGAACTTGATCGCGTTGTCCAGCAGGTTTCGCAGCACCTGGCGCAGGTGCACCTGATCGCCGTGCAACGGGGGGATAGAAGAGTCGGCGTCGTACTGCACCGAAAGCCCTTTCTGACGGGCAATCGGCACGGCGGCCTCGAGGACGTTCCGGACGACCCTGTCAAGATTGAGATCGACCGCGTGCAGTTTCAGTTCTCCGGCTGAGAGTTGCGAGTAATCGAGGATGTCCTCGATCATCCGCAGGAGCGTTTTTCCGGAATCGTGGATGTGGCCGAGTTTTTCGAGCTGTTCTGCTGCCAGCGGCTCCTTCATCAACGACCGAGAGAAGCCCAGAATGGCGTTCATGGGCGTGCGGATTTCGTGCGTGAGGTTCGCGATGAACTCGCTCTTCGCACGGCTGGCACATTGGGCCGCGTTGCGGGCCTCTTCCAGGGTCGCCGCATAGTCCCGCATCTTTCGCTCGGCTTGCTTGCGTTGAGCCAGCGCTACTGCCAGTTGTCTCAGTTCGGCGCGATCCAACGGCTTATTGAGGACGAAGAAGTGCTCGTCCGGGCCGAGATGTTCGGCTAGGTCCTCGCTCGTACGGTCGGAATAGGAGGTGCAGAAGATAATCTGCAGATCCGGGTACTCCTGCCTGATGTGGCGCACCGTCTCCGCCCCCTTCCAGCCCCCTGCCAAGCGGCCGTCGACAAACGCCATCGCATACGGGCATCCTCGCTTGGCGGCGGCGCGAATCATTTCCAGCCCTTCTTCGCCTTTGTAGGCCGAATCGACCTCAAAATCGCGTGCCGCCACGCTCGGCCCAGACGAGCTTGCAGACGGCAGCGAGGCCGCCTCGCCCGCCGACCGTGTGTCTGCCTGGTCAACGCAGAGTATCTTCCGAAACTCATCGTGGATTGAGGGGTTGTCGTCGATCAGCAGGATACGCTTGTTGATCCAACGTTTGGGCGTCCACGGGCCGGCGTGGTCCGGGCGCCTTGCCTCCTCGTTGAGCGAGTTCCGGGCCTCCGGCCATGGGACCGTTTCGTTGATTCGCCGACGCACTTCCTGGATGGCGCGGACCACGTCGTGGCGCGTGATGATCCCCACACATTCACCTTCGTGCATCACGGGCAGCCGCCGCATATGGTTTGAACGGAATATCCGGGCCACGGTGGTCCAGTTCTCCTTTTCGTCCACAGTGCAGACGTCTGTCGACATGTAGTAGCGGATCTCGTTTTTCTCGGTCCAGCAGTCACAGGTCAATTCCAGCAGGTCAAACTCGGAAACGATCCCCACCAGACGTCCTCTCTTGCCAACCACCGGCAGACCGCTGATGCGGTGTTTGAGCATGAGGTCGATCGCACGGTCGGTCGTGTCGTCCGGCTGGACGGTAATGACCTCGGTGTTCATCATATCTCTGGCTTTCACGGCGCGCTCCTTTGAACATTCACCCTTCGGGCCGAAGCCGGTACTTGGGAGTTTGCCGGTCTGGCCGTGGGCCAGCCGGTGGCAGTGTTATATGCCCAAGGACTGTGCGAGGTCGGAAAGGGATTCAGATAGCCCCACGCATAGCTCGACGCCGACGATCGCTGGTGCGCTACACCGGCGGCGGAGAATGGAAATCAAACGTGGTGTTCTTGTTCGCTGCGGAGACCCAATCGGGAAAACCTCGATAGAGTGATTGAAGACGCACTCCTCCCGAGCGCTACCCCTCATTCGGGTGGAGAGGTAAATGAGACTTGTGGGATACCCCTTTCTCAAAGATAGCTCGCGATTCGCGGCCACATGCGGCAGCGATGCCGATCTGTGCAAAGACGCTGCTTTGCCTCCGCTCAACTTCAGATCACAAGTCGTTTTATGGAACAATTTGCGGAGCACACCTCGGGCCGATCCGGCAGGATCGCCGAAGCCGACTGCCCTCTCCCGCGGCCGGTTTTCGGCGGCTGGCCCAGCCCAGGGAGGAGCTGCTGGGGCTGGGACAACGACAATAGGACCCCATGGGACCGCGCCGTTGATGCCGTCGGCCGGCTTCCTTTGCGGACCGGCTTGGTTTAGAATGGAATAGACAGCGGATTAAGAGGGGCCCGCAATATGAACCAACTGCGATCGATCTGGCGAAAACTCAGACTGCTGACTGCCGCGGTGGCGTGCTGGCTGGCCGTCTATGGGACGGCTCTGGCCAAGGAAGCCGAAGAGGGCGAGGGCGGCGGGTCGTGGGTGCCCTCCTATGGACTGCTGCTGCTGGGAGTCGTACTGGGAATGCTCGGCGTCTGCCTCACCAGCCGGCGCAGAGATCGCGAGAAGCCCGAATCCTACGACAGAATCAAGCACGTCAATGACGCTTAGAATTAGGCGTCGCCGCCGGCGATCTTCTTCCGCGCCGCCGCGTGCTTGAGGAACTTCGGCGCAGGCAGCGGGTGTCCGCCCCTGCCGAAGGCCGCAAATGCCCCGATCCGATCGACCACCCGTTGCTGCTGTTGGGCGGTCAACTCCGGAAAGATCGGCAGCGCCAACACCTCCTCGGCCGCCCGAGCAATCCGGCAAAGCGCGTCCATTTAGGCACATTGGCCGAACAGATCGACGGGCACAATCGCCTTGGTAGCCGAACCGAGCAGCCGCTCGACGGCCGACGGGTCGACGTTGAAGGTCTCCGGATCGATATCGGCGAAGACAGGCCGGGCCCCCAGTCGGGTGACGGCGCTGGCGGTGGCGAAGAAGGTGAAGCTGGGCAAGATGACCTCGTCGTCCGGCCCCACTCCGCAGGCCATCAGCGACAGCAGCAGCGCGTCGCTGCCCGAGGCACACCCGATGGCGTGTTTCGCCTGGCAGTAGGCAGCCATGTTCCGCTAGATCTGCTCCACCTCCGGCCCGAGCACGAACCACCCGCTCTTCCACACGCGGCCCAAAGCTGCGGTGATCTGCTCCTTCAACTCGGCGTGTTGTCGTCCCAGATCCAGCGGGGGCACGCCCTGATCCTCACCATTTGAATCGGCTTGGCTGTTGGGCGGGCCATTTTTTCGACAATCTTCGTTTCAGTATTCCCCTCTCCAGACCAGTCAGCCCAGAAGGCTGGCCAAGAACGGGCAACACGTTAGGCATTTGCGGCCAACCGGTCAAGGTTAGACGCTCCCGGATCCGGAGTCGTGTGGAGTATCGAGCCGATTGGGATCGACGGGCGTTGACGCGCCGCCCGACAGGGCCCTAAAATGTTGTTTCCGGGCCCTCCATGGAGTCCAATGTCCCCGTAGCTCAATTGGATAGAGCGTCGGCCTCCGGAGCCGAAGGTTAGAGGTTCGAATCCTCTCGGGGATACTTCATCTTCCTTGTCGTCGGGATCGGTGCAAGGCGATGCAGATTGGCGCCGATCGGGTAAGCATTCGCCCAACCCGTCCATGGCGGGGGTGGCGGAGCGAGAATTGATCTGGGCGTGGCTTGGGCGGAAGAACGCGAAATTGCAGAAAGAGATCGACTCGTTTCGCGCCGAGAACCGGCAACTCAAAGACAGGCTCTTGGCGGCCAAGTCGGAAAAGAAACCGTCGAAGGATCGATCCCATAGGCTGGACGATCCGAAAGCGGCCGACACGCCACGGCGGCCGCGCGGCCAGCAACCGGATGCACCGGAACCACCACGACGCGACTATTGGCACTTGCCGGTGGTTGAAGAACCGCTCGAGCTGCCGCCCGACGAGACGGCATGTCCGAAGTGTGGCAAGCCGGCCGCCGAGATGAACCAGACGGAGGACTCCGAGGTCATCGAAGTCGAGGTCCGTGCCTATCGACGCCGGGTTCGTCGCCAGCGTTACCGTCGCACGTGCGATTGCCCAAACGAGTCGCAAACGCTGATCGCGCCGGCGCCGGCGAAGTTGATCCCCAAGGGCCGCTACGGCATCTCGGTGTGGGTGCACTTGCTGTTGGTGAAGTTGGCTTCGCATCGGGCGTTGGGCAATGCGATCGAGGCGCTCTCGCACTACGACCTCGACTTGCCGCAAGGCACGATCAGCGACGGCCCGAAACGTATCTCGCCACTGCTGGAGCCGGTTTACGAGGCGATTCTGGCCCGCAACGCCCAATCTTTCTATCGCCAGGCGGACCAGACCCGTTGGTCAGTATTCGTCGAGCAGGAAGGCAAAAACCGGCTACCGCTGGTGGCTTTGGGCGTTTTTAGGCGAAGACACGACCGGTTTTCGCATTGAGCCGACGCGGTCGCACTACGCGGATAAGGCCCAAGGCATCCTCATGGTCGATCGGTACTCGGCCTACAAGGCGATGTCCCAAGTCAAGTCGGGCGTAGTGAAGCTGGCGTTCTGTTGGGCCCACGTGCGGCGCGACTTGATTGGCGTCGGCAAGGGCTGGCCGGAGTTGACCGATTGGGGCGTGGCGTGGCTGCATGGACAACAATGCCTCGGAGCGAGCGGTTCGCGGCCCGTCGATGGGTCGAAAGAACTACTTCGGCTCGGGCTCGCTCTGGAGTGTCTGTCTGACGGCCGCCATGTTCTCTGTCGTGGCGACGCTGAAGCAGTGGAAGATCAATCCGCGTCGCTGGCTTTCATGGTATCTCGAAAGCTGCGCCGCCGGCAGCCGAGTACGGGAAGACATCGAGCGGTTCCTTCCCTGGAATCTCGTGGCCGAACGCCGCGCCGAATTGACCTCGCCTGAGGCGTCCGTGCCGGTCAACGACACGCCATAACGCCAGCCGCCTGCCACTCCCCACCGAAGCGCAATACCGTTGAATTACGGAGTGATTGGGCGGTAGGGTAGTGGCACCGGCGTCTCGCCGGTGGTGCACAAGTTGATGCGCTGCCGCGAGTTCCGGCACACCGGCGAGACGCCGGTGCCACTGTGTTGACGCCAGGTTCGG
>SDBV01012360.1_pt1 | contig 10949 bp, 7 predicted proteins | sample 2277081 | NCBI WGS metagenome assembly SDBV01 (sample SAMN10402039, study PRJNA504765) | marine sediment metagenome | isolation source: marine sediment core GS10_PC15, 223 cmbsf | place: Arctic Ocean: Southern Knipovich Ridge | collected 2010
TTCAGACCCTTTAATCTCTTCTGATAATCTCTTGGTGCCTTTGGCTAACTGCTTACCAAACCCTTCTTGATTAACTATTTTCTTTAACATAGTAATCATCGCCTCATCATTACCGAAGCGGAGCTCGATACCATCAGTATGTTCGATACTTATCAAGCCTTTCTCAAAACATTCCATGGCAAAGCCGATGGTTATTCCGGCGCTCATGGTATCGATACCATACTCATCACATATCTGGCTGGCCGCGATAACGGCATCCATCTTGTCAACTCCACAGGTGGTACCGAAAGCATAGATTGTCTCCCACTCGATATCAGAACGGGCATCCTTGTAAGGGCCCGTTTTCACCTGTACTTCACGGCAGCCAGGAGTGAGACAGTACGGCCCGCAGGCCCGGTTCTTCTCAGGCCATCCCATGGGGGTTGTTGACTTATCTACTCCCCGCCAGCCCTCAAACTGGCCTGTCTGCCAGTTTCTGGTCGGGATAATCCCCATTTCGTTCAATGTCTCCAGGTCAGAAGCCGTCTCATAGCGCCGCCACTGCTCCGCCCAATCCTTTAAGTCTGTATTTACCAGACGGGTAATCTCTCTCTTTATCGCATTAAATCTATTCTTATCCGCAATCTCCACCTCCGTATCCCCGGTAACCACTATCCCTTTAAGCTTCTTAGAGCCCATAACACAGCCTACCCCACCCCGCCCAAAGCAGCGGTACAGAAACCCTTCACCGAAAGCGCCGGCGTACCTGACCAATTGCTCTCCGGCGGGACCAATGGCTATGGTAGCTGCCTCGTTTGACGATAAGCCCTCACGCATGGCTTCCTGAACCCGGGCGGTTTCCATTCCCCACAGGGAAGTAGCATCCCGGAACTTAACCTCCCGATTATCCACCATAATATAAGTTGGAGAATCAGCGATTCCTCTGACACTGATAGCCCAGAAACCGGCCCTCCTCATCTGACGGCCGAATATACCGCTGGAGATTGTCGTTAAATAGACACCAGTCAACGGCGATTTGGTATTCACATTTGTCTTGGAAGAATAGTATAAATCAGTGCCATTACCCGGGCCGGCGGTATAAATAAGATGGTTTTCCTCCCCTAGAGGGTCTGCTTTGGCCGGCACCGACTTGTACAGAAGATAGGCTCCCAAACCCCTACCCCCGATATACTTCCTGATTACATCATGGGGAATATCTGAAACCCGGTAAGACCTGTTTGATAAGTCTATCTCTAACATCATCGGTTCCATAATGAGTTCACCCTCCATTCTCTTTATTTTTCAGCCGCCCTAATCTTACTCCATTATCCGCGCAGCATCAAACCTCCATAAAGATGGCTCCTCCCTTACTGCCGCTTACAGTTGTGAATTTAGATTGGTAGTGCTATGATGATTAACAAAATAACGGGAAATTTCAAAGCTACTCAAGGCTAACAGCAGAGATGGCTCAGCGAAAAAAAATGGTCATTACCGGCGGGGCTGGTTTCATCGGATCGCACCTGGCTGAAAAGCTGGCCGGACAGGACTACCAGGTTATTATCCTGGATAATCTGTCAACCGGGAAGATTCAGAACATAGAACCGCTACTTAAGAAGGAAAATGTTGAGTTTATCGAAGACAGTATCACCAATCTACCTCTACTCCAAAAGCTTTTCCAGGATGTGCGCTTCGTCTTTCACCTGGCCGCCGTTACCAGTGTTCCTCAGAGCATAGAGCAGCCCTTATTCACCACGGAAATAAATATTACCGGCACGTTGAATGTACTCCTGGCATCCAGAGATAACAACGTCAGGAAAGTAATCTATGCCTCGTCATCGGCAGTCTACGGAGATGCGCCCACATTCCCCAAAGAGGAAAATATGCTGCCCACACCCGAATCCCCTTATGCCGTAAGCAAGATGGCCGGCGAATACTACTGCCAGGTCTTCCAGAACGTTTGGGGTCTGGACACCGTGTGCTTGAGGTATTTCAACATATATGGTCCCAGACAGGACTCGAACTCTCCCTACGCGGCGGTTATCCCCCGGTTCATACAGATGGTCTCCCAGGGAAGCCCTCCGGTTATTTTCGGGGACGGCGAACAGACCCGGGACTTCGCTTTTATCAGCGATGTCACCGCAGCCAATATCCTGGCCGCTGAGAGCCAAGCTACCGGAATTTTCAATATCGGCCGGGGGCAGAGCACCACTATTGAGCAACTCGCCCGACTCAGCATCAAACTTGTCGGGAACGACACGGATATGGAGCCGATTCACACCGAGCCCAGGCCCGGCGATGTAAAGCACAGCCTGGCAGATATCGCCAGAGCCGGAAGCTTTGGCTATAACCCCAGGTACAACCTGGAAGAAGGCCTCAGAAAGACAGTTAAGGCATTCCAACTCGGTCGATTCCAGCCAGAAAGTAATTAAATAACAGGTGGTTTTGCCTATAAACTGGAAGGAGGGCAGTGCTCTCCCTTACTGAAAAGGAAATAGAGATGAGCATCCCACTGGTTGACCTGAAAGCACAGTACAATTCGATAAAACAAGAGATAGACGAAGCCACTCATAGAGTCATCGAGACCGCCCAGTTTATTCTCGGCCCGGAGACCACTGCCCTGGAAAATGAAATTGCCGCCTATTTGAGCAGCAAATACGCCGTCGGGGTTGCCTCAGGTACCGATGCCCTTCATCTGGCCCTCTTGGCCTGTGACATCGGGAGTGGTGATGAAGTCATCACCACTCCCTTCACTTTTATCGCCACTGCCGAAACCATTACTCGCTGCACGGCCACTCCGGTATTTGTCGATATAGACCCCAAAACCTATAATATCGACCCGGCCAAGATTGAACCAAAAATCACGGAGAAAACCAGGGCTATCCTCCCCGTTCACCTCTACGGTCATCCCGCTGATATGAACCCTATTCTGGAACTGGCCCGGAAATACAACCTCAAAGTCATTGAGGACTGTGCCCAGTCTCTGGGGACAGAATACAACGGCCAAAAGACAGGCTCGCTGGGTGATGTCAGCTGCTTCAGCTTCTTCCCCTCGAAAGTATTAGGGGCCTACGGGGATGGAGGAATGGTTGTCACCAATAGCGCTGAAATCGCCGAGAGAGTGGATATGCTGAGAAATCATGGCACTCAGAAAAAATACTATCACACTGCTCATGGCTTCAACAGCCGACTGGACTCTCTTCAGGCAGCTATCCTCAGAGTAAAGCTGAAGCACATTGATGAATGGATTAACCAGAGGAGACGGGTTGCCCAGCTTCTTTCTCAGCTTCTCGGTGAAGTGGAGGGAGTTGAGCCGCCCTACACCGCACCCCAGAGCTACCATGTCTTCAACTATTACACAATCCGGGTCAACAATATCCACCGGGATAAATTACAGGAGCACCTGACCTCGCAAGGTATTGCCACCGCTATTTACTACCCGCTCTCCTTACATCTCCAGGAAGTATACAGGTCTTCAGGTTATAAGTCGGGTGACTTCCCCCGCAGTGAAAAGGCTCAGCAGGAAGTTCTCTCACTGCCTATCTACCCTGAACTCAGTAAAGAGCAGATAGAGACAATAGTAGCTGCGGTCAAAACCTATTACCAGAGACAGGCTGGGGTCCACTAATGAAGGTAATCATCGTCGGTGGTGCTCGGCCTAATTTCATGAAGATTGCTCCCTTGATGACGGCAATGGCGAAGCACAACAGGGAGCACACGGAATTCTTTGAGCCGATTCTAGTCCATACCGGCCAGCACTATGATTATAAAATGTCCCGGGCATTCTTTGACGACCTGAGGCTCCCCGAGCCGGATATCTACCTGGGAATAGGCTCCGATACCCATGCCAGGCAGACGGGCAGGATAATGACCGAATTCGAGAAGATACTTTTCCAGAAAAGACCGGAGCTGGTGCTGGTGGTGGGAGACGTAAATTCGACACTGGCCGCTGCCCTGGCAGCGGCCAAGCTCGGTATCCCCATAGCCCATGTAGAAGCCGGACTCAGGTCCTTTGACCGCGCCATGCCTGAGGAGATAAACCGGCTGCTGACCGATACCATTTCCGATTACCTTTTCACCCCCTTTGCCGAAGCTGATGAAAATCTAAAAAATGAAGGCATCCCTGAGGAGAAAGTCTTCATGGTTGGTGATGTAATGGTGGACAGCTTGTACCAGTACAGACCCGAAGCCGAGCGTTCTCAAATCCTGAACCGGCTGAAGATAACCAAAGAAGATTATGCCGTGCTAACACTGCACCGCCCCAGTAATGTGGATGAAAAGGACAACCTGCTTAAGATAATTAAAGCCCTCGAGGAGATATCACGGAGAATCCCTATCGTTTTCCCGGCTCACCCCCGCACCCAGAAGAGATTCGAGGAGTTTGGCCTTCTGGAGCAGCCGGCAATCGTCAATCAAAGGCTACGATTAATCCCCCCTCTCGGCTATCTCGATTTTCTGAAACTGGAGATGAATGCCAGCTTTGTGCTCACCGATTCGGGGGGAATTCAGGCGGAAACTACAATGCTAAACATCTCCTGCCTCACCCTGCGCAACACGACAGAAAGACCGATAACTATAACTCAGGGGACCAATACCTTGGTAGCCAACGACACCAGAAAGATTATTGAGGAAGCCTCCAAGATTTTGGATGGCAAAGGGAAGCAGGGAACATTCCCCCCGCGCTGGGATGGCAAAACTGCCCAGAGAATTACGGAGGTGTTGAGTAAAAAAGGAACCGGGATTTGAAGATTTTAATGCTTCTGCATAGATTCTTCCCTCCCGATATCCGGGTAGAAAAAGAAGCACGTACCTTACTCAAGGCCGGGCACGAACTTTTTCTGCTATCCCTGGGTAGAGACGGCCTGCCGGATGAGGAAATAGTAGATGGCATCAGAGTAATCCGCCATCAGCTACCCGAAAAGAAACCACTTCCGATAAGAGCCTGGGATTATTTCCGGCTTCTGGTATTTTTTATCCATCCGGTATGGACAAAAGTCCTGGAGGATACGGTAAGGAAGTACCAAATTGAAGCCCTTCACATCCACGACCTGCCTTTAGTGGGCGTAGGACTGAATGTAGCTCGTAAATTTGATATTCCACTTGTCGCCGACCTGCACGAAAATTACCCGGAAAATGTCAGGGCCTCGCCAGTGGACTGGAAAGAAAATCTCCTCAAGCCGCTTACGGTAAAAATATGGCAACTAACCGAGAAATATTGTGTCCAGCGGGCAAACCAGACAATCACGGTAGTAGATGAAGCTAAAGAGCACTATGTCCGGGCTCACGGAGTCCCCCCGCAAAAGGTTACCGTGGTGATGAACACCGCAGATTTAGAGTATTTCTGCTCGCTGCCAATTAAGAAGGAGATTATCACCAGATTCCAACCTTATTTCACCGTCTCTTACATCGGTGGCTTTGGGCACATTCGGGGAATACAGACAGCTATTTCAGCTATGCCCAGGATACTATCCGCAATTCCCCGGAGCCGACTCCTCTTAGTCGGGTCAGGTAATAACGAAGATGAACTACGGCAGCTAGCCAGAGATGAGGGGGTGGAGCAAGTAGTGGAATTTACCGGCTGGCAGCCATTTGCCCTGGTTCCATCATATATTGCTGCCAGCCAGGTTTGCCTCGTTCCCCATATTGCCTCAGCCTCTACCGATACCACGATTCCTCACAAGCTCTTCCAATATATGGCGATGGGCAAACCGGTGGTAACCTCTTCAGCCAGACCACTGGAGCGCATTATAAAAGAAACGGGGGCGGGCTTAGTGTATCCTTCAGGAGATGCGCTAGCTCTGGCAGAAACAGTAATAAGAATCCATCAGGATGATATACTGGCGGCCAGGTTAAGTGAAGCAGGGAAAATAGCGGTAAAGACCCGCTATAACTGGCAGACAGAAGCAGAGAAGCTAGTGACTCTCTATCGAGATTTAGGCAACAGTATCTAGGGTTGTACGGAACTATGGCCTATCGTCCCACCTATTTTGACCCAAACAGCTCAAAATATTGAGTCCGCAGGTACTAGTTCATTACCCCCGAGTTCACCATAATGGTCTTGCTTCTTCATAACCATGACCCACTCAACGGAAAGGGGGAACTGCTGTCCTCCACAGTTCCCCCTTTCCGTTTCTGTGAGACCTACGTTTAGATGAAACCCTTAAGCGTAACTTCGCACAACCCCGAGGACCAGGTAAATATTGATTTTTATCACTATTATGCTATGATGGCAAGGATGGTAAGTCACCCTATGCCGGGATTAATAAAGAACATCGTACAAGGAGTCGTTTTGTCACTTGATGAAGTCAAAACAGCATGTGGGAGAGGTTATTGAAGCTATTACTAAGCTAGATAGCTGGATAGAGCGAAACGGCTGGGCAGGATACGACCCTTATGATATCAGAGGACAGCCCTGGGCCATCAGACAAAGTCAAAATTTAGCTTTAAGATTAGCCAGAGTCGCTTTATTTACCGGTAATCAGGTTTTCCCTCAGCTTTCCCGAAAGGCACTCAGAGTTAAAAAAGAGGTGAATGCCAAAGCAATGGGACTTCTGGCCTCGGCTTACCTGATGTTATATCAACAGCTGAAAAACGACTGCTACCGGCAAAAAGCCGAGGAGTGTCTGAACTGGCTAAACGCCAATAAAAGCCGTGACTATGCCGGTACCGGTTGGGGCTATCCTTTTGACTGGCAATCGTTAATTCTTATCCCCAGAGGTACTCCCAGCGCCGTAGTATCCTCAATTTGCGGGAATGCCTTCTGGGACTTCTACAAATCTACCGGTGATAAAAAGTATCTCAAGGTCTGCCAGAACATTGGCGAGTTCTTTATTAACAGTCTGAATATAGATTATATTGATGACGATAAGCTTTGCTTCAGCTACACCCCGCTGGATAGATTTCATGTCCATAATGCCAACCTTTTTGCCGCCGAACTCCTGATAAAACTGGGCAAAGAGACAGGCAATGAAAGATTTTACCAGCATGGAACCAAAGCCTTGACCTATAGTATCGAAGCCCAAAATGAAGACGGTTCTTTTTACTACTGGTCACTTAGCGACAAAGATGTATATAATATTAGTGATAGCGTCTTGAGAACCATTGACCATTATCATACCGGTTTCGTACTGAGAAGCCTGCACTCCATCTACCAGACCACCGGGGAAGAAAGAGTTCTCCAGGCTTTAACCAGAGGTTATCAGTTTTATCGGGATAACCTGTTTGAGGATAAGACGATACCCAGACTAAGTCCAGATTCTTTATACCCGATAGATATCCATAGCTGTGCCGAAGCCATCCTCTGTATGTCCTCCTTAAGTGACTTATTCCCGGAGGCTGCGGAATATGCCCGGAATGCCTTCTTCTGGACCAAGGAGAACATGCAGGATAAGGATGGTCACTTCTACCACCTGAGAACCCGGCGCAGAATATTGAAAATTCCCTACATCCGCTGGGGACAGGCCTGGATGATGCGAGCCCTATCTCAACATCACCATACACTCGAGGAGAGTCAAAGTGAAGCAGCTTGCCGTTAGCCCCAAAGGGGAGATAAATTTAATAGACTTACCTGACCCGGGCTGCAACACTACCGGCATTCTGTGTCGCCCTTTATTCTCCTGTATCAGTCCCGGCACGGAGACCACCGGCATCATCAGGGCTAGAGAGAGCTTGATTAAAAGAGCCCTGGAGACAGATAACCTGCTCCCCAAGGTCTGGAAAGCGGCCATTGATGGGAGGCTGCTCAATATCATTCTAAAACGCTCCTCACCTTCCCCCTTCCCCACGTTCCCCCCCGGACTGGGCTACAGCAGTGCCGGGGTAGTGGTGGAGAAGGGCTCGGAAATAAACGATGTAGAAATCGGCGATTATGTAGCCTGTGCCGGCTCACCCCATGCCACTTTAATGTATGTCTCCAGAAATCTTTTTGTTAAAGTCCCGGAAAATGTTACCCCTGAAGAAGCCTCCTCGGTAACTCTGGGAGCTATCGCCATGCACGGGATCAGGCGCGCTCAACCTGAATTTGGCGATACTTTTGCTGTCATTGGTATGGGGATTGTCGGCCAAATCACGGCCCAAATCCTGCGAAATATCGGCTGTTCGGTTATTGCCACCGATGTTATCGAGGAAAGGCTGGAGCTAGCCAGGAAGCTGGGCAGCAACCATACCATTAACGCCAGCCAGCAGGACCCGATAGCAACGGTCATCGATTATACCCGGGGGATAGGCGCTGACGGAGTGATTGTCTGCGCCGGCAGCAAATCACCCACCCCCCTGGTACAGGCACTGGAAATGAGCCGGGATAAAGGCAGAGTCGTTCTGGTGGGAGCTGTCCCGGTAGACTTACCCCGGCCTCCCTTATACCAGAAGGAAATTGATTTCAGAATCGCCCGCTCCTACGGCCCGGGAAGGTATGAAGAAAATTACGAAGATAAGGGCCTGGATTACCCCCTGGACGAGGTACGCTGGACAGAGAAACGAAACATGGCAGAATTCCTAAGACTGGTAGCGCAGAGAAAGCTCGATATCAAAAGTCTCATCACTCATATAATTCCTTTTGAAAAAGCCGCCGACGCCTATGCGACCATCATCAAACAGCCGGACAAGACCCTGGCCGTCTTACTCGGTTATCAAGACTCAAAGACACATACACCACCTCAACCCCCGGTCACCAAAATTACAGAATCAAAGGCGCTGAATGTAGGCGTAATTGGCAGCGGCGGTTTCGCCCGGGCCATACACATACCCAACCTCAGAGAACTCGACTCTTTTAACCTGATGGGAGTCGCCGCCAGAAGCAAGGCATCAGCGCTATCAACCAAAAAAGACTTCGGTTTTGAGTATGCCACCACCAATTATCAGGAAATACTAAACGATGATAGCATCGACCTGGCATTCATTACCACGCGCCATAACTTACATTCCGCTATGGCTATTGAAGCTCTGGAGCACCAGAAGCATGTGTTTGTCGAAAAACCACTGGGGCTAACGATAGAAGCGTGTCAGGACGTGGTCAACAAGGTAACGGAAACGGGAATGAAACTTACCGTTGGCTTTAACCGGCGTTTCTCCCCGCTAGCGGTCAAGACCAGGGACGCTATTAAAGATAGAAACTACCCAATACTGGTAAACTACCGGGTGGTTACCGGCTTCTACCCTGCCGATAGCTGGTTTTTCGACCCGGTAGAAGGGGGCGGACGCATCATCGGGGAGGTCTGCCATTTCACTGACCTTCTTTGCTGGCTCCTGGATTCCAGGCCGACGCGGGTTTTTGCCGAAGGGGGAACGCTTTCTCACCGGGAAACCAATCTTCACGATAACTTTATCGTGACCATGAAGTTTGAGGACGGCTCCATCGCCAGTCTGTTTTATGGCGATTTAGGCACCGACCAGTTTCCCAAGGAGCGAGTTGAGGTCTTTGCCGGCAACCGCACCATCGTAATCGATGACTTTAAGGAGTTATTAGTCGAAGGCATAAATCAGCCTAATATAAGCCTTCCCCGGATTGATAAAGGTCAGAAAACAGAACTCATTGAATTCGCCAAGGCAATTCAAAATGATACCCAACCTTCGGTAACTGCCGAAGACGGACTGTACGCTACCTTTCTCGGCTACCAGATTATCGAATCGCTCCAGACTGGAAAGCCAGTAGACATCAAAGGAACGCTATGCTAGATAATGAGATAGTTGTTACTCGCCTCAGTGACTTAGCTCACATCGACGAGGCGCAAATATTCAAAAATACCGGCATCGGGGTTGTCAAGAAACGCGGGGGCCGAATAGGCGAGGTAGCCATCGGAGATAAAGTTGCCTGGACAGGCATCCCAGCAGCCGATGAGCTAATTATCCCTGCGAATCTATTCAAGCGGATTCCGGATGATATGGATGACAGCACCGTAGTTTTTACCGGCATCGTGGCCTTCGTCATCCAGGCTATTAGAGAAAGCAGCCTGACTTTTGGGGAAAAGACGGTGGTCCTGGGACAGGGGTACTTGAGCCGTCTTCTATCTCAGGTGCTCCACTGGTTCGGCATACAGCCCCTGGAGATAGCTTCTTCCCAGACCAGTGAGGCCGACATTGACGGTGTTTTTCTCTGCCCCGGTAGTGAGACAGATATCGATTCATTAACCGGCTGGCTGCGCAATAAGGCATCGGTTACCGTCCTGTTGGAAAAGCCCGTCGAGCTTTCTCCTCTATTATTACAGGGAAAGAAGATAAGGCTTATCTTCCCCAAACAGCCTCAGCCAGAGGCAGGCAATATTCACCATCCCATTGCCTACACGCGGTGGACACTTAAGGAAGATTTAGAGTTATCACTGAAGCTACTGAGAAAAATAGTCATAGAAGCCGAAATATGATTAAATATTTCCAGGACTCTATAGCCAGAGTGATTAATAATTAATGACCACCCATTTGAGAAAAACCTCGACACCAGTTACCATAATTCGCCCTTCACGCGGGTGGGTACCCGTTAATCTGCGCGAGTTGTGGGCTTACCGTGAGTTGGTTTACTTCCTCACCTGGCGGGATATTAAAATACGTTATAAGCAGACATTGTTGGGTGCTGCCTGGGCTATCATCCGTCCTATCTCTATGATGGTGGTATTTACCATTTTTTTCGGCAACCTGGCAAAAATCCCCTCTGAGGGCATACCCTACCCTCTCTTCAATTATACCGCCTTACTTCCCTGGACATTGTTTGCTGACGGCATAGCCCGGTCAAGCGACAGTCTGGTCTCGAATGTAGCTCTTATCCAGAAAGTATATTGCCCCAGACTGTCGATACCTCTGTCCGGCATCCTATCTCCCCTGGTAGACTTTGCCCTTGCTTTCTTGATTCTAATCGGCTTGATGTTTTATTTCGGGTACCCTCCTACGATAAGAATACTCTGGCTTCCGGTCCTGGCCATGCTGGTACTGATGACTTCCCTGGGCGTGGGGCTATGGCTTTCGGCGCTAAACGCACAGTACCGGGA